>Ga0209511_1000347_pt1 | contig 48555 bp, 28 predicted proteins | sample SSSSmetaG_FD_184141 | JGI IMG/M metagenome (GOLD analysis project Ga0209511, IMG submission 184141) | Glacier valley bacterial and archeal communities from Borup Fiord, Nunavut, Canada, to study Microbial Dark Matter (Phase II) - ​SSSS... | ecosystem: Environmental > Aquatic > Freshwater > Ice >... | reverse complement strand
TCGGTTTTGTTTCGTAAAGTTTTCATATTCAGTACCAGGAGATCTTTTTATTCCAGGATAACAAGAATAAAAAACCTTAAAAACCTTAATCGTTTTTTTATCATTTTCAGCATCAGCTTCAGTTTCATTTTCAGCTTCAGTATCAGTTTCAGTTTCAGTATCAGTATCAGTATCGGGTTTGGTTGGGTTTTTTGGGTATGGTTGGGTTAATTTTAACCCAGTGGGTTTTTTGGGTTTAGTTGGGTTAAATGGGTTTGTTGGGTTTGACTGGGTTGATTTTAAACCGTTGGTTTTATTGGGTTTGGCTGGGTTCTCCGGGTTATTTGTTTCATCTCCGGGTCTGCCGCCCTTTGAACCGTTGCGATGATTTCTTTCGCATATTTCGTTGTATTTATTGTCATCCCGATCAAATTGATCTTTCACAAACTGGAATGCCATATTTATCACTGGTGGTAAATCGGGAACAACACCTTCAATCTGATAAGTAAAGATTGCCTCAAACAATAATCCCTTCTCCTCTAAACTCAGGGTTTTTAAAGGACCATAAAGTGATTTGTAGATTAGAAAACTCTCTTTCATCTGTATATAATTTGTTTTTAGAGGTCAGATGGAATCGAAGATCAGCGAAGCTAATAGCCAGGCGGAATATTCATTTCGGTATGTGACTTTTTAGTCATGGCTATTTCATATGGAATAATTTGTTTTTAAGTGGCCACATGGAACCCTCTTTTATTTCCATACTCTTTGATGAACTTTTTCTCTTGAGGGTTTCATTTTGTTCACAGAATTTATGATTCCGGAAATCGATGAACAGCTACTGATTTTTGCCGAATTAGGGCGTTGGCCTCTTCGCGGTCGATCATCAGACGACCGCCAACCTTATAGCCTTTAATATAGCCCCTGTGAATCCATCGGCGTATGGTTATCGGGTGTCTGCCTGTCTCTGTGCCGTACTCATCGGTATCGACAAATGAAATCTTTTGTTTATGAGAAGGTTGAGCATCAAAAAACTTTTCAATTGCCCTTGTTGCTGCATTGTCAGTTATGACCTGCAATTCTTCTGTTGTTAATACAATTACTTTCATGTCTTATATTGCTTTAATGTTGTACTCTGCAATATAATATCAAATAATTACATTGATTATCAGAACGAAAAATAAATCATTAATTGCACATTTATAGGTATTATAAATCTGTTATATAAGTATTTAATTAGATATTTAAATTTTTAACCTCACAATAAACCAAAAAATAATTACAACATAATAGAAACAGATACAAGTCAAAACGTATCAAGAAGAATCAAAAACAAATCAAAATAAATAAATGCGAACTATATTGGCAGAAAAGGGCACAATCTGAACAAAAAAAGACAGTCATCAACCTATATAATATTGCATATCAATGCAATGAATCAAATAAATAGTATTTGAATAAAAATATCCACTTAAAATATTTCTGATTTTTAAAATGCAAAACGCATAATTTGGCGTTAAATACCAAAAAAGAAAGGATATTGCCATTTATAGCGGTATCCTTCTCATGAGTTTTATGTCCCAAATTCACCAGATATTTGGGACAAAATATTCGGGAGAACTATCAGTTAAAGTTGGTCAGAAAACTCGCATTCTTTTGACGCTCCTCTTTCTCGAAACTCGCGAGATAGGTCTCAGTAGTTTTAATGTCATTGTGTCCTAAGCTCTCCGAAATATAGGCGATATTTGCGCCGCTACGCTTAAGCACCGTTGCGTAGGAATGACGAGCAGTGTAAGTACTTATTCCGTCAATACCTAAAGCGGCCCCGATAATCTTCATCCGCTTGTTTGTACGTTTTGTGACATCTTTGGTGATTAGCTTTCTCTTTTCGGCTGTTTCGTTCCCCTGGATATATGGGAAAATATAATCATTCGGTTGCTTTCCAGGAGTTCCCCATTTATTGATTATCTGTTGGATCTCAGGTGTAATAATTGCCTGTATCTCCTTGCGGGTTTTGGTCGTTCGTTCAGTTTTTTGACGAACAAAACAAATTTCGCCATCGACAATATTTTTATACTTAAGTTTGACAAGATCGGCAGTATTAATCCCATTGCATAAATACATAAAAACCCATAAATCACGATAACGGTCTGTCGTTTCCGAACCATCCCTGTAACTCACAATTTGTCCAATTTGGTGGAGACTAAGTGCTTTTTTCTTTGCCTCAACTGATTGTATCTCATATTTATCTTTACCGAACGGGTATTGCGTTTCTTTGATGGCTCCGGCCTTCTTTGCCTCATTCATAATCGCTCGTATGGCCCTCATATGCATTCCGACAGTGGTATGATTTTTATCAATCAAAAGAAATTTCTCATATCGTTTAAGCCACTCTACCGTTATGTTTTCAAAAGGAATCTTTTCCCCTGCAAATGCCTTTACACCTTTAAGTATATTGTCATAATACATCATCGTCCCGATACGTTCTTCATTCCTGAGTAAATCGATTTTCGCTTTGAAGGCAGTATTTACTGTATCACCTGTTGCTTTGCCTAAACGGACATTTAATGAATCAAATGTAAAATCACCTCTATTTGCCAACTCCTCCACATTTTTCAAAACAAGATCATAGCTATTTTTGATACTATTTCTTATCTTTGAGAGTTCAGTAGCTTTGGTTTCCGGTAATCGGTCCCAATCTTTTACACTTAGTTCTTTGCCTGTTGCATAGTATTTCTGAATGCGTTTATAGATCACCTGTACTTTTATTGGATACAGACCTCTTTGCTTTTGTCTGCGAGTATCCAGAATTGTAAGCACCGTTATACCGTCCTTGGAGTCTCTGTACATAGCCCGATATTTAATGTGTGAAAACTGTACATGCAATTTGCATACAAATATAGCGAATAGTTATAATATGAAATAAAATTTTAAAAAATATTTTTGCAATTATATAATTGAATACCATTATTTTAACAAACAAATAAAAATAATTGAAAATCATTATAAATCATAAATTTATTTCTCATAATCAGGGGGTCCCAGGATCATGCCCTGGTGGGCCCACCCACTGAACATCAAGCGTTTACAAGTACTTTGTAAACGCTTTTTTTATGGGGTCTTGCACACAATTTGCACACAACATTTCTTTTCAATATTTTTAAAGGCTTTAAATGAGCCCTTACCTACAGAATAAAATGATCTATTTTTGTTCCTTTATACCGCGCAGGAAGCAATTAAAAATGTCAATAGTAACCTTATTCAGAATCTTTTGCACATCTGAATCCAGTATTGAATAACGAGGTTTCCTGAGTATTAAGGGCCCGGCCGGTGGAGGTATAACTGTTTTCTCCATTCTGATCAAAAAAGAAGGAGCCGCCCCGAATAACAATTAATTCTGGATTGTTTTGAAAAGGGATATCACTGCCCGGATAAGGTTTGTAAATATCCGAACACCAATTCCAAACGTTTCCTCCCATATCTGCCATCCCGCACGGAGTTTCTCCATAATGACCAACCGGGGATGTAAGATCAAATCCATCGGCTCCCTGCTTTGCTGAAAGATCTTTACCCTGCCAAACATTGGCGTTATATTTTCCGCCGATCATCAAATTATCACCCCAACTATAGCGTGTTTTACTCGTGCCTCCACAACTGGCAGCATACTCCCATTCAGCTTCGGTAGGAAGCCTTTTTCCAATCCATTGCGCATATGCTCTTGCATCGTTCCAGCTAACCTGGGTTACCGGATGATTGTCCGCTGCCGGAGAGGAATTTTCCCCGGTAGGATATTGCCAGTCAGCTCCTTTTTTAAGAATCCAGCCCGAAGTTTTAAAATCAAAAACGCCTGAGTCCCCAAATTTCTCAGCATCCGTTTTGATGCCTGTTGCCTCAACGAAGCGACGAAAATCACTTACCGTGACAGGATATTTATCGATTTTGAAAGATTGAACTGTAACCTTATGGACTGGCTGTTCATTCGGTAGGCCATTTACAGAACCCATCATGAACGTTCCACCTTTAAAATAGACCATGTCACCCTCCTTGACAGACGCTGTGGTTTCTTTAATTTCTTCGGAACCAGTATTTTCATTTTTGGTCTTTGATTTACCTCCCTTATTATTATTACAGGACAAAAACACTATTGACAATGCCAATATTAAACTACGAACCACCATTTTTTCTTATTTGATTTAATTGTACTACTTTTTTACGAAATTATTAAAAGCATTATAAGTACCACCTGTACGCTCACGTTCCTCGTAATCGGACAGTTGAGAGTAAAAATAGTATTTTATTCACAACATTATCGCAAATATTCGGGGACAAAATGAATTTGGCCCGAATAAAGTTCTTTGGCTTATTTATTTGTGCTCTTTGCAGGGTTCAAACTGTTTGCTTTGAAAAACTGGCTGCCAGTTTCAATGCAGACGTTAGGGTTGATTCTTCTTTACGGTGGATCCAACGCTTTATGTCTGACTATTTACTGGATACGAAACTTATAGCTCGCTTTGTGTTCGTATTGCTTCCTCATAAACCCCCTTATCGTCTGGCATTAGATAGAACCAATTGGAAGTTTGGAACGACAAACATCAATGTTTTGGTTCTCGCAATTGTTTATCAGGGTGTTGCATTCCCCATATTGTTCACCATGATGCCAAAATTTGGTAATTCATCTACCAATGAGCGTATTGAACTGATCCAACGCTATATTGATTTGTTTGGCATTCAAACAATTGATTGTTTGCTGGCTGACAGAGAGTTTATTGGCAATCACTGGTGGGCCTATCTCAATTTCAATAAGATTAGATACCACATCAGAATTCGAGAAAATTTTTGGGTCATTATTCCAAAAAATGGACATCTCGTAAAGGCTTCATGGTTATTTAATCATTTAAAGACCAATCAATATGAGGTTCGCCATGGAATCGTTTATGTCAACGGACAACTGTGCTATTTATCTGCTTCGAAAGTCAAAAATAAACAAGGTGTGCCAGAACTCCAGATCATTGTTTCATTCAACAAACCAGATGAAGCTCAGTCACTATACAAAGAACGTTGGCAAATAGAAACTGCATTTAAAGCACTTAAGACAAGCGGTTTCAATATTGAAGATACGCATTTGACGGATGTTGACAGAATTGATAAGCTCTTCGCATTAGTATTGATTGCTTTTGTTTGGGCCTACAAAGTTGGAATATTCTTAAATTCTCTTCGCCCAATCAAGATCAAAAAGCATGGTAGAAGAGCTCAAAGTTTATTCAAATATGGATTAACATATCTGGCAAATGTGCTGTTTTTTAACGATATAGATAGATTTAGTCAATGTTGTAAATTTTTGTCATGTACTTACTTATACGATACTTTCAACAAGATGTCTATCAACCTAAAAAAAGCAACCATTTGAAGACTTTTTCAATTGGTAGCCTTTGAATAGAGTTATTCGAAAATCAATAAATTTAGTTGAAAAAATGATTTTAGTAATAGTGTTTGACAAATTTTAATCTGTTAAGTTTGCCCTCCTTCCAAGGACATGATTCGTTCAAATACGTTAACAAATAAATCACTTTTCAAGTTGATTTTCAACGGGTACTATACTTGACTGATGTTTTTTAAGTATCTTTTTCATTTCAGCTATAATCTCTGGATTCTTTTCCGCAATATTGTATTTTTCTGACGGATCAATACTAAGATTATACAGCAAAGGAGGGTCTTGTATTGTTACAACTTCATTGCCATATTCCGGCTGTGTTATAAAATGTGCTTTAAAGTCCCCTTTCCTGATTGCAAAAACTTGGGTGTCACGATAATAATACACAATATCGCTTGGATTTTTCCCGGTGCCAAACATCACTGGTGTGATATCAAAACCATCATAAATCCTGTCATTTGGAAGTTTAATGTTGGTAAGACTGGCAAAAGTAGGTAACAGATCCATTGTAGTAGCGATATCCATAATGACACCAGATTTAAGTTTGCCTGGCCAACGGATGATAGTTGGTTCCCGCATTCCACCTTCGTAGGTTCCTCCTTTTCCGCCAGTTAGCAAACCCGCACTTCCACCTTGAGACTGAAAAACCAACCAAGGTCCATTATCAGAGGTAAAAACGACAAGTGTATTTTCGTCAAGCCCATTTTGTTTTAAAGAATTTAGAATTTCTCCTACACTCCAATCAAGCTCTTCTATTACATCACCATAGATTCCCCTGAGACTTTTGTTTTCAAATTCCTTAGATCGAAATAAAGGTACATGAGGCATTGAATGGGCCAGATAAAGGAAGAAAGGTTTTTCTTTATTTTGATTGATAAATTTAGTAGCTTCCTGTGTGTATCTTTTTGTAATAGTTGTTTGATCTGCAGGCCTTTCAATGACCTCTGAATTTCTCATTAGCGGAACATTGAAATAATCTATTTTCGGATTTGTAATAGATTTTATATAATCCTTTGGATCTTTAACGTCCATATCGTTACTATAAGGAATTCCGAAATAGTAGTCAAAACCATGCGAATTAGGAGAGTACTGAGGCAAATGTCCAAGATGCCATTTCCCAATACAAGCAGTAGCATATCCTGCGGATTTCAGTGCAGAAGCAATAGTAACTTCATTTGCGGGGAGACCTCCCTTTGAATCCGGGAATAAAACTCTTCTTTTTTCACTGCTCATTCCTGTCCTAATAGGCAGTCTTCCAGTTAATAAACCGGCACGTGAAGGAGTACACACTGGCGCTGCCACATAAAAACTGGTCCACTTTTGACCTTCATAAGCCATCTTGTCCAGATTTGGTGTTTTTATGGTAGGATGACCAAAAACACCCACATCACCATACCCCATATCATCCGCAAGTATGATAATAAAATTAGGTCCGGATGCTTTGGTATTTTCAGCTGCGATGCTGCTTTGAGACCCCGCAATTCCAACTGATAGCAAGCCAGTCATTGCAATTATTCCCGTATTTAAGTTTTTCATTTGTTTGATTTTAATTCCAATTATATAAAATAGTTTTTATTTAACTTCATTTTTCTCCCAGGGAATTGCCCCAGCCATTCTGATGTGTTGTGACAAACCATACTTTAGTTCCTTAAACTGTTCCAGATTTACATCCAACGGATTTTTTTCCAATGGATCATTCTCGATGTTAAACAATTGAAATTCTTCAAAAGGGGTATTCTGCACCAATTTGTAGGCTCCCTTGCGGGCAGCATAATAACATAAACCTCCATAAATGCCCCCTTCCCTTCTCATGAAATAAACCATTCTGTGATCTTCCTCTTCTTTACCTTTTCCTAAAAGCCCAGGCATTAAGTCAATCCCGTCAATTGGATGAGTAACTATTACTCCGGCAATCGAACAAATGGTTGGGAACAAGTCCATGGTTAATGCAAATTGAGTTGAAACTCCTTTGGGAATGGTTCCTGCCCAAACCATGCAGGTCGGTACTTTTAAACCACCTTCGTACATATCCTGTTTTCCACCCCTTAGATTTCCATTTGAGGCACCACTTGGTAAATGACCACCATTATCAGAAGAAAACACGATGACTGTATTTTCATATTGTCCTGATTTTTTCAATGCCTCAATAACCCTTCCAATACTGTAATCAAGATGTTCGACAAGAGCCACATTCTTTGCCCGCTTCCCGGTAATATTTCCCTCACGCTTCTTTACTTTCTCCAACCAATCAGGGGGAGGTTGTATCGGAAAATGTGGGGCATTGTATGCCAGGTATATAAAGTATGGTTCCTTTTCCGAAGCCTTTTTGCCTATGAAATCAATTGCCCAATCTGAAAAGATATCTGTTGCATGTCCCTGAGGGTTGATTTCGGTTTTGTTCAACCTCATGTAGTTAATTCCTTCCCGGAGGTGAATCCAGTAATCGTCCATCATATCGCTCAGGAAACCATGAAAAAATTCAAAACCCCTTTCATTTGGTAAATTTGGAGTTTCCAATCCTAAATTCCATTTGCCGATGATTGCTGTTTGGTAGCCTGCTTTTTTCAACATTTGAGGCAGCGTAACTGCGGTTGGCAGAAGGTATCCCCAATTGTCATTTTTATTACCGCGGACAAGACCGGGTACTCCAACCATATCCGCATAACGTCCTGTCATCAGGCTAGCTCGTGTAGGAGAACAAACTGTACAACTGGCATAGAAATTTGAAAACTTCACCCCATTTTTGAAAAGTTGGTCAATATTTGGAGTTTGGATATCTTTCCCTCCCTGAATCGAAAGGTCTCCATAACCTAAATCATCAGCTAGAATGAAAAGAATATTTGGCTTTTTATTCTGATGTGCACCAATAGCATAAACCGAACACCATGTCATGCATGAAATGCCTGCTATCACGAAAGATTTTTGACTTAATTTCATTTGTCAGTTATAAATTATTAGTTAAAAGCTATCATTGATTTATAAGTTAAACTTTTCATCAGTATCAATTTTTTTCGTTTATAAATTTTGACACCGTTCCTGGCATGGTTCCTCTTTTATGTTCAATTTTTAAAGCTTCGCCTGTTTCCCGATCATACCAATCACGAGTCAAGTCATCTGGAGTTGTGTCCCATGTATTGTATTGCCAACTCTTTAATAGATGTCTCATTTCTTTTAACTTTTCCTGAAATTTAGGTGTGGAAGCCAGATTCAAAAATTGTTCTGTATCATTTCTGACATCGAAAAGTTCCTCTGCCGGACGCGGAGCTATAAATACGTCGGTCTGAGCTGGTGTTAACTTTCCATTATCCCTGACCATGTTCAATGAATGCTGGGTAGGTGATGCTTTTGAATCTGCTGGTCCGCAATTGGTAAAATTGGACCGTGCATTCAGAACATACAAATATTTTTTTGTGCGAGCCATCCGTTCATGAGCCTCATAATCATGCCAGTTGTGTTCGGAAAAAATTGCAGTTCGGATTTCAGCTGACGGGTTCTCTATGACCGGAACAAAACTTACACCCTGATATTCATCAGGAGATTTTATTCCGGCCAATTCCAAAATGGTAGGAGCGATATCGATGGCACTTACCAAGCTTTCAGTTCGGGCCCCCTTGATTCGAATCCCTTTTGGCCAGAATACTATAAGAGGGGTTTTCATGCCACTGTCATAAACCCTTGTTTTACATCTTGGGAAAGGACGACCATTATCTGCCATCACAATGATCACGGTATTGTCCACCACACCTTGCTTCTCCAATTCTTCCCTGACTTTTCCGATATAATAATCAAATCGGCCGATTTCATTGTAATAAGAAGCCATATCCTGCCGGGTTTCCGGAGTATCCGCAAAATAAGGTGAAATAATTATCTTCGCGGGATTGTGGGTTATTTTAAATGTATCAGCCCCCCATGGCCGATGGGCGTCATTTGAAGCAAACCAAAAGAAGAATGGTTTGTCTTTGGGCCTCTCCTTAAGAAAACTCACCCAATTATTTTCACCACCATCTCCAATATCATATCCGTTATTGTCAGTATAACGATCAAAAGCCCGATGTGTAGCCTGTCCCATATGCCATTTTCCGGCATGTGCAGTGTAATAATTATTCTCTTTTAAAAACAAAGGAAATGGCTTCTCCTTTTCAGGAAGAGGTGTGTGCAATTCGGCGGCACCATTAGAATGTGGGTATTTCCCGGCGATAATGCTGCAACGGCTCGGGCTGCACGAACTAGCTGTCAGAAAAGCATTGGTAAAGCGCAGACCTTCATTAGCCAGCTGGTCTATGTTAGGCGTTTTAACTATTTCATTACCATAGCAACCTAAGTCGTCCCAACTGACATCATCAGCAATAATAAAAACAAAATTAGGCTTCGCCTGCGAAAATGCAAGTGCTGGAAATACACAAATACTACTGAATAACAAAGTATTAAATCGCAATTTTTCCATCATGAATAAATTAATTTACGCACATAATCTTTATGGCCCGAAATGTAATTTTCTTATTTTTCAATATATGCCGGCCGAATTTCAGCTGACAATTTTGTATTGAATGAAAAAGCCAATTTTGTCAATTGCCGGACTATCTTTTGGTTGGAATCAGTAACATTATGAGTTTCTCCAATATCCGAAGAAAGGTTATAAAGCCATGGTAGTGGAGTGGTCGGTTTAGTATTCAGAAGCGCTTCAATTATTGGTTGCTTACTTGCCCATTTTTCACTCGGCTCAAGAAAATGAAGTTTCCATTTCCCCTTTCGTATTGCAGCCAGTTCGCCATCTCTTCCATAATAGAAAAGAAAATCATAAGGAGATTTGGCATTCTTGTTACTCATAAGCGAAAAAATATCATGTCCGTCAATTATGCGGTCAGCAGGAATTTTTGCACCAGAAATATTGGCCAGCGTAGGAAAAAAGTCCATCATTGAAGCCATTTGATCACAAATGCTACCTGCAGGGATGTGTCCCGGCCAGCGCACAATGAGAGGCACTCGGAAGCCAGCTTCCCAGGTACTTCCCTTTCCTCCATGTAAGGGTGGAGCAGCAACTCCTGATGGTCCATTATCCGAAGTAAATATTACAATAGTATTATCAAGGATCCCGGCAACTTTCAGTTCATTTAATATTTCGCCGCAACTCCAGTCAAGCTCCTCGGTCATATCACGATATAATCCGTTTGTTCCTTCATGCCTGCGAAATTCTTTTGATGCAAATAATGGAATATGTATCGCACTGTGTGCCATGTACAAGAAAAAAGGTTTTTCTTTATTTTTCCTGATAAATGAAATCGCTTCCTGAGTATAATTTAATGTAATCTGATCGTATTCAACATCACTATTCTTTTTTATCAGGGTATTATTTCGAAACAAATCAGATCTTCCATGATTGGGACCTGGCATCCCATAATAATAGTCGAATCCCTGTGCATTTGGCATGACTTCCTGCAAGAGGCCAAGGTGCCATTTACCAATACAGCCAGTAGTATAGCCTTCTTCTTTCAATAATTCTGCAATTGTTATTTCATTAGGATTCAAACCACTATGTGTATTGGGGGGAAGAACTGCAACATGCAAATCAACCCGTTTTGGATAACATCCAGTCATTAAACTTGCTCTGCTCGGAGTGCAAACACATGCCGGAGTATAAAAATCAGTAAATCGCACACCTTCCTTTGCCATTTTATCCAGATTCGGAGTTTTAATCTCAGTTGCTCCATAGCAACTCAAATCGGCATAACCTAAATCGTCAGCAAGAATGAATACAATATTTGGTTTTTTAGCTGCTGCTAATTCTCCATACAATGATAAAAAACCGAATATGCTTATTCCCATTAAAGATGTACTACTCTTAAACCCGGATAATTTTTTTTTAATATTATTGATCATATAGACAGATATTATTCCAATGCGTTTCCTCATTGATTCGTCAATTAGATGAAGATGATTCAATGTGTAGAATTATCATGCAGCCTTGAACTGTGAAATTAAAATTAAAGCACTAAATATATAGTTGTCCACCATTAATGTGGTGGGCAACTATATAAATTTAAGGAAAAGTATTACCAACCCGGATTCTGAGTGAGGCTCTTGTTTAAAGAAAGTTCGCTGTTTGGAATAGGTAATAAGTTATAATATTCCAGATATCCATTAGGAAATCTGGTCTCTATTAAACTATTTACATGATCTTTAATTACAAGCGGGTAAATGTCTTTCCCAATTTTCCATCTTTTAATATCCGCCCAGTAAAGTCCCTCCAACGCAAATTCAACTCTTCTTTCATTGCGTAGTTTTTCGCGTGCTACTTCACGTGTTAATCCCAATGGCAACAATGTAATTTTAACATCCGCCCTCTCAGTTCTGATTCTGTTTATAAGGGCAACGGCCGCATCAACGCTTCCATTAGTTTCAATTATTGCTTCAGCTTTCGACAAGATAACATCGGCATATCTGAGTACAATATTGTTCAAAGATGATTGTCCTGATGGAGGTAATGCAGCTTCCGGTTCGATACGGTATTTTCTGGTGGATAAATGCTTCATCCTGTTACCGGGATGGTTAAATGCACCGCCCGGATAAATGTAATTGGGAAAACGATATCCAAGAATGTAGTCACCGGGAGTTACTATTGAAAATTTCATTCGTGGATCGCGATTTTGATAAAGTTTAGCCGGATCGACTGGTGAACCATCAATGGTTTCATAGGCAGCAACAAGGTTGTCAGTGGGCACATAACGACTTCCGCGGGTAAAACTTCCTGTACCTGTCCCACAATACTGGTCAACAAATGACCCCTGTGAATTTTCTCCTGACATGTATTGAACATCAAAAAGGACTTCTTTGTTATTTTCGTTCGCTAATTTAAAAAGTCCTTCGTAACTCGGAAATAATGAATATTTATTTAATGCATCAATTTGATTTACGACTTCAATTACTTTATCATATTTAGCCTGATATAAATAAGCCCTCATTTTCATTCCCAATGCTGCCCCTTTAGTCGCTCTTCCAATCGAAGGTGCATCTACCTTAAGCTTGTCAATTGCGATATCATAATCAGATACTGCCTGAGCCCAGGAATCCTCCGCTGTTGCCCGTGGTATATTTCTTGCCTCTTCTGTCGTTAGTGTAGATTCAATAATCGGAACACCCCCATAGGACTCAACTAACAGTGAATAAGCAATGCCACGCAGGAAATGTGCTTCCCCTACATAAATAGATTTTAATTCATCTGTTAGCGTCACCTCTTCGAGTGCCTTAAGCAAATAATTCGACCGAAAAATTATACTATAACACCGTGTCCAACGGAAAGTAACAATTTGCCCATCACTTGATGAGAGTTGGCCATTACCAATTTTTGCTATGCTAAAATTTCCCCAGTTAAAAGCATTTGGAGTGGCCCCATCAAGTACACCGAAACCAAATAATCCCTGATCATAAATGGAAGTTTCACGTAATAAACCATAAGTCCCATTTAGCAATAATTTAATATCCTTTTCATTTTGAGGAAAGATTGCCGAAGTAATTTTATCTTCAGGAAAGAAATCTAAATATTTATCTGCACATCCATTTGAGGTTAGAAGCAGGATAAAAATCATACAGTTGATTAATATATTATTGAGTTTCATGGGTTTAAAAATTAAGATTAACACCAATTGAAATTATTCTTGGAACAGGATAAAGATTGTTCCCCGAATCAAATGTATTTCGTTCGGGATCATAACCTTCATAATCTTTATTCGCTATTGAAAAAACATTTTGAGCATTTGCATAAACATAAATCTTCTGAAGACCTAATCCGGAAGCAATATTGCGGGGACAGGAATATCCGAATTGTATGTTTTTCAGTTTAATAAAGCTTAAATTATGCACCCAAAAAGAAGATTCTGAATTATCCCAAGTGTTATCATATCTAATGCTTGGTATATTTGTATTCGTATTCTGAGGGGTCCATGCATTTCTCCAGCGGGTTGAGATCGTCCTGTTTTCCCATGTTGTATGTGTAAAATTATTTTGCGTGTAAGCATTTACACCGGCAATTCCCTGAAACAAGAAACTTAAATCGAAACCTTTATAGTTTAAGCTTGGCGTTAATCCGAATGTGAATTTTGGGATGGTATTACCCAACCCCTGTTTATCCTCAAACCCTAATTTCCCATCTTTATTCACATCTTCGAATTTCAGATTTCCGGACTTTGGTTTGTAACTATTAGCACTCATATGCTCAGCTGCTTCCTGATCAGTTTGATAAATTCCGACTACCTTATATCCGTATAAGCTTTTGTAAGAATATCCTTCTCTTATCAGATATAACTGATCCGGTGAATCACCACCCCTGAATTTTGTAACTTCATTATTAATGTATGTAAAATTAACACCTATATTATATCCAAGCTTATCCCTGCTTTTAGTCTGATTATCATAATTGAAGTCGAATTCAAATCCATTATTTAACATCTCTCCAACATTTTCATAGGGCGCCTGAATTTCGCCAAGTATAAGCGGTATTGGCAATTGTACAATAATATCGGTGGTGATTTTTCTGAAATAATCAGCAACAATATTTATCCGGTTATTTAGAAATCCAATATCAAGGCCGAAATCAAGTGTCGAAGTAGTTTCCCAGGTAATGTTTTGGTCAATTAACGAGGTTACAGCAGCACCTGGGACAAAAGTTCCACCACTGCTATAACTTAATGCATTATTTTGATCAATTACTGTTAGATATGGCCAGTATCCCGAGATATTTTGATTTCCTAACTGTCCCCAGGATCCACGAAGTTTAAGATTTGAAAACCAATTTAAGTCTTTAATGAATTTTTCATCACTCATTCTCCATCCCGCAGAAAACCCAGGGAAAATTCCCCATCTCTTACCTTTCTGAAAACGAGAGGAGGCATCAGCCCTAAGATTGGCTTCAAATAAGTATTTATCAGAAAAAGAATAGTTTACGCGTCCAAAATAAGAGAACATCTTCAGCCCGATCATATTGCCATTCCCTTGTATTCCTGATGTTCCAGCGTCCACTTGGGTTAATCCTTCTTTAGGAGGGCTTGTTCTTCGCGCAAAAACATCTTTAATTATAGTACTTTCCATTTGCAATCCAGCTATTACTGAAAAATCGTGAACTTCTGCAAATGTTTTATTGTAGTTAATTGTCGCAAACAGGTTATTATTAATAGTAGAAATATTTTTTCTGTTCATTTCTAAACCTTCTCTGTTAAAATTCTTTGTTATAGTCTCTATGCCTGTGTCTGTGTAACCAAATACGCTTCGGTTGTATTTGTCAACATTATTCCAGTTGCCAGTTGATGCAAAAGTTGTTTTTAATAGCAAGTTTTTAGTAAATTTAATCTCTGCGGATGTATTTACTGAGACAAAATTTGTTTCTGTTAAAGTCTTTCCATTTGCAGCGTCAATCAATGGATTTCTATTGTCATATAGAAGAGAACCTTTGTCGTCAATTGCTTGCACTGAACCAAAACGCCCGTCTTGTGTAAATGGAGCAATATATGGTGCTGCCCCACTAAGCATTTCAAAAACACGGCCTAACGAGCCATAAGTGATATCTGAATAAGGTTCCGTTGAAACCTTCCTTGAATAATTAATACGGCCACTTACTTTAAGCCAATCATTTATTTTGGATTCTAAATTAGCTCGTATCCCATATCTTTTACTGTTGGTATTTGGAACCATTCCATCTTGATCCAAATAATTAAAAGAAAGAAATGATGAAGTTTGTTCTGAACCTCCTCTGATTGACAAGTTGTGTTCCTGAATAGTTGCTGGTTTAAATAGTTCCTTGAACCAATTTGTATTGGGATACTTATAAGGGTCATTGCCAATTTCAAATGCAGAAATTAAATAATCAGGGAAAACGGGACTTGATCCTACATTTGCCAGTGCCAGATTGGATAGTTTCATATGTTCAGCACTGTTGTCAACTACATCATATCTCCTGCCTAACGTTTGAACTCCAAAATATGAAGACAGGTTAATTTCCATTTTTTCATTATGTTTTCCCTGTTTGGTGGTAATCAGGATAACGCCGTTAGCAGCCTTTGATCCGTATATTGCCGCACTGGCAGCATCCTTTAAAACAGACATACTCTCAATGTCATTCGGGTTTAACTGATCAAAAGAGCCTTCAACACCATCAATAACGACGAGTGGATTCGAATTATTCATTGTACCCCAGCCCCTTACACGCAATTGGGCACCGTCACTTCCAGGCTTACCAGAATTCTGACTTACCCAAACTCCCGTGACCTTTCCACCAAGAGCCTGAGTTCCGTTTGTAATTGGACGATTAGATAATTCACTGTCAAATTTAACTGTTGAGATAGAACCTGTCAGGTTTACCTTTTTCTGAAATCCATATCCAACGGCTACAACTTCTTCGAGACCAATCGTCTCATCAATAAGGACGATGTTATACTCCGTTTTAGAAGCAATAGGAATTTCCTGCATTTTCATACCAACAAATGAGAAAACCAGTATTTTAGCATCTGCCGGCAATCGCATAGAGAAATTTCCATCGTTGTCCGTAGTTACACCAATTGTGGTTCCTTTTACTACAACAGAAACACCAGGTAGCGAAGCCCCTGATTGATCAGTGACTTTACCTTTCACCGATTGTTGCTGTCCTTGATCGGATCCGACATTACTTGTCGCAGTGGTTAATATAATCTGACGATCCTTGATCAAATAGGTAACATTTGTTTTATTGAAAATTTCGGAAAGGATGTTCCCGATTTTTTCGTCTTTAACAACAATGTTAACCTGCCGATCAACGTCTAGCAATTTTTGATTAAACAGAAAGAAAAATTCACTTTCGCTTTCGATCTTATTTAATACATCAATTACCTTCGCCCCCTGCATTTGAATCGTGAGGAGCTTTTGTTGCGAGTAAGTCACTGTAGAATAGGCTTGCGCAACAAAGAAGAAGAGAAAAAATACACTTAGGCGCATGATTTTCCAAAATTTAAGGAGTACACGGTTAGTTTCGGGCCTCCTGGTTCGTTTTTTTTGCATACTTTTGATTCATTAAGTGGTTAAACAATAATTAGCTGTGATACTACTTGGTATATAACAGGAGAGTGGTTCGAACACTTTCCTGTTTCTCTTTTATCTGAATTGATTGATTTTTAATTTGTTGATCTGAAGAACTATCTTCCGTTTCTGATATATTCCCTCTTTGTCACTTATCCTCCTTTCTTCTCTAAATGTAATCGGCGAGGTAATTGAAATTAGTTTCAATACCTCATCAAGTGGTTCATCAATAAATGTAGCATGAAAAGTGTAATTATTGAGCAAACTGTCTTCAATAATTACATTGGCATTGTACCATCGACTTAGCCGAACTGCAACCTGTTGCATATTTTCGTTTCTAAATACGAGCCTACCTTCCTTCCATGTAGTATATTGAGATGCAAATACCTGTTTTTTCGTAAATGTCTGTTTTTTAACGTTTATTGTTAATTGATCATTAGGTAGCAGAAATACCATCTGTTTGCCAGTTTTGGACGAGATACTTACTTTACCTGATTGCAAAACGATCTCCTCTGTTTCCTCATCCTCATTTGCAATCACGTTAAAAATAGTTCCTACAACTTTAATATCCAGATTTCTCGTTTTCACGTGAAACGGCATATCCATGTTATGAACCACATCAAAAAAACCTTCACCAATAAGTTCCACAGTCCTTAGCTGAGCAAATACTACAGGATATCTTAATCGTGATCCGCTGTTCAAAAAACCAGTCGAACCATCGGGAAGCTGAAATTTGGTACGAACTCCTAAAGGGCACTGAATTTCAGCGTAGGCAACATTAATGGATGATTTTCCTGGCTGAGATCGGATAAAAATTAAAAATGATAAAAGAAGTGGAATGATTAATATTGCAGCAACACGTTGAAAGATTTGCACCAAATTTAACCGTTTCAATTTGATGCTCTCATTAAGTCGGATGCGGTGGTGTATTTGGTCAAGTATAGATTTTAAACTCTTGCTGGAATTGATTTGAGAATTAAGCTGTGATTGCCATGCATCATTCAAAAATTGTTCTGCATTCCCGTTATTGGGGTCTGCAATTAGTTCCGAAAGTTCAATATCTTCTTTCAGTGTCAATTTCCCTTCGAAATATTTTTGGATCAGATTCTGTAAATGGTCGTTCATAGCCACAAGTTGCACAAATTATTATTGCTGAAAACAATCTATCGCGATTTCACATGTTTTGAACTTATATTCATTGTTCTCAATTTTCTCATGGGTAAAAAGTATATTTTTTTCAAGAAATTGTCAATGCTCAATAAATCAGAAAATAACGTAATGAAATTTCTACCTTAATATTTGATTAAGATCATATTTTCAGTATACAAACAAAACGGCAAAAAGCAGTAAAGCGAAGTTTTCATTTTTTAACTTTAAACGAATAAACTTTAGTCCTTCTGAAACCTGATTATCAACAGTTCCATATGAAATATTTAATTCGTCAGCAATTTCTTTCGAACTTTTACCTTCAAGTTTACTTTTTACAAATATTTCACGACGCCGTGGAGGCATTTTTTCGATAATGATGCTAATGTGTTGCAATATTGATTCATAATTGCCATACTGAATGGTTTGAGTTTCCTCAGCTTCAGAGTCATTTTGAAGACTTTCAAGGTAACGAAGTGAAATGGCTCTTTTATTGAAATGTTTACGAATCAGGTTAAGTGCAATAGTAAAAAGGTACGATTTAAATGACAACTCAGATTTTAATGATTGATGATGTTCCCAAATTTGAACGAAAACCTCTTGTACAAGTTCTTCAGAATCACTCTCGTTTTTTAAATATTTCAGGGCGAACCCAAATAACTTAGGGCTGTAAATCTCAAAAAGTGAATCAAATGCAACAACATTTCCCTCTTGAAGTAGCTGGACTAAACATTGATCATCATGTTTTTCAATCATTGGAGAAGTCTGAAGTAGTTTAGATGGACAAATTTAATGAAATATCCTTTGGTTATAAACTCACCGACTGTTATCTTCCCTCGCAATGGCACTTTGTTGACTTGCGATTCCGACTGATAACAAACCCGTTATTGCAATCATCCACCGCATTTAGATTTTTCATTTGTTCTATTTTTAATATTTTACCTGAAGCTCTTGCCACTATATTTAACTTCTATCAATTCATTATCTAAGGCTTTCAGTTTTGTCGTTTTTTCAGAAGCTATAACTATCCGGAATGCATAATGCTCAACCCTAAAAACATTTCGGGAAAAGACCGAAATAACAATTGAATCGCTTTGGGTCTGATAGACCATTTCACCTACAGTTTTTGTGTATTTTTTAGGTTGTTGTGAACATGAAAAAAGAATGAGGAAACATATCAGAAGATAAAATGTATTTTTCATTTGTCGTTTTTGTTTATTGAAAGTGAGTTCGATGTAAGAAATCTCAGTAAAATATTAAAAAAAAACACGGCATTGTGAAACCATTAAATTCCTGATAACGATCAATTTTGAATTGACATACTTAATCCACTTTTTTTGAACAATATACATGTTATTAACAACTATAAATTATTCTTGATATATAGCTTTTCATTTCAAGCATTTTTAATATACACTAATTTTAATATTGAGGCCCTACCTTTGCCCCATCCAAACCAATGTTCCTTGTATTAAATGGCTTGAATCCAAGACTAAATGCTGGAGAGTTCCCTTTCAGGTTGAAGTTGAAATTTTCTGGATCTTCAAACATCGGATCGGCATAAATCGAATGCACATCTTTACCTGATGCCTGCCATTCTGCCCAGTTTTTGTCAGTCCATTTGAGAGAATCAAGTGGTTGTTCCGGATTGTAATAGAGGTTGTAATCCATATCAAATGTTTCCTTCACTTCTCGTGTACCAGTTTCATTTTTCGGATGGAAATAGAATTGGTAAGGTTTGTCGATCCACTTACCATCCAACAAAATTCCCTCTTTCCAATAAACGATATTTTGTTCGAAGAAAACACTTTTGTGCGCTTCCATGCGGGTGCGATTCAATTGCTGCAAACGACCCAAGGCAAAAATGTTATTTCTGACGGTTGTCTCCTTTGCAAAATGCATATTATATGCAGCAAACTTAGTATTATACACAATGTTGTTTTCGTCGAGAATATGAGTTGAACCCTCGTCGTGGTAAATTCCCCAGCCACCGTAATGGTTGGCATCCACATCGTGAATGAGGTTGTTGCGAATGATTGTACCGGGCGAAACACCCAGCGTATAAATAGCTCCCATATCGGATAGCAAGCCTTGTCCAATGTGGTGGATGTGGTTAAACTCAATCACATTATCGCGACTAACACTGCGCTGGTAACCCCACTCCCAGCCGATTGAAATACCGGTATAAAAGCCGTGATGAATCAGGTTGTGCGAGACAAGGTTTCCTTCGGTTCGTTGCAATAAAATTCCAACTGCCGATGGATAAACTTCGCCATAATCGTGAATGTGGTTTTGTTTGATGGTATTATTTTTTGTCCTCACAAAAGGATGTTCGTCGTAGTTCCCGCCATTCACGCGAAAACCACCGGCAGCAACATGGCCGATTTCGTTCAGCGAAAAAGTATTGTTGGAGCAACCTTTGTTTATCTCAAAAGCCCAGGTGCCGAGATTTGTAAACAAACATTGGGAAAATGTACAATTCTGTACCCCGGTTAACGAAACAGCAGCGGGAACTTCGGCGGAACCCTGCCTATCATTGGAGTTCCCGGCGGGCAATTCCCAATTGGTGTAATGAAACTCCAGATTCTTGAGGTGAATATTTTCGATTAGCTTCTGGTTTTCAGGATCGCCATTAAATTGAATAAGTTGATCAATTACCGGTGCATAAATTTGGGCTTCCTCTACTTTTTCATGTGGAAAAGGATAATAATAACATTTCCCGGTAGTGCGGTCCAGATACCATTCGCCCGGTGCATCCAGCTCTTCAAAAACATTTTCTACAATATAACGGGCTCCATTTTCCGAAAAATCGTCAGTAAAAACCTTGCCTGCTTTGTGCTTAAATTTTACAATGTTGGTCCTGGCATCTACCGACTCAATTGGAAGGTGCGAATCGGTCCAGAAATGATACACAATCACTTCCACAGCGCCCAGGTTTTTCCATTTCGGGTTGATGTCTCCGTTTGCAAATTCAAAAGTCTGGCAATCTTTGTGGTAACTCACCGTTTCAGGAGTTCCTTCGGGCATCCCCTTTACAATTAAAAAACCATTATTTGGTTTACGGGCCCGCTGGCGCATATCGTTGTTAACGTACAATTGCCTGAACTTCCATGTTCCGGTTTTCACTTCGGGAATTTCGGTTACCCACCATCCATTCTTTTGCTTTTTCCAGCCGGGTATCTGCTTTCCACCACTAATTACGACCTGATCATTTTCATAATTCCGAATGGTCAAGCCATCTCCTGAAGCTGAATTTTCAGGTTTAAATACCAATGGCGCATTTATCTGATAAACACCACCCATAATATAAATGGTATCTATTGTTTTGCCAGTGCTGGCATCAATGGCTTTCTGGATGGTTTTAAACGGAAGTTCCAGAGTCCCGGAATTTGCATCACTCCCTTTGGGCGAGACATATAAATCGGAAGCAAAACTGCCCAACGCGATTACAAATGAAAGAATCAGTAAAATTGAAAATTTTGATTTCATATCGATTTTAGTTAATTGGTTACTTAAATTCAAATTCTACCTCAGGCTGGTTTTGACGGTTTCGCCAGTCGAACCGGATGGATTTGTCAGCATCCGGAACCCATTCCATGATGATGGTATTCCAGTCCATTTCGAGGTCGATATCGGCAATTTTTGCCATTTTTTCTTTCCCAAAATCTGTCTGATCGAAGGTTTTGCCATTCACGGTGAGGGCAATTTTTCCTGACCCGGAAATATCGAGCAATGTTTGCTGCGACGGGTCTGGCAAACCTTCCTGCTTGTCGTAAGATTCCTTACGTGGTCTTCCGGCATTCACCTGATAAAATAAAAGGTAGCGTTTGACATTACCCGACAATGTGAAATTTCCTTCTGTTTCTAATTTTTCTTTCCAGGGGAAACCACTTTCCATGGCCTGATTGGGAAGGCGCATTTCGCTTTGCTTGGAAACCCCCATTGCACGTTTTACAGTCTCATCCGAAGGGTCTTCAAGGTAAAATAATTTTACCGGATAGCCATTGCTTCGCTGCCCACCAGCTTTTATTGATTCGCCTTGAAATAGGGAATATCCGCTGGTAAGTTTTAGGTTTGTAAACAGGGTGGACCAAAAAATATCGGCTTTGGAATAGGATTCTTCCAGCACCGGGACCTGACAAAAAATCAGTTCTCCCTTGCCATACGGAATTTTAATCATCCCCGCTGCGCTTTTCCTCGGGCCGTTCCATAAATAGTAAGTAATCACCGGCATTCGGGTACGTTCGGCGCGGCCGTTCAGGGTATGAAATTCGCGCCAGCAGCTATTTTGCTCACTGGTTAGCAATTCTTCGCCCTGAGTTGATTGGAGTAACCAGTTGGTGATAACCCGGTTTTTGTTTTCTGCCGGGCAATATTGACCTTTATCGAGCCAATAAAGTTCGTGGTTGGTAATGCCATCTATAAGGACATCGTTCTTTTCAATTACCAGGTTGTAAATTGGTCCAAGGTTCACTGCTTCAAGCAATATTCCAAATGTTTTTGCCAATTGTGGAACTGTAACCGAGTCGCTTTGGTAAACAATTAATTTCGAACCTGCTTCTACTTTTGCCTTCACCTTAGCCAGTTCCTTCGATTGAAGCAAATCGCCAGCCTTAGCCATCATCACATTAGATTTTGGAATGTTTCCCTGTTGCAGTTGGTATTTTGAAATGATTCTACTGGCATCCAAACCAATGGCTGCAATGGTTTCGGTGGCTGGAGATTTCCATTGTGCCACATAAGTCAATAAGTTTGACAGAACTCCAAAAGCTGACGGTTGCGTTTCTGCTTTTTCACTGAGCCTCAACTGGCAAGCCACCATTATTCCTTTTCCTTCGCGAACTTCAAAAAGCGGAGACATGTAAAACCCGCCATTCCCAAAATCGCCAAATCCGGAATAAAGCAACATTCGGAAATTTCCACCTTCAGGCTTGTAATAAGGCCGGACAGTGACCCACGAATCGGAATTATTGACACCATAGGGATCGTTGCCCCAGAACGAGAAATCATCGGCAGTCATTCCTTTTAGAACAGCATCGCTGCCATTTACCAGGTGGCATTTTTCTACCGGCTTCACACCCATATTAACCATCGGCATCGGGCTTGCAGTTTGTTCCAAAACCAGAACTTTTCCACCTTCTGCAATGTATTTCTGCAACTCCTTATTTTGACTGCTCCCCAAAAGAATGGCATCCTTTTCGACCAATAGAATTGGGTTCTTTGCAATAGTCAGACTGGCAAGATTGTCAACAAAAACCAATTGATGACCACTTCGTTTTAGCAGGGAAGAAATTTTTCCTTTTCCAAAAACGGAAAGTGGAACGAAAACAATTTTTGCCATTCTTATGGAAGCTGGTGTAACCTTTACATTTCGTGTATTGCTGTCGAAAACTTCTGCCGTATTCTGCAACGATGTTTCAATGGTCAGTTCGGTGGTTTCGTTTACCGGGATAGACGGGATATATAGCTCGAATTTTGCCACATATCCATTTACCACCGAAACAGGAATGCTCTTCTTCCAAACTACTTTCTCTTTATTTTTTGTCTGAACAAGCAGATTTGCTGTTAAGGTTTGTCCTCCATCGTTAATAACGGTAACAGTGTGTTTGATGCTGTCGTTGTCGAATGCGCTGTTTAACTTTTCACGAACAACCACTGCGATAGGCCGGAAAGCATGTTTCACGATGTCAAAACTCACACCCGGAACATAGCCTTTTCCATCGGGTTCCCACCAGGTAAACTCGGAGCTGTATGGCCCGGAGCGCAATGGTTTAATTCCCGGAGCGGATGGATCAGGCCAGGTAAATTTATGTTCTTCGGGCCATGGGCGGAAATTATCGAGGCACGAAAGGTTCCAGGGGAAAAAGCACGACACTTCGTTGGAGCGCGCCAGTTCGGCCATATCGGCAGTTTCGAGGGCAATTGCTTTGTGAGTCTCTGCAAAAGAAGCAAACATTTTATCGTCACCCCAAATTGTATTATCAATCGGTTGACCGTAATGCCATTTGCCCACCTCGCCTACATGGAGCGGTTTCGACTTGTCCCACCAGCCTTCGCCAGTCGTTTCAAGCCCGTAATGGCGGCTCATCAGGTGCTGATCACGTTCGTCCCAAAGTGGACTATCACCATCGTGGTAAGGAATTCGGGTGGAGTCGAGTTGCTCATAAAGCGCCCTTAAACGCGGCGTATTTTTAATAATAGCAGGTTGGTTGCCCGACCACCTGACTTCGTTGCCAACACTGTAAAGTATAATGGACGGATAGTTTTTATAATTATGTACAATATCGCGAACATGCTGCAAAGCGCCCTGCCAAAGTTCTTCATCGTCCAAGGCTAAGGAATTCCCAAAAAACCAACCCGATTCGAGCGAAACAAGAATGCCCATTTCATCCGCCAGTTCCATCACAATCTTTGGATGCGGAAATGTATGCGTCCGCATGTAATTCATGTTACAATCCTTAAGCATTCGAAACCACTGGCGGATGTATTCGGGGCGGAAATTGTCGAAATTCATTTTGTGCCCCCACTCGCCAAACATGTGTATGGGTGTACCGTTCAGCATCACATGAGGGCCTTCTGTCCACACTTCCCTGAACCCAAACCGCTCGGTTTGCTCGTCAATAATACTATTTTGCTCTTCAAGGCGAGTACGCAAAAAATACAACTGAGGAGTGTTGGGCGACCACGCCAAATAAGAACTCCACGATTTGCTGATTTCAATAGTTTTTACTTCGCCCGGATTTAGGGAAATTTCATCCCCCTTGAATGTCAAATGGGTGCTTTCGCGTTCGGTAACCGCAAATTCAGGCTTTATGCTTCGTGTTTTTGAACTTGTATTACGGATAGAGCAAATCACGGTCAGGAGGTTTTTCCGTGTGCTGGTGCGGATGGTGATATCATCGACATAAACTTCGGGACGGCTGATCAGGTAAACATCCTGCCAAATTCCTTTTTGCACAGTCATCTGATCGGCTCCGGTTGGAGTAAAGGTTTTCCCGGCGTCGTTGCGCCGGTAATCGGTTACGAAAACGTGTAATTTGTTAGCGCCTGATTTTATTACATCCGTAATATCCCATTCGTTGGGCATGATTCCATTGACGCTGTGTCCAATCGATTGCCCATTTAAATACACATAGCCTTCGCGAAGGATTCCACCAAAATAGAGAAAATATCTGCGATTGTCCTGTTTTTGTCCTGCGTTAAAATCACGATAGTACCAGGCTGAATTGGTTTTATCCCAGGCCTGGGGGTAGCCGTAGCTATCGTTGATCCGCCAGGCTTTCCATGGAATTTTGGGATCTGGCTCATCAGAACCCCCAGCAGTCCAAGATCCCGGCACCAAAATAGTATCCTTAAACATTGCCATTTCCGGGATGGCTGATGGCTCAATATGATTTTTGCCTTCCGGAGATAAAATGGGGTAGAATTTCCACCATTGGTTCAGGCTTTCTTTTGTCCGAAGGTCAATGGCTTGGTTTTTCTGCGCATAAACTAAGGTATTGGCCAGGCAAAAAATAGTAATGAGTATTGAAATAAGTCGTTGAATCATGGTTTTTTATTTATTTTTTCCGGATTAGTTCAAGTATAGTTTTGTTGGTTATTTCCATCGCTGATATTGTTTTTAGTTCCCAGCGCTCTGAAAACTCAATGGAATCGCCTGCAACAATGTTATAAGTTGGGCTACATGGTTCAAGCTCACAAAACTTACCATTGCTGTAAAAAATTCCAGTCATGTGGTCGCTTCCGGAATAGTCCTGATTAATATTCACTTTAAACTGTTTCAAAAACACCAAATCGTTAACCGCATAAGCCATCCATCCATCGGTGGCATCGGTTCCACCTTTGAGTGTTTTCCCCACGGCGTGAAAGGTGAATATTTGGTGCTTAACTTTAACCCGCTCATCAAGTTCAGCAGGAGATTCAATGCGGTTCGGATCCCACAAAAATCGTCCCCAACCGTGTTCAAAACTGCTTTTTGGATTTATTGGCATAAACAGGGTACCTCCCGGTATTACCAAGGTGCGGCCCCAAAAATGACGAATCAATGGTTTATCAGTTATATTGATCGCAGTTTGCGAAACGATTAAAATGGCTGAATCGGCATGAAGTTTAAATTCCCTGATACATTCCAAACCCAGCAACGTGTCGGGCATGGAAATTAGCCGCAGCGTTTGTCTGTCGATAATTTCGGCCTCCCATTTTCCCATCCATGTTTTTGCGTGAATTGGTTGTGTGGTGCTTTCCGGACCAAAATCGAATCTTCCGGCATCCGGATCAAAGCGTTTTTTCTCCCAATCCTTCAATAATTTGCCATTCTGAACCTGATTTTCGTAAATAACATTTTGCCCGTTCAGGCTAAACGATAAAACCCTTCCTCCACACGAAGCACCGACAATAACTTCGCAATGTTTGTTTGAAATGCGGTAGCAATCAGTCCAGCCCCGGTAACTGATTTTTTCGACCTGAGCATGCAACTGAGTTAAAGTACAGATTATCAATATTAAATTTATATAGAATATTTTCATTTTTGTTGATTTGGAGGTCCAACACTTGCTTTTATTTTTTCGAACCATTCTCTGTTATCCAGAGGATACACATGGTTATCGGTGGCCCATTTATTCCACAACTTTTCAAGCTCAAGAGCCCTAACAGGTTGTTGCCCGATCAAATTTTTGATTTCAGTCCTGTCATCTTTCAAATTATACAATTCCCATTCACCTTCCCATGGTGGTTGTTGTGTGGCTTTTGATACCAGTTTCCAATCCCCGTCAATTACTGCCCGATTGGCCTGATGCTCAAAATAGAGAGGTTCCCGTTCAAACACGGTTCCGTTGAAACATGAAAGCAGGCTTTTCCCTTGAAATTGATGAATGTCCTTACCATTGAATTTTTTAGGATAGTTTGCACCAGCAACTTCGACGATTGTCGGCATCAGGTCGATAACATGTCCGACTTGCTTGGTAATTGCCCCCTTTGACGCAATCTTTTCAGGCCAATGCACAATAAGCGGTGTTGAAATCCCCCCCTCATGCACATAATGCTTGTACTCCCGAAATGGAGTATTGCTTACATTTGCCCAATTGGTACGGTAACTCTGTGCTGGCCTTTCATTTCCAAGAAAAGGTAAGTCCCCCATTTTCAAGTCGCCACCTTGTTCTTCATCACATCCTCCATTATCAGATAAAAATATGATCATAGTATTGCTCAATTCCCCATTTTTCTTCAAGGTCTCAATGATTTGACCAACTCCCTGATCCATACGATCAATTTGAGCTGCATAAACAGCCATGCGTGCATCCCATATTTTCTTCTCATCCTCCGTAAGACTATCCCAGGCAGGTACATTTTTATCACGTTCTGTAAGTAACCATTTGGGGTCAATCATACCAAGTTCTTTTAGCTTTTTGAACCGCTGTTCCCTGTTTTTGTCCCAGCCATTCATAAACATACCCCTGTATTTCGCAATATCCTCCTGAAGCGCATGCAAAGGTCGATGTGGCGCATAATAAGCGACGTAAAAGAAAAAGGGCTTGTCTTTTTTTGTTTCAAAGTGGTGATTGAGAAATGAGACCGTTGAATCAGTTATTGCCCTGGTCAAATAAAAGTCATCTGGTACTTTTACCCGATCATTTCCGGAAGTGAGGGTGGACGTAGAAAAGTAGCTACCTCCTCCTGTTAAATGACCATAAAAACGATCGAACCCACGTTGCAATGGCCAATTGTGCTTTGGCCCCTCAGGTTTCATGAATTTATCGTACGTAACATGCCATTTACCAGTCACATAACATGAATAATCAGCTTTTTTTAACACTTGCGCAATGGTTACACATTGTTGGTTCAAATCGCCTGTATAACCTGGGCTGCCCAAATTGGAGGCTGTCATCCATCCCATCCCGGTATTATGCTGGTAAAGCCCTGTCAATATCGATGCCCGCGTGGGGCAACAACGCCCAGTATTGTAAAACTGGGAAAAAACAACTCCGCTTTTTGCCAAACGGTCAATGTTTGGAGTTTTTATTCCTGAACCCATGAAACCCAGATCAGAATAACCCATATCGTCGGCCATAATCACTATGATATTTGGATGCTTTGATTCTGGATTGGAGGCATTTAAGGGCAAAACATTAAAATACAAGGAACTCGCACCCAAAACCGATAATTGAAATGATTTTAATAGATTATTCATGTTAAAAGGATTATTTATTTGCGCGATTTATCGCCCATTATTTTTTCCCATTTGGCTATATCGTCTGGGCTTACTCCCGTTGATTTATTGCTTGGAGAGGTATTATTTATTTCAAAATATTTAACATCGCCGGGCTTTAAGTTAAAGGGTACAATATGCACATCGTTTTGTTTTTTAACGGAATATGACCTATACTCGGGCATTGCTGCTGCTCTCAGCAATTGTTCCTGCGTTTTAGTAATGTTTATGGGGCTGCCCATAACCTGCCATGTTTCCCAGGGGCTTCCTGAACCGGGTTTAATGGTTGCTTCTACGCACAATGGAATGGTGTCGAATACCAATGGCAGTTGAAGGTTGCCGGTCCAAGCGCCTTGGTTTACTACACCCAACGGTTGATAATTCCACATAAGAATACGAAGTGTTTTCCCATCTTTTGTTGCCAAAGCCCCATATCCCGAAGGAATACCAACCGGAAGAGTTGTATTGAGGACGTTCCCCTTCATTTTATTTAAAAAGTAGAAGGCATTGTAGGATGCTTTAGGTATTCCGTGAATGGTTACAAGACCATAAGTGCATGAGAATGGGCTATTGGGAATGACAGATTCGGCAAATATATCGCTGGCTACCCAGTACGACATAGTATTGCAAACGGTATCGAGCGCCACACAATTGTACACAATTAGCGATGCGGCATGGGCATTGTCAACATTCACATTTTTTGTCCACGATACCTCTTTGGCATTTTTTGCTGCGAGTGTATTCCATTCCGTCCAATGTATCTCGAGATTGGGCATGGCCGAAGCGCGAACTGTTTTTTGAACATCACGAAATGTATTTTGAAAGAAGTCGCCGGGTTTGTGAGGACTTTGCCCATCGGGATAGGTAACCATTTCATCCTGTGGGTAAAGGTGAGTAGAAACAAAATCGAGGGGAACCTGATTGGCTTTACAATAATCGATAATATCGGCAACCCAGTTGGCTTTAGATGTTGCTGGTCCTCCAATTCTCAAACCTTTGTCCACCTTCTTTACTTCAAAAGCACTCGAAGCATATAACTTCCAATATTCATCTTTTGTGCCTGTCCAGAAACCTAATAAATTGGGTTCATTCCACACTTCAAAATACCATTTCCGAACCTCTTCTATACCATAGCGATCGACAAGATGGCTGGTAAAAGCATAAATCAAATTTCCCCATTCATCATAGGATTTGGGAGGAGTAACATTCATTTTATAATTAAACATGAGTGTTGTTCCTGAAGCCAGTGCGGTTGGCATAGGGTTTAATTCGACAAAAGGCCTCAGCCCAATCTTCAACAAAGCATCATATACCTGATCAATTTGATGCCAATTATAGTTGATACTTCCATTGGTTGAACGTGTAACAACACGCATGTCGTCGTCAAATATGGCATGAAACCGACAATACTTATACCCAATATTTTCCTGAATATACTTTAAGTGATCTAACAAATCTGCTCGTGTAAGGTCGTATGCCCGGCCAACTGCAATGCAATTTTTCCAGGGCATTCGCAATTCTGCTGATTGTTGGTCAGGATTAATCTTAATAACGGATTGACCGTAAAAGGTTGAACTTATCAGCAGGAAGACAAAGAAAATTATGGCTTTTTTAGTCATCATAGAATTAATGTGTTAAATAATTTTAATCATTTGCAGTAATTACTTCAAGCCAATTATCCGAAATTTACCCGGGGAACCATTTATTTTATCAATTCCAACTTCACAACCGTGTTTCGCGGGTCAGGTAACGAATAGGTCAATTGAGTTGGCATTCCGAAATTCATAAACAAATCGTCTTTGGCAACAAAGGGTTTGTTATCGCCATTCCAGAATTTCGAAAGTATCATTTCCGAGCCATCAAAAAGTAAATTCGCTATTTCGACTTTTCCCTTCATGTGCTTCAGGTAAAATTGGCCAATGTTGGGTTCAAGGATATGGGCATAAACAATATTTCCCTTTTGGGTAAACCAGCCCCACTCGGGTTTCGGAAATTGCGATGGGCCACAACCATAAATACTTTCGCTGTTGTACTTCATCCAGTCGCCCACTTCCTGAAGTATTTCAATGGATTTTACCGGGATGTTTCCTTTGGCATCGGGGCCTACGTTTAGAAGAAGATTTCCGTTTTTGCTTACACAATTCACCAGGGTGCGAATGATGTCGGTTGCCGATTTATAATTGTTATCTTTTTTGTATCCCCATGCAGAATTCAGCGTAATGCAAGATTCCCAGGGAATTAGGCGACCTGAATTATCAAGCACAGTTTCTGATGGAATAATCTGCTCAGGCCCTTCGAAATCGCCGGCGTAAACTTCAGGATTCTCAACTTCCATGTTGCCGCCCAACCGATTGTCGATAATGATTTCAGGTTGATATTTGCGCACCATATTTACCAATTCTGTTGCTTTCCATTTTTCGCCTTTGTAATCGCCGAATGAATAATCGAACCAAAGAATATCGATCTTTCCGTAATTAGTCACAAGCTCTTCTACCTGATTGTGCATGTATTTCAGGTAGTTGTCCCAGTTGTATTTTTTCTTGTCCCATTCCGGATTTCCGGCCATTGGGTGATTTCCAACATTGGGGTAATCGGGGTGATGCCAATCGATAAGTGAATAGTAGAACCCAACCTTTAACCCTTCTGCCCGGAAAGCATCGACATATTCCCTTACAAGATCACGTTTGGCAGGGGTATTGGTCGCTTTGTAGTCGGTGTATTTGCTGTCGAACAGGCAAAAGCCGTCGTGGTGCTTGGCGGTGAGTACAACGTATTTCATTCCTGCCTGTTTGGCAATTTTTGCCCATTCTTTCGGGTTGTAATCTACCGGATTAAAAGCATCGAAGTACTTCTGATAATCTTCCAATGTCATTTTTTCCTGATTGCGAACCCACTCGCCGCGTGCAGGAATTGCATAGATCCCCCAGTGAATAAACATACCGAACCTGGCTTCGCGAAACCATTCAGTGCGTTGTTGGCGGGCTTCGTAGGTGTTTTGAGCTTTTAGGTTCTGCCCAATCAATATGAGGAGTACAATTGCCAATAATTTGATTTTCATAATATAGTTCTTTTATTAGATTTGACTATTGTCTAAAGAGTTAATATTCGTTCGATTTATCGTTTCCCTTTATAATTGGGGTTTACATCCATCATTTGGGCATTGGTTTTTGTCAAATAATCTTTAAAAATTTGAATCATTTCTTTGGCTTTTTCTGGTTCCTGATCAATCAGGTTGCGGGTTTCGCTGATGTCGGTTCTAAGATTGTACAATTCATAAGAATTGTCCTCGTACCTGCAAATCAGCTTATAATCGCCATTTCGTAACGCCCCTCCTGGTTTGTCACCCTGATTACTGTAATGTGGATAATGCCAGAATAGCGGTTGTCTTATAAATGTTGGATCGTTCTTTAAAAGCGGAACCAAACTCTCGCCATCCACATGCTGTTCGGGCAATAAATCAAGTCCTGCCATTTGCAGAATGGTAGGGTAAAAATCGGTACTGATAACTGGCTTCTGAATAATTGAACCCGCCTGAACCTGTCCCGGCCATTTGATAATCATCGGTTCCCGGATTCCACCTTCGTACAACCATCCTTTACCTCCACGCAATGGCAGGTTCGAGGTTGGTGAACTTTCGGCGGTGCTTAAGCCACCATTATCCGACATAAAAATGACTACGGTATTTTTCTCCAATCCAAGTTCTTTCAACTTGCTCAATACTTTCCCAACATTCTCATCCATACTGTAAACCATGGAGGCATAAACCGGACTACTCTGGATTTTACGTTCTTTCCATTCGCCTTGAGCCTCGCTCTCTTTTATCCACGGAAGATCGGTTACAAATGGATCAACCTGATCGATGTCCATTGCGGTCGCTTTTTTCTTAAAATACTCGATAATTTCCGGTTTGCCCTGCTGCGGATTGTGAACCGAATAAAACGAGAGGTACATAAAAAAGGGATTATCAGAATTTCTATTTTCCAGAAACTTCACACATTCATCTCCCTGACGGTCAGTCAAAAATTCACCTTTCGGCCCATCAGCCAGCATCGGGTTTTTGTATGGACTGAAATAGCCATTGTTGGGATATCCTTTCGACCAGCCTCCAATATTTATGTCAAATCCCTGATGCTGTGGCCAGAATTTTTCGGTTTCACCGAGATGCCATTTCCCGACGAAAAATGTTTGGTATCCGTTTTCTTTTAATGCTTCGGCAATGGTTTTTTCTTCCAAAGGTAATTGGAGCATAAACGGTTTCGACAACATTTTATCGTGATCAGTATTGATGTAAGATTGCCGTCCGGGAATCCAGTCGGTAATATTTAAACGCGCCGGATATTTACCAGACATAATGCTTGCCCTTGTAGGAGAACAAACCGGGCAGGCCGCATATGCATTAGTAAACATGACTCCTTCGGCAGCCAGCTTATCTACATTTGGAGTTTCGTAAAATGTACTTCCAAAAGCTCCAATATCTCGTTGCCCAAGGTCGTCAACCAGAATGAAAAGTACATTTGGCTTTTTCAATTTTACTTCTTTGCACTGAGCAGATGAAAATAACAGAGCAGGTATAATGGGTAATAGTTTAAGTTTGTTCATAATAATATCAGTTTATTTAGTTATTAGTTAGATTAGTTGCTTCCACCAAAACTGTCCCGGGCATTTCTATCTGGAAAGTCAATTCGAAACCAGTTTGGTTTTTGGTGATCTTTGGTTTTACTGAAGAAGCTGAAAATTCGTTTTTAGCCAGAAGGGTTTCCTTTTCTTTGGGCTTCAAATAATCAGGACTGCCCATTTCCTTCCAATCGGCAAGAATATTATTATTCACCGAATCAATCTGAAACAATTTGATTGTTTCAGGATTAATGGTTGACGGAAGGCTGACAGTCACCTCCTTATTGTACATTGCATCACCTGGCACATATTCATTTACAAAACCATAAACAGCAAGTTGCACGCCGTTTTTTGTTTTTGTAGCAATGGCATTTGTAAGTTCATCCAATGAATTGCCAATTATTTCAACACGCTCGGTTCCCAATCTTGACAACAATTGATGGGCAAAGTAATTTGGCTTTCGCAAACCATCGAGGCTGATCATCCCGTAGTTACCATGGAAGGCTTCTTTCCCATATCCAACCTGATTGTAAATATCTGACAGACACCAATAAGCAAAATAATCGGCCAATTGCGACACCTCACTCATGGTTTTTACGATGAATGCCGCTTCGTTTGCTGTTTCACGTACTGGCGCAAACGGATGCCACGAAAGCCCCCACTCGTTCATGTGGAATTCGCCTTTAAACGAAGCTTCGTCCAACAACTTGCGGGCACCACGGGTAATTCCTGATGCAAAATTTGGCGATTTGTTTTCCTTATCTCCCTGTGGTCCATCGAATGGCGACAAGGGATCGCCACCAACACTGTCGTTATTATAAATATGACCGATAATGTAATCGGGCATGCAATTATTTTTTACTCCAAAATTCAATAAGTCGCTAAGCCAAACGGTATGTGCGGTAGATGGCCCCCCAACTTTCAACGAAGGGTCAACGCTTTTGATGGCGTTATAAACGATTTGGTACATTTTTAAATAACCGTCCATTCCGCCAGTCCAGAAACCGCCGAGGTTAGGTTCGTTCCATACTTCGAAATACCAATTGCGGACAACTTCAATTCCATAACGATCCACCAGTCCTTTGACAAAGGTATTTACAAAACTGCCCCATTCTTTCCAATCCCTTGGAGGGGTCACGTTTGAGCGGGTATCGAAACAGGTTTCGTTGCCTGTTTTCATTCCTGAGGGTGTAAAACAAGTTGATACAACCGGTGATATTCCCATATTTACCAGCGAATCGTAAATATAATAAGGAACCCGCCAGTTATAACGCTTGGAACTTCGCTTCTCGCGATTGAGATAATTGGCCGGGTCTTTGTCGAACACCCACATTTCATCGTCGAAGATGCCTACGGCACGGACGTGCTTTAATCCAATTTCCTTGTGGCACATAGCCAGTTGCTCCTGCATATCGCGGCGAAGGATCCAGCGCATCTGATCTACATTACCAAGTCCAGACCATGAATGCTTAAAACCCGATGTTTTTTTGTCCCACTGCGGCTTAATCTGTATTGCTGAGTTGCCAATTACACTTGCCGATAAAATTGATGGGGCAGCTACCATTGCCCCCCCGACTAAAGCTGTCGTATTAATAAATTTTCTTCTGTCCATTATCGTTTATTTTCTTAGTTCGATATACCAAACTGGTTGATTATTTCTTAATATTAATTCTCCTGAACTGTTCAACTTTCCTTCGTCAATAACTTGTCCGTTGAAACTATGCATGATATAATTTGCCCCTGCAAATTCAGGGATTTTAAATTTGGCCCCGATTCGAGCAACCAACACGGGCAATGTTCCTTCAGTTCCACTAATCCGGCCATTTTTGAAATCGCCCATCTGATAACCAGTATTGTAACTGGTTGCCGCGATTGAAATTCCTGCTTTTTTAGTCTCCGACAATGGCTTGCCATCCAAAGAGTAAACAGAAACTGCGAACCATGGATTTTTAGGATCGATCGGGTCAAAAATCCCGTTAGGGTTATTTACCTCAATCTCTGACATTGAAATGGTGTTCCACCTCAATGTTGTACCTTTTTCAACACTTCCGGCATACGCGACCGCCTGTGCTGCATCGGCTTTAAAATATCCCTTCTTCCAATCCATTAAAATCTCACCCGTAGGCTTATAAGGGTTGAACGAATTTCGCTCATCAAAGCGAACAACCGGGCCAATCACCTGATCGTCTTCGCGGGTTAGGTCAATTTTGATTCGCACACCATACTGGTAAACCGTTTGCAACATGTCCATTCCGGATTGCCCATAGCTGTGTCCGTAATTCATGCTTTGCGGATCGTACAGGCTCTTTCTTCCATAAATAAAGGTGGTAGGATTTGGCGCTTGTTGCCAGGCATGTTGTGTGAAAATATATCCGGCAGCGCGCATGAGCGAAGTTTGCACTTCGTCGTAAGTAAGGTGGTAGCCTTGAGGATGGCTACCAGTAGTAATGTCCAACTTTTTTTCAAAAGGATTTTCAGTGATCGAAGCATTGTTCAGTGATCCATCGCCGAAGTAATGCCAGGTAACCCAGTCCCAGTCCTGAATACTTGCAAGCGCGGCAAGCCGAAGCGGAAAATCAGCCCGATATTTGGCTGGCTGCTGAATCTGTGTTTCATATACCAGGTAAGGTTTTCCCTCAACCTTATTATGTTCGAGCCATGGCACACCTTGAGAAATCCCTGGTGGTTTCAATAACCAGTTTACCCATCTTCCATCATTGGTTGATTGCCTTTCTGCTTCCAGCGTCAAACGGTTTTTCTCCAATTTATTAAACGCTCCGTCAACATTCTTCATTGCCTCTTCCATCGTGGGACCATATCCATTAACATAGGCATCGTGCGCCACAGCATCTGCACTTTGCTGAAGGTACTGGCTTTGAATTTCGTAACCGATTCCGGTATCAAATACAAATGGCGAAAGGCTTGTGCTTCTCCCCAATTTCTTTATAGCCGCCGCCTGCCGCTTTTTAAAACCAACATGCATATCAACCAAAAAATCAAGCACATCTTCCCCCCTGACTTTTGGAAAATCTTCAGGGTTGTATTCCTGTTTCATTGTCTGAACAGCATCAATGGCTTGCTGATTTGCATCGTTTAGAGAAATGCCGGTTGGGGTAGCTTTTGCCATGGGTGCAAAAAGGATGGTTTTTGAATCCAGCTTTTCACCGGGGAGTAGTTGTCCCCAGGCTTTTAAAAGTGCTTCCTGTGTTTTGTATTTTTCAAGTAAATACTGATGCCATTTGGCGAATAATTCCTGTCGAAAAAAATCGGGAAGTTTTTGCCACGATCCCGACACCATGCGCCTGATCCACCATTCCTCGTTGCTCAATTCCCAAATTCCAAATACAGGGTCGTCGCACCAACGCAAATCGGTATGCTGATTAAAATGTTGGGCAATTTTTTGTTTGTTTAAAGTTGCCAGCGCTTCCAGACGCGTATCCCAAAATACTGCGGGATTATTTCGAAGTTCCCATCCGTTTTTTGCCTGATTAATTGTCTGCATAATTTCGGTTACTGCCTGTCTCCATGCCTTTTCTGTAACCGGATCATTAATTATTACTGCATCATCTGCTGTGATTTCTCCTGTCCGGTTCATTCCGGCAACCCAAATTTTAAATCCGCGCTTTTTAGCTTCAGAAACAAAATAATCGGCACAATCTGCTGTTGATCCATCATTCTTTTGATAGGTTACATCCATAAAACCATCCCAAAACCGCACGGAATTAAAGCCCATTTCCTGTAACCTGTCGAGGATTAGATTCGTTGATTTTTTCGCCAGTTCAACTTTTTGCCTGATTATTTCCGGGCTGTCATCTGGTTTTATTTCTGCATTTGCATACACCTTCCCAACAGCGGCCCAGTATCTTTTTCGTTTGCCATTTAAAGTCAGGTGTCCGTCCTTTACAATTAAGTATTCATTTTCAGAAATGGTAGTTGGATCAATATTTTCTCGTGAATCAAAATTACTTGTTGAACCCTGCGACCAGGAAACCAGCATTATTATGAAACAAAAAATTAGAATATGTTTGAATTTGTTATACATCCGTAAAAGTTTTATTTGTATTAGGGCATAGGCATTGGTAAAACGAACTCCACTTTCAGCCAATAAATCAATATTGTGTATCTGGAAATAATCGCTGTCAAAACAACCTAATTGTTTTCAACCTATATCGTCAATAATCACCAATATAACAATTGGTCTATCTGGCTTAACCAATTGATGGTAAGGTATCGACTGGGCATTATTATCTGAAGTTCAGAATATTCCAGCACTCCAGAGCATTTCTTTTCTTATAAAATATTTTGCGATCATGTATTTCCAATTTTATATGCATGGCTTTCAAATTGTTAATAGAAAATTACAATTCTGGAGGTATTAAGACAAATTCATGATTTTTTTCGGGGTATGTGGAGAATGGTCCCGGTAGTACCTGGGATTCTTCAAGTTTATTCCCATAGAAATCGACATCAACGCCTTGTATTCTGTGGCATTTCATTAATTTAAAGGTTTTTCCGTTTCGAACGAGAAGGGTCAGATTCAATTCAGAAAGGCTTACTGCACCTTTTTCAATTGCACCGTTTTCAACCTGAGCTTTATCAAAAACAGGAGCCAGGCTGTGTTTGTCGTAACCCGTCAGCATTTGCCACCAATCAAGCGGAAGCAGCGGAGAAGATTTCCATATTTCGAAGTTAGGATATTTTTCGACCGGATAATTATTTCTTACAAATGCGGCTTTCAGGGCATTGGCAAGAGTATCTTTCGGTATCCGGCCATCGTGCGAACCAATTCCAAACTGATTAAATGCCAGTCCCTCCCACTGCCACTGTGCCCCATTGACAAACAAATTGTAATCTGAAAAGTTGTTTCTGCCCCATTTTTCAGTTTCCAAAGGCATAGAAATTGGACCCCTGTAATTATCTACAAAAATATTATTCAAAACCTTATTATTGCTCGTAGATGCACCTCCCCTTTCGGTAACGGTTCTCATGTAAACCCCATAATGGGAATTTCCAAACAATAGATTGTGAGCTAAGGTAACACCTGAAGCGTCATGCATATAAATCCCTTCTCCCGTATGTGTAAATGCAATGATGTTGTTGTCTACCAAACAAGAACCCGATCCCAGTTCGATGAAAATTCCGTGCCCACGACTTCCCATGATCACGTTCCGCGTCACACGTGTATTATACCATTTGTTATCGAGCCAGATAGCCGAACATTCGTTGTCGCTGAAAACATTTCCTTCGATTAGTCCATCGTAAAAGAAATGCACTTTGATTGCTCCGGTTTCAGGGGCGGTAAAACCCAGGTTATTGGTACGATCGATACGGTTATAACGGATAATAGAGCTATATTGTGTGGCTCCTGCAATGCCTCCGGCACCACAGTCGGTAATTGTGTTATACTCAATTAAATGATAACCAATTGTTTTTCTTTCGGGCATGGGCTGATCGCCTTCATTATCATATGCCCCCTCATATCCGCAATCAATCCCAAGGGTTTTGGCAAACCGAATGGTATTGTCCCTGATCACCCAGTGATGGCCCGACCGGGTACTGATAGCCCCTGATTGTGGAAAGCCTTTGCCCCTTAGATTGTAAAACCCGCTTGGGAACTGATTGGCACAATGCTCTATAGTAAATCCTTCTACATTGATATAACCTAAGCCTCTGGTAAATGGTGCAAAAACCTTTCCTCGTGCTGCATATTCAATCAGACACTTCTCAATTGGGCAATGAAGTTTTTGCTCAGGATAGTTTATTATGATTTCAGTGCTATCATACGAAAGCATCCAAGTTCCAGACATTTGACTTACTTCGTGCAGACTATCCACCTGTGTTAGGTACAATCCATTGCAGAAGATTTGTCCCAGCGATTTGCGGACTGACATCCGGGCAAGAGGGATATAAAACGGGTTGTATGATTTAAGTGCGGAAAGGTCAATTTTACTTTTGTATACATTTTTGGCTTCTGAAATCCATGGATTTTTCCAAATATCAGATCCTTTTATTACGACCTGTTCTCCTTTGGCTGCCATGTAAACAATGGGGCGATCCGGCAGACCGCCCTCTGTCGGGGCTACCCTCTCGCGGTAAATACCTTCGAAAATTAACACAGTATCGCCGGGATGGACAACTGAAGCTGCTTTAGAAATAGATTTAAAGGGGGTTTGATTATTGCCTTTTCCATTATCAGATGCCCTAGGATGATTTCGGTTTACCAGATAGCTTTTAGAATAACATTCTAAATTAACCGCCAAGGTAAAAATAAGTGTAATCCACATCAAGAGTTTTCGCATGCCCTGAGTTTTTATTAAGTTGTGTTGAGACACTCAATATAAGATGAATTAACAAAAAAAATTGCGAAGTTCGTAAAAGTATTATAATAAAAACTAAACACTAAACGAACTTCGCAATTTCATGCAATATTTCCTGTTTTTTCAGCGATTGGCTGAAAATGGAAATTACTTTTAGAGATTAATTATATCCGGGATTTTGTTTAAATCCATCATCGTTCAGGTTATTGTCAAGCTCTGTTTGGGGTATTGGAAGCAAAATACGATTGGGATCAACCACTATGCCAACCTTTGCCAATTCGGATACAATCTTTCCAGTGCGTTGCAAATCGAAATAGCGACGACACTCGAACAGAAATTCAGTGCGGCGTTCCTGAAAAATAGCATCCCGGAATGAATTTTTATCAAGGCCAGTAAGATCTGCTATCTTAGCACGTTGCCGAACCTCGTTAATGGCAGCATAAGCTTCGGGAGTTGGACCACTAAGTTCATTTATTGCTTCAGCATAAGCAAGCAGAATATCCGGGTAACGAATTATTGAAATTTGATTTCCAGAGTTTCCCCATACAGCAAGAGGCTGACCTTCCAAGGTATATTTCGTCATGTACATTCCTCCGGTTACACCCGGAGTGGCCGGGAAATTTTGTAGTTTCCCTGTTTGATCCTTGTATTGGGCGGGGAAAATATGGGCGCGACGCGCATCTATCGGTAAAAAGCTATCAAATAATGATTTTGTCGCACAATAGTTCCCGTCGCCAGCCCTGTTCGAGATAATATAGTCGGAGACATATTTACCCCTGGGCATAGTAGTAATGGTTACGACAGTTCCAGGATCAATTTCCTGATAGAATTGCATTTCCCAAATTCCTTCTATCCGGCCCTTTCTCCCTTTGGTATCTGTTGGCACAGCTTTCCCCTTGTTTACCATGCTAAATACATCTTTGTACTCTGGCCACAAACCATACAAATTCAAATCGATGGCTTTTTTTGCATATAAAGCAGCATTGGTCCAGTCTTTAATTGTTAAGTATACTTCTGCCAATAATCCATAAGCTGCACCACGAGAAAGTCGTGCAGAATTTGTACCTCCGGTGCTAACAGGCAGTATTATTTTTGGATCGCTACCTTCTCCTAATGAAGCCTTCATATCCTTCACGATTTGCTCATAAACTTTCGCCGTTGTTTCCCTTGCCGGGTACATGTTTTCATCATTGCCCGACCCTATTGATTTAACTAATAAAGGCACATCGCCCCAATAGCGTACCAGTTGGTAATACAAATAGCCACGCAAAGCATGAGCTTCAGCTAAAACTGTATACTTCTTCAATTCAGTGACACCATTACCAATAGCCAAAGGTGTTACTTTTTCGATTATCACATTGGCTCTGCTAACTCCCTGATAAAGTGCAGACCATAACCCGCGTATATTCCCATCAGAAGCATTATAATTATACGTTTCAAACGGATAAATCGCAGAATAATTGGCGCCATCGGTTGGAAGTGTAATATCATCTGAGCGAACATCGCCCATGGTATAAATATTACCTCCTGCACCTCTTGAGTCTCTCCAGTAATAAAGGATTGTAGAATACGCCCCATAAATAGCCTGATCAAGGTTTTGATCATTTGTATAGAATGTATCACTGGTAAGCTTGTCCAAAGGTTTTTCTTCCAGGTATTTATCACACGACACTAAGCTTAGAAGGCTCAATAAAAATAAAAATATTTTAGTTTTCATAATGCTCAATTTTTTAATTAAAAAGTAAGATTAATACCTGCGGTGATTATTCTAACAGGAGGAAGACCAGCATTATCACTACTCACGTCAGGATCGAGTCCTTTATACTTAGTAATTGTAGCCAGATTTTGCCCACTGAGGTATACCCTGATTCCGCTTGTACCAATTTTCTTTGCCATGTCTGAGGACAAACGATATGATAAGGTAACATTTTTAAGGCGCACATAAGATGCATCTTCAACAAAGAAATCGTTGTATGAACCACCATAATTGTTTCTGCTACCAGTATAAATTGCTTTAGGAATATTGGTATTCTCGTTCGTTGGAGTCCATCTGTTAAGCATCTCGTCCGACACGTTCAATGTACCCGACTGATTAAGCAACCATGAGCGCGTTTCGTTATACAACTTGCGACCGGCAACACCTTGGATAAAAATATTCAGATCGAAATTTTTGTATGAAAAACTATTGTTCATCCCATATATAAATTTTGGGCGATGAGAGCCTAAAATGGTCCTGTCTTTCGGGGTTATTAATCCATCTTTATCAATGTCCTGATACTTCCATTCACCAGGTGTAGCAAGGGGTTGAGCACTTTTAGCAATATCATCCGTTGATTTAAAAACTCCATCAGTTTTGTACCCATAGTATGAACCAATTGGCTCTCCAACCCTAAGTATCACATCGCCGATTTTTTCTGTAATCCCCTGGTTTAATTCAACTACCTTATTTTTATTGTATGAAAAGTTTAGCGATGTATTCCATTGGAACTCGCCAGTTAAATTATAGGTAGTTAATGCAAACTCCACACCAATATTTCTTACTTTACCTACATTTTCAGTAATGGAACCAAACCCGCTAGTCTGAGGAAGAGCCCTATCATACAACAGATTGTCAGTAGTCTTCTTGTAATAATCCGCATTAAACACAGCACGCCCTTTAAAGAGTTCAAGGTCTATTCCTACATTCACCTGTCTATTTCGCTCCCATTGCAAGTCGGGATTTGGTATTTGCGAAAAAGAACGACCATACATTTTTGTTGTACCCACAATGTATGTGGCAGTGCCAAGTAACGACAGGGATTTATACAAACCAACATCCTGGCTTCCAACTTCACCATAACCTGCCCGAAGTTTAACATTAACAATTTCAGCAAACGATTGCATAAATTGTTCTTTTGATAAAACCCACCCTAATGATAATGCAGGGAAATACGCCCATTTGTTATTGGCTCCGAACCTTGAAGAGCCATCGGCCCTGTATGATGCAGTAAGAAGGTATTTACTATCAAAACTATAATTAATACGACCAAGGAAAGAAGCGATGGTCCACATGCTGCCGCTTGGGTAAATGGTATTACTGGTCATATAATTACCATCCCAACTATAATAAGTGGTTAGGTCGTTAAGTCCTTCACCGCGAATACGGGATGCATCGGAAATACTCTTTTGAGCCTCTTGCACTGCAATAGCAGAAATACTATGTTTATTAAATGTCTTATTAAACGAAAGGTTATTTTCGATTGACAAGAAAGTAGACGTACCATAGCCAACTTCTGCTGCACCACCGGTAGGTCTTTGGGTTCCATTCGAAGGTTCGTAATACTGAGTTTTGCGATCAATTAAATCGACACCAACCGTAGTCTTGAATTTAAGGGACGGCAAAAACATGAATTCAGCATACACATTTCCCAGTATTCTGTTATTTTTAACATTATTATTTAGGGCTTCGGCCATGTATAAAGGTCCCGGACGATCTACTGGTAATTTTGCATCCGCAAGTGTATATTGTTTCCCTCCCCCTTCACGTGGTATGGAGTCAAGGTTATTTATATCGGTTTCTTGATATGAATAAAAGCCTCCCGGGTATTTCCCTGGAACAATAGGGCTTCGACGGATAGCTTTTAGCATTTCACTATTGTTGCCACCATCAATACCAGTACTTCCGGTGTATTCCTGTCTTGAAATAGTCATGGATGTTCCAACCTTCAGGTGTTTCATCGCTTGTTTGTCTAAATTTAAACGCACCGAATATTTTTTCATATCGCTTCCCTTTACGATGGCCTTTTGATCGGCATAGTTCATCGAAAGCATGTATTGCAAGTTATCGTTGCCACCGCGTATCGTAAACTGGTAATCTTTTACTGCTGCAACATCACGAATAATTTCCTTTTGCCAATCAGTATCATAAGGTCTTGTGCTCATTGCTGTGGGCCCAAAAATTGGCTTCATGGCAGGGTCAGGCAAACCGTTTTTCAAACTATTTGAAATTGCATCGTTGTTAAATTGCATCCATTCTTTTGCATTGAGCAAATCATACCGTTTTGCAGTTTGCTGAACCCCATACAATGCATTGAATTCAACAACAGATTTTCCAGACGAATTACCGCGTTTTGTAGTAATTATAATTACACCGTTCGATCCCCGAGCGCCGTATATGGCAGTTGCCGAAGCATCCTTGAGTACTTCCATGGATTCGATATCATTGGGATTGATAAGCGATAAAGGGTTAATTTTTAAGGTGTTGTTGTAATCCGAAACCGCAGAGGTTGAAGCATTATCATTATTAATGATCTGGCCGTCTATTACGAATAACGGATCATTGCCGCCATTGATGGAATTATCTCCTCGAATGCGAATAGTCATTCCAGCACCAGGTGCTGAGCTATTTTGTTGAATCATTACACCTGAAGCACGACCTTGAAGCATTTGATCTGGCGAAGAGGTAAATGCCCGCTTAATATCTGAAGCCTTGACTGATGCAATCGCACCGGTAAGATCTCTTTTCTTAACAGTTCCGTAACCAACCGCAACAACTTCTTCGAGTCCAATGGCTTCTTCAGCCAAAACCACATTGACAGAGGTTTGAGTACCAACTTTAATTTCCTGAGTCTTCATCCCCACAAACGAAAATTGCAAAATTCCATTTTCAGGAATATTGGAGAGAGCGTAATTTCCACTATTGTCGGTAATAACCCCAGTTGTGGTTCCTTTTACAACAACTGATACGCCTGGCAGTGAAGCTCCGGTAGAATCGGTTACTTTTCCAGAAACGGATTTTTGTTGCTGGTTATCTGATAGTTCACTATCAAATATTGAAGTGGAAGATAAAACAATAATTCTGTCCTTAATAGTAAATTCAACATCTGTTCCGGCAAATAATGATTTTAAGGCATTTTCAATTTTTGAATTTTCTTCATTAATTGCAACTTCCCTGTTCACATCAATTACCTTTCCGCTGTACATAAACTTGAACTCGCTTTGATCCTCAATTGCAGAAAGTACTTCCTTTACCGTGGCATTTTTCATGCTCAGGTTAAGTTTTTTTGACTGAGAATAAGTTTCACTTGCGAAAACACAACCCACAGTGAACAAAATCAAAAAGGTCGTTAGTTTCATAATTCTGAATAATTTGTTAAATCCGGGAAATTTTGTATGCCCGAACAATTCCGTAATTTTTTTCATACATTTGTATTGATTTGTTAATAATTGGCCTGTATGTCAGTACAGGATCGATTTTCAATCCGTACAGGGAAATGTTGATGCATTTCCCTGTTGTTTTTTTTTGTTTTTTTGTTTAGTTCATAGGCAAATCGTTTTCATAAGTTAATTATTAGTTTTGTTTTCGTTTATCCATGGTTATTTTTTGTCTTGAGAATGTTCCATCCGGTAGTTTTTTGCGAGGAAGCATTTTGTATACAACCGGAGTTGCAATTGTTATAAGATCGAGAATCTGGGAGAGGGATTCATTTTCAAGAGTGACCGTATAGGTATAGTCTTTTATTTCATCTTTCACTTGAAAATCAACATTAAACATCCGGCTTAACCTTTCTGTAACCTGAAGGATGGGTGTATCTTCGAAAATCAGCTTTCCTTCTGTCCAGGAAATATACTGTTCAACTTTCCCTTCTGATCTTGAAATATCACCTGATTGTGAATTGTATTTAACATGCTGCCCAGGTGTCATTGTTCCAATGGTTTTGGTTTTCTCATTCAGATTAATCTGCTCAAGAATTACCTTCCCGTTAACCAAGGTAGTTTCAATGACATCATCATCAGAATAAGCCAAAACATTGAAGGTAGTTCCCACCGCCATAATATTCAGATTTCCGGCCTTTACTATAAATGGTTTTTCTGGATTATGGGCAACTTTAAAAAAACCTTCACCGGTAAGAACAACTTTTCGTGTGTCACCTGAAAAAAACTGCGGATATTTAATTCTGCTGCCGTAATTCAAATAAACCACTGAACCATCTGATAACTGAATCACTGTTCTGGAACCTATTGGTGCAATAACTTCAAGAGAATCCACAACAAGCTTGGCGTATTGATCAGAAATATTCTTATTTTCAGAAAGAGTATATAATAAAAAGGTGAGTACAGGAATTAAGAGAATCGCTGCGGCTCTTGTAATCCAGTTTGAAACGAAGGATAACGTAATGGTTTTGCTTGTTTTTAGATTATTGTTTTGTCTACTACTGTCAATTTTTTCCTGGATTTTTTCAAAAATAGCAGCGAATTTTTCATCATCTTCAAAATTGCCAGTTTCCTGCATAGAGTTCCAATCCTCTAAAATCCATGACTTGCCTTCTTCATTTAATGCATCAGTATTTACCCATCTGAGGACTTCGCTAAGTTCAGTTTCTGTACACTTGTTGTTTAAATACTTTATGAGTAATTCTTTTTTCATTTTTTTTTGCCTGAATATGCCTTCGAAAAATCGGGAGGCATTAAATTAACCTGTTGATCTACAAGAAAAAATAATTTTTGTTTTTTTTAGCTTTGGAAGGTTATACGCTTAACCCAGCAGAAGGGAGTATGCAAAAAATGATTCTTTTTAAAAAAGAAACAAATAAACAAACAATAAATTGACTGTCAAGTCATTATTAATTTGCGATTTTAAGAAAGCAAGCGTGTTACATATGTGTTTTTTTACAGTATTAACTGAAATATCCAGTTTTTTTGCAATTTCATCATGCGATAATCCTTCTTCGCGGCTCAACTGAAATATTTCCTTCTGGCGTGGGGTTAACTCATTTAGAAACGTTTGAACTCTATCATTTAATTCGTTAAAGTAGATTTCATCGATTAAATCAGGGTTATTATCATGTTGTTGTAATGATTTTAAGTGTTCCAGGTATTTATGCTCATTGGTTCGTTTTCGCAGCAAGCTAATTGTGGTATTGTATGCAATAGTAAATAGAAAAGATTCAAACGAAGAATAAGCATCAATTTTATTCCGGGATTCCCAGATTTTCACAAAAACCTCTTGAACAATTTCTTCGGCATCTTCTTTCTGTTTGATATATCTCAAAACAAAACCATGCAGCCTTCTGCAATATCGTTCATAAATATTGTAAAAAGCAATCCTGTCATCCTTTTGAATGAGCAATACAAGTTCCTGGTTTGATTTTGAGACCTTCAAAATTGTCAGATTAAAACGAGAAATCAAAACTAGTGTTTTTTGGTGTAAATCTACTTTTTCATAAACTTAGATTCTAAAATCTACCCAGACCACCATAGGTCTCATTTTTTGTCACACTTTTTGCAAGCCTACACAAATATTAATATCACATTATCGGCAGCATTTCTAATTTACTGCCGTAATATAGTTTTTTAGAATGGCTTATGATTCGATTATTCGTACTCAAATCCCTTACTACGAATGAATGGCATTCCATTATCTGAAGTTAAAACAAGAAATGTAATGTCCCGCTCGCATCTATTTTCAACATATGCTGTAGATGCGTATCAAATTATTCTATTTCAAAAGTATTATCGAGTATTTCACTTCTCACGGTAGCGTTGTCAGGCCAAAAAATGAGAACTTCAGCAATATGATAAAAGTATTTCCCTGCTAATTCTTTAACCAAGCCATATCTTATTTGATAGTTATTTGACAAACTAATATTGGCTCAATGACGTTTGATGTGGGTAACATCTTTTTACTATGAATTCAATATTCCAATCATTTATTGGTTTTATATAATTTAAAGGAAATGTTAAACAATGTTTCACAGAGTTCACGTAGTTTTACACAATGTTTTTCTGCAAACGATTAGACGCTGTGAAGTAAAACCACACAGTGAAAATCGGTGCTTTACCCTGTGCAACACTGTGTAACTTATTTTACATTCGGCTTCTTCTGAGTTTGTCTTTGAGAATTAGATTTTCCTTAATTAACGTGTTCTCATTTAGATTTTCTTTATTTAAAATAAAAATCCAACCCCACACAAAACGTTATAGGGCCATTTTTAGGTATATAAATACCGCTTGATATTACGCTTCGGCGTTTTATCAAATTCCTTATCGACCAGGATAATTGAACTGAGCTGGGCAAATTTGGGGAGTTCCCTGTTTACATGTTTGCAGTTTTCAGCCATTATTTCCTTGAGCCGTTTTTCGTCAGGTTTTTCTTTCTCAATCCTCTCCGGGTCGGGAAATACAAAAGCAACCATTTTACCTTCGCGTTCGGTAATCACACATTCAAGTACATAAGGATAGTTATTGAGCTTGGCTTCCATCTCTTCGGGATAGATGTTTTGCCCCGATGGTCCAAGCAGCATATTCTTGCACCGTCCACGGATGTAAATAAAATCTTTGTCATCAATGACTCCGAGATCGCCTGTATGCAGCCAACCTTCGCTGTCGATCGCATCCGCAGTCGCTTCTTCATTTTTATAATAGCCCATCATCACGTTGGCACCTTTCACAAGGATCTCGCCAACTTCGTTATACGGATCTTTCGAGTCGATGCGGACTTCCATCCTGTCGACTAACCTGCCAGCCGAGGATGGCCTGAAAGTTGTCCATGGTTCGTACGAAATCAGAGGCCCGCATTCCGTCATGCCGTAACCGATCATAAAAGGAAACTTGATTTTCCTGAAGAAAGCTTCTACTTCGTGATTCAGCGGAGCTCCGCCAATCACTATTTCCATAAAATTACCGCCAAAGACATCTACAAGACTGGCCCGCACTTTTTTATACAGCAACAGCTGAATGCCGGGTACTTTTAGCAGAAATTTCACAACCGGTTTTTCAAGCGCCGGAAGAATCCGTTTTTTATATATTTTTTCGATGACCAGCGGAACTGACAAAATCAGTCGTGGTTTTATCTCCTGGAATGCTTTAATAATGAGCTGCGGAGTGGGGGCCTTCGAGAGGAAAGTAATGTGGCAGCCGACTGAAACGGGGAATAAAAATTCGAACAACAATCCAAAAACATGTGCCATTGGAAGGAAGGAAACGATCCGGTCACCCGCTTTTAAAGGCATGTGCTCCTGCGCATAGATAATGTTCGAGAGCAAACTGCGGGCTGGAATCATAACTCCTTTGGTAAATCCCGATGTGCCGCTCGTGTATGAAATAATGCTCAGGTCTTCGCTTTCAAAATCAGCCAGTTCATAGTTCCCTGGTTCGGCTGTCCCGGCATATTCAACAGTAAAGCATTTTCCCCAGAGTTCTTTTTCTTCCGGCGATTTAAACGAAAGCGCTGAAAAGCTGGTAAGACTGACCACGCCTTTGACTACCGGTATTTTTTCGTGGTCGAGTTTGTCAAAAAGGGTATCGGCGGCAAACAGAAATACAGATTCGGAATGGTTGAGGATATGCAGAACGTTTTCCGGATTAAAATCGGGTAAAATAGGAACAGTTACGCACCCATAACCAGAAATGGCCAGAAATGAGATTGCCCAATTGGATGAGTTTCGTCCAAGAACCGCAATCTTATCCCCTTTTCGGATGCCAGCTTCCTGAAAGTAACGATGAATCTGACGAATCTTTTGTGCTGCTTCACCATATGTGGTTGTTGATCCGTCGTAATCGGTAAAGGCTGGTTTTGACCAATTTTCGCGGAAGCATTGTTTATATATTCCAATTAGATTATCGTGCTTCATAGTTCTGAATATTTTGAGTTTTGCAGCTGTAACTGAAAACCTTCAAAAATACATAAACATCATAAACAATTCGCATAATTCGGAATGCGGTTCAGGGCAAACGCATCTAAATTAATTGCGAATCAGTTTCAAGAGGTAATCGTTACTCCAACCAGCCATTTTCCGTCGACTTTTGATTCCAACTTTTGCGTCGTCTTTTTTCAAAAGATTTAATGCTAT
>Ga0209511_1000345_pt1 | contig 48778 bp, 35 predicted proteins | sample SSSSmetaG_FD_184141 | JGI IMG/M metagenome (GOLD analysis project Ga0209511, IMG submission 184141) | Glacier valley bacterial and archeal communities from Borup Fiord, Nunavut, Canada, to study Microbial Dark Matter (Phase II) - ​SSSS... | ecosystem: Environmental > Aquatic > Freshwater > Ice >... | reverse complement strand
CTGGTGGCCGACGCGAAAACGCTCACCCCGCGCTATGAATACCTGGACCCCAAAACCGGGCAGGTACCGGCCGCCTACTGCCAGCGCAACTACCTCGAATATTACGTGGACCGCGACGCGGCCGTGCTGCGCTACCTGGCCCGTCAGCCCTGGGTCGAGGCCCGCGACATCACGGCGATGGGCCACTCCGAGGGTAGCACCGTAGTGGCGCGCCTGGCCCGGCACCCCGGCCCGCTGCGCCGGGTGGTGTATTTGAGCGGCAGCCCGCTGGGCCGAATGCTGACGCTGATTTCCGAAACCCGCCTGGCCGCCGACTCGGCAGGAGCCGAAAACTACTTCACCTACTGGCGTGAGGTGGTAGCCTCGCCCCGGCAAAACGACTGCCGCGGCGACAGCCACCTGCTCACCGCCTCGCTGTCCGCCACCCAAACGCCGCTCGCTGATTTTCGGCACTCGAAAATCCCGGTCTTCGTCGGCTACGGCACCCGCGACCGCTCGGCGCTGCTCAACGATTACCTGCGGCTGGAGATGTTACGCGCCGGCCAAACCAACCTCATTTTTCACGTTTACCCGGAGCTGGAGCACAATTTCTTCGGTTTCACCAACGGGCAGCTGGACCAGCAGAAATGGAATTGGGACCGCGTGGCCCGCGACTTTTTCGCCTGGATGCGGGCGAACTGAGCGAACTGACGGCAGTCTTTAGCGAGCGGCAGCGAGCGGTGACTGCCCGTCGCGCGACCGGGGCGGTCTCTGACTGCCGACTGGCGAACGGAGCGGCCGGGCGTTGCCGCTGCCCGGCCGCGAGTCTGGAGACTCGCCTCACTCGTCGGCCTGCCGTTACGCGCTTCGCGCTAAACAGCGGCCAGCGGCACGGCGGCCAGCGTAAGCTCGCCGCTCGTTCATCAAGCTGGGACTTAGCTTCGCTGACCTTCGGTTGGTGTTACTTCAGAGTCAGGAATTTCTGCTGTATCACCGCCTCAACCGAGCGGCCGGAGATTTTGCTTTCGAGCCAGGAGATGAGGTCGAAATACAGAAACGGGCGGCGCTCGTAGGGGTCGGCGGCGATTTCCTCCATGCGGGCTTTCAACGCCCGGAACTCGTCGCGCAGCTGGCCGGGGGGTGTGCTGCCCACGCGGCGAAGGAATTGGAATACCGCTACTTGCATGGGCTGCTGGTCGTTCATGCGGCCCAGGAAGTGGTACACCGAGCGCACCTGCCGCTCCAGTTCCAGGTCGAGACCGGCCTCGTAGTGGGCCACCAGGTTGAGGATGCGGGCGAAGCATTGCAGGTCCTCGCGCAAGCTCAAATCCTTCTGCTCGATGATGCGATTTAAATAACTGATAGCTTGCGCGTACTGCCCGCTGCCGAAGTAGAGGCAGGCGATTTTGTAGTAGAAAACCAGCGTCCGGTGTAGGTCGAGCCGGCCACGGTGGCGGGCGAGCTGCTCCAACAGCTCGGGCACGATTTCAACCCCTTCCGTGAAGCGGCCTTCCAGGAAGCAGAGGTTGATGCGGTTCGTCCAGAGGTACTGAAACAGCAGGGCCTCGGTGTTGGGCGTGGGACGGGCGGGGTAGGTGGCGTAGTCTTCGAGCACCCGTAATACCTGCTTAAACCTGCTGTAGTAGAGCATATTGAACAGCACCAGCAGCAGGTTGTGTAAGCCCTTGAGATAAAGCATGGGCTGGGCTTCCTGGCGGGCGGGCTGGGCCTCGAACAAGCGCACCCAGCGCTGGGCGTGGCGGTAGCAGGCCCGAAAATCCTGGTTGATGGTGTGAAACCACACCTGGGCCTGCGCGTGGTAGAGCTGCTCCCAAAACCCGGCCGCCGGCCCCGGCGCGGCGGGCAGCTGGGTGCGAAAAAACGCGGCCACCCGCTCGTGGTCGGCCTGGTTGCGGGCGTGGCCGGCTTGCAGATACAGCCCGTAGAGGCGCAAAGAGGCGTTGGACAGCGCGTGCTCGCGGGCGAGCTGACTGGTGAGGGCGCTGGCTTCCTGGGCCAGTTCGTCGGCCCGCCCTTGCAGGCTGCGCGTGATGTGCTGCGACTCGATGAGCTTCTCGAAATCGAGGGCCGTCAGGGCCACGTGGGGCAGCTCGGCCTGCTGGGCGGCTTGCTTGACGCGGGCCAGCATCCGCAAGGCGGGCTGATACAGGCCCTTGTTGTAGAGCACCCGCGCGAAGTCGAGCTGCTCGCGGAGCTGAATGTCCACGTTTTGGCCGGCGTGGAACAGGCGCAGGCTGGCCAGCAATTGCCGGTAAAGATTGGCTTTGAGATTGGCCAGCTGGGCGCGCTTGAGGCTGGGCACCTGGGTCAGTATCTGGGTCAGGAGCCGGGCCTCGTCGTGGCGCGCGCCGGCCCCGACCACCGCGTCGAGCGCGTCGAATAGTTGCAGAAATTTCAGCCCTTCGGTCGAACCCTGGCGGCCGGTGAACAGCCGGAAGTGGCGCTTCTCCGATTGCGTGAGCGACTGAATCAACTGAAAAACGGGGTCGGGCGCGCGGTTAGCCATCGTATTTCAATGAGCAATGAACAATTAACAATGAGCAATTTAGGTGTGGAATGAGGGGGTTTAGAAATTCCAGCGCGGCGGAAAACCGGTTTGGACGGCGGTGGGCGGGGCGGGCTACTTGCGGTCTCTTAACCGGCCCCGACACGAACACTGCCATGAGCACCGACCGCATTCAGATATTCGATACCACGCTGCGCGACGGCGAGCAGGTGCCGGGCTGCAAGCTAAACCAGGCCGAGAAGCTCACCATCGCCCGGCAGCTCGAAGCGCTGGGCGTGGATGTCATCGAGGCCGGCTTTCCGGCATCGAGTCCGGGCGACTTTGCCGCCGTGCGGGCCATCGCCGCCCAAACCCGCGAGGCCACCGTGTGCGGCCTCACGCGGGCCGTCGAGCACGACATCCGCACGGCCGCCGAGGCCCTGCGCGGGGCCGCCCGCCCGCGCCTGCACACCGGCATCGGCACCTCGGCCCTGCACCTCAATTTCAAGCTGCACCTCACCCCCGACCAGGCCCTGGAGCGGGCCGTGGCCGCCGTGCGCCTGGCCAAAAGCTTCGTCGAGGATGTCGAATTCTACGCCGAGGATGCCGGCCGCACCGACAACGAGTACCTGGCCCGCGTCTGCGAGGCGGTGCTCCGGGCCGGGGCCACGGTGCTCAACATCCCCGACACGACCGGCTACTGCCTGCCCCAGGAATACGGGGCCAAAATCAAGTATCTCGCTGACAACGTGCGCGGTATCGAGCACGCCACGCTCTCCACCCACTGCCACAACGACCTGGGCCTGGCCACGGCCAACTCCATCGCCGGGGTGATGAACGGGGCGCGCCAGATTGAGTGCACCCTCAACGGCGTGGGCGAGCGGGCCGGCAACACGGCTCTCGAAGAAGTGGTGATGATTCTGCGCCAGCACCCCTACCTGGGCCTCGACACCGGCATCAACGCCCGCCTGCTGGCCGAAACTTCGGCCCTCGTCTCGCACCTCATGTGCATGCCCGTGCAAGCCAACAAAGCTATCGTCGGGGCCAACGCCTTCGCTCACAGCTCCGGCATCCACCAGGACGGCATCATCAAGCACCGCGAAACCTACGAAATCATCAACCCGCACGACGTGGGCGTGGCCGATTCGAGCATCGTGCTCACCGCCCGCTCCGGCCGCGCCGCGCTGGCCTACCGCCTCCAGAAAATCGGCTACGACCTGGAGAAACCTGTGCTGAACGCCGCCTACGCCAGTTTTTTACAGCTCGCCGACCGTCAGCGGGAAGTAGTAAACGAGGATTTGCACCGGCTGATGGAGGAGGTGAAAGTGCTCGTCTGACGTGTCGCCTCACCCCCCGGCCCCCTCTCCGAAAAGGAGAGGGGGAGCCAGACGACAAGTTTTTTCGAGTATTTCAATCTGATTTAAAAGCACGCCTGTACCATCTCGGCTCCCCCTCTCCTTTTCGGAGAGGGGGCCGGGGGGTGAGGCGCTACGTTAGCACTATGTCCCGCACCTTAGTCGATAAAATCTGGGATGCCCACGTCGTGCGCACCATCGCGGGCGGCCCCGACGCGGTCTATATCGACCGGCACCTGATTCACGAGGTCACCAGCCCGCAAGCGTTCGACGAGCTGGCGGCGCGCGGGCTGACGCTGTTTCGGCCGGCGCGAACGCTGGCCACGGCCGACCACAACGTGCCCACGCTCAACCAGCACCTGCCCATTCAGGAGCCGCGCTCGCGCTCCCAGGTCGATAAGCTCACCGAGAATTGCGCCCGGTTTGGGGTCGAGCTGTACGGACTGGGCCACGCGCGGCAGGGCATCGTGCACGTCATCGGGCCGGAGCTGGGGCTGACCTTGCCGGGCACGACCATCGTCTGCGGCGACTCGCACACCAGCACCCACGGCGCGCTCGGGGCGCTGGCCTTCGGCATCGGCACGAGCCAGGTGGCCCAGGTCATGGCCGCCCAGTGCCTGCTGCTGAGCCGCCCGAAGCGAATGCGCATCACGGTGGACGGCGCGTTGCGGCCCGGCACCACGGCCAAAGACTTGATTTTGTACGTGATAAGCCAGCTCGGCACCGGCGGGGCCACCGGTCACTTCGTGGAATACGCCGGCGCGGCCGTGCGCGGCCTGAGCGTGGAAGCCCGCATGACGGTCTGCAACATGAGCATCGAGATGGGCGCGCGCGGCGGCCTCATCGCCCCCGATGCCGCTACGCTGGCTTACGTGCGGGGCCGGCCTTTCGCCCCCACCGGCTCCGACTGGGACCGCGCCGCCGCCTACTGGCAAACGCTGTTTTCGGACGAGGACGCGGTGTTTGACCAGGAACACCACTTCGACGCGGGCCAGATTCCGCCCATGATAACCTACGGCACCAACCCCGGCATGGGCATGGCGCTCGGCGGCCGCATCCCGACCGAAGTACCGGCCTCAGAAGCCGAGAGCTTCGACAAGTCGCTGGCGTACATGGGATTCGAGCGGGGCGAGTCGCTGCTGGGCCGGCAGATTGACTACGTGTTCATCGGCTCCTGCACCAACGCGCGCATCGAAGATTTGCGGGCCGTGGCGGCCTACGTGCGCGGCAAGCGCAAGGCCGCCCACGTAGCCGCGTTTATCGTGCCCGGCTCGCAGCAAGTGGCCCAGCAAGCCCGCGCCGAGGGCCTCGCCCAGATTCTGACCGAGGCTGGTTTCGAGCTGCGCGAACCCGGTTGCAGCGCCTGCCTGGCCATGAACGAGGACAAAATCCCCGCCGGGGCCTACTGCGTGGCCACGTCCAACCGCAACTTCGAGGGCCGCCAGGGACCCGGCGCGCGCACCCTGCTGGCGAGTCCGCTGGTGGCGGCCATGACGGCCGTGCACGGCCGGCTAGTGGAGGCGGATTAGTGCTTAGTGCTTAGTTGTTAGGTCATTGCGAACGAAGTGAAGCAATCACACCTGTTAAGCTGCACTCGCACGGCATCCTAAATGAACTGAGCAGATGTGATTGCTTCACTTCGTTCGCAATGACCTAACAACTAAGCACCATGCACTAAGCACCAAATAATGACAATGGAAAAATTCCAAACCTTGACTTCCACGACCGTGCCGCTGCCGCTCGAAAACATTGATACCGACCAGATTATCCCGGCGCGCTTTCTCAAGGCGACCACGCGGGAGGGCTTCGGCGAGAATTTGTTTCGGGACTGGCGCTACGCGGCCGACGGCGCGCCCCGGCCGGAGTTCGTGCTCAACGATGCGCGCTACGGCGGGCAGGTGCTGGTGGCGGGCAAAAACTTCGGCTGCGGCTCCTCGCGCGAGCACGCGGCCTGGGCGCTCTACGATGCCGGTTTTCGGGCGGTGGTGTCGAGCTATTTCGCCGACATCTTCCGGGGCAACGCGCTCAATACCGGGCTGCTGCCGGTGGCAGTGAGCGACGAAACCCTGGCCCGGCTGCTGGCCGCCCTCGCCGGCAACCCCGGCCTGACGCTCGTCATCGACCTGCCCAGCCAGTCGCTGACCGTGCCGGCCTGGGGCGAAGCTTTTCATTTCGACCTCGACCCCTACAAAAAAGAGTGCCTGGTGAACGGATACGACGACCTCGATTATTTACTCAACCTAAAACCGGCCATCGCGGCCTACGAAGAACAGCGCGCCTGGACATGGTAACCAAAAATATTGTAGTGCTGGCCGGCGACGGCATCGGCCCCGAAGTGTGTCGGCAGGCCGTGCGCGTGCTCGAAGCCGTAGCCGAGCGCTGTGGCCACGATTTCCGCTTTACCGCCCACCCGATGGGCGCCTGCGCCATCGAGGCCACCGGCAACCCGCTGCCCGAGAGCACCCTCGAAGCCTGCCGCGCCGCCGACGCGGTGCTGCTCGGGGCCATCGGCGACCCGAAATACGACAACGACCCCACCGCGCCGGTGCGCCCCGAGCAGGGGCTGCTGCGGCTGCGGCAGGAACTGGGCTTGTTTGCCAATATCCGGCCCGTGGTGGCGTATCCGACTCTGCTGAAGCACTCGCCGCTGCGGGCCGAGCGCATCGAGGGCACCGATTTGCTCATCTTCCGGGAACTGACCGGCGGCATTTATTTTGGGGCGAAAGGGCGCGACGAGCACGGCGGGGCTTACGACCACTGCGTGTATTCCAGGACTGAGATTGAGCGCGTCGCGCACCTGGCTTTCGCGGCGGCCGGCACCCGGCGCAACCGGCTCACGCTCATCGACAAAGCCAACGTGCTCGAAACGTCGCGGCTCTGGCGCGAGGTGGTGCGCGAGCTGGCCCCCGCCTACCCCGCCGTGGCCGTGGACTACCTCTTCGTGGACAACGCGGCCATGCAGATAATCATGAACCCCCGGCAGTTCGACGTGATTCTGACCGAGAATATGTTCGGCGATATTATTTCCGACGAAGCCTCGGTCATTGCCGGCTCGCTGGGGCTGCTGCCCTCGGCTTCGCTCGGGGCGGGTGTGTGTCTGTTCGAGCCGGTGCACGGGTCCTACCCGCAAGCCACCGGCCTGGGCATCGCCAACCCGCTGGCCGCTATCCTCTCGGCCGCCATGCTGCTGGAGCATCTGGGCCTGCCCGACGAAGCCGCCCTGGTGCGCGACGGCGTGGAAGAAGCTTTGACCAACAACATTTTAACCCCCGAACTCAACCCTAAAGCGCCCTACACCACCGAGCAGGTCGGCAGCTACGTCGCCTTCTGGGTGCGCGACTCCGGCGAGCAGCAGTGGAGCGCGAGCAACGCGGCGATTGGAGCGAGCACGATTATTTAATTAAAAATTGATAATTAAAAAAATAAAGATTGAGGCTGATAAACCAATTAAAAATGCGCCCAGACAATCGATAACATAAATTTCTCCTGCCCAATTCTTAATTTTTAATTGCTAATTTTTAATTAAAATAATGCTCAACAAATACAGCCAGCTCTACACCCAGGACGACAGCCTGCCGGCCGCCCAAGCCATGCTCATCGGGGCGGGGCTGAGCGAGGCCGACTTGCGCAAGCCGTTCGTGGGCATCTGCTCGACGGGCTTCGAGGGCAACACGTGCAACATGCACCTCGACGGGCTGGCAGCCGAGGTGAAGCGGGGCGTGCAGGCGCAGGGGCTGGTGGGGTTGCGCTTCAACACCATCGGCGTGAGCGACGGCATCACCAACGGCAACGATGGGATGCGCTTCTCGCTGGTTTCGCGGGAGATAATTGCCGACTCTATTGAGGCCATGGCCGGGGCGCACCGCTACGACGCGCTGGCCTGCGTGGTGGGCTGCGATAAGAATATGCCCGGCGCGCTCATGGCCCTGGCGCGGCTCAACCGGCCGGGGCTGATTGTGTATGGCGGCACGATTCGGGGGGGCGAGTACCAGGGCCGGCAGCTCAACATCGTCTCGTGCTTCGAGGCCTATGGGCAAAAAGTGAACGGCCAGATTTCGGAAGCAGATTACCGGGGCATTATTCGCAACGCGTGTCCGGGGCCGGGGGCCTGCGGGGGCATGTACACGGCCAACACGATGGCCGCCGCCATTGAGGCGCTGGGTTTGAGCGTACCGTTTTCGTCGTCGGCCCCGGCCGAAAGCACCGCCAAAACCCAGGAATGCCTCGATGTCGGCCGCCACCTGCGCCGCCTGCTGGAGCTGGACCTCAAGCCCCGCGACATCCTCACGCGGGCCGCGTTTGAAAACGCGCTGGTGGTGGTAACGGCCCTGGGCGGCTCCACTAATGCCGTGCTACACCTCATCGCCATCGCCGACGCGGCCGGGGTGCGCCTCACGATGGAAGACTTTCAGGCCGTGAGCGACCGGGTGCCGGTGCTGGCCGACCTCAAGCCCAGCGGGAAATATCTGATGGAGGATTTATCCAGGGTGGGCGGCGTGCCGGCCGTGCTGCGCACGCTGCTCGATTACGGGTTGCTCGACGGAAGCCCGCTGACCGTGACCGGGCAGTCGCTGGCCGACAACCTGGCCGCCGTGCGCCCGCTCGGCCCCGAGCAGGACGTGCTGCGGCCCCTCGACCGCCCCTTAAAACCCGACGGGCACATTCAGGTGCTCTACGGCAACCTGGCCCCGCGCGGGGCGGTGGCCAAAATCAGCGGTCAGGAAGGGCTGCGCTTCGCCGGCCCGGCCATCGTCTTCGACTCGGAGCAGGCCGTGAACGAAGGCATCGCGGCGCGCCAAATTCAGGCCGGGCAGGTCGTCGTCATTCGCTACGTGGGGCCGAAGGGCGGGCCGGGCATGCCGGAAATGCTCAAGCCCACGGCCGCGCTCATGGGCGCGGGGCTGGGCGATAAGGTGGCCCTGATTACGGATGGGCGCTTTTCGGGCGGTACCCACGGCTTCGTGGTCGGCCACGTCTGCCCCGAAGCCTACGACGGCGGCCCACTAGCGCTGGTCGAAAACGGCGACCGCATCGTGCTCGATGCCGAGCGCAACACGATTGACGTGGAAGTAGCTGTCGATGAGCTGGCCATCCGCCGCGCCCGCTGGCAGCGCCCGCCGCTGCCGTTGCACCGCGGAGTGCTGGGCAAATACATCCGCGCCGTGAGCGACGCCAGCCACGGCTGCATCACGGATTTGGGGGATTCGGGGGCGGCGGGTGAAGCGGCGGGGTCGGATGTCAGACATGAGACGTTAGACATGAGACATGAGACTATCCTCTAGCGGTTTATACCAAACTGAGCCTCGTAAAATCTTCCCGCTTACTGCTGTCAGACGAGAGTCTCATGTCTCGTGTCTAACGTCTCATGTCTTAGTAAACTCAAACCCATGCTCACTGCCCCAACCTTGCTCACCGCCCCGGCCCTGGCCGACGCGCTGCCCGCCGCCCCGGTGAGCGGGGCGACGGCCTTGCTGCGTGGCCTCGTGGCCGAGGGTGTGGACACGCTCTTCGGCTATCCGGGCGGGGCGATTATCCCGATTTACGACGCGCTGTACGATTTTCAGCAGGAATTAAACCATGTGCTGGTGCGCCACGAGCAAGGCGGCATTCACGCCGCGCAAGGCTACGCCCGCGCTTCGGGCCGGCTGGGCGTGGTGCTGGCCACGAGCGGGCCGGGGGCCACTAACCTCGTTACCGGCCTCGCCGACGCGCTCATCGACAGCACGCCGCTCGTGTGCATCACGGGGCAGGTGTTCGCGCACTTGCTCGGCACCGACGCGTTCCAGGAAATCGACGTGCTTAACATCACCACGCCCGTTACGAAGTGGAACTACCAGGTGACGCGGGCCGAGGAAATCCCGGAGGCGCTGGCCAAAGCCTGCTACCTGGCCCGCAGCGGCCGGCCGGGGCCGGTGCTGCTCGACATCACCAAAAACGCGCAGCTCCAGCTCTTCGACGCGCCCGCTTACCGGCCCTGCACCCACGTGCGCTCGTACCGGCCGGCCCCGGTGGTGCGGCCCGCTTACGTAGCGCGGGCGGCCGAGCTAATCAATCAGGCGGAGCGGCCCTTCGTGCTCTGGGGGCAGGGCGTGGTGCTGGGCGGGGCCGAAGCCGAGTTTCGGGCCTTCATCGAAAAAAGCGGCATCCCGGCGGCCTGGACGATACTCGGGGCGGGCGCGCTGCCCACCGACCACCCCCTCAACGTGGGCATGCTGGGCATGCACGGCAACTACGGCCCGAACGTGCTCACCAACGAGTGCGACGTGCTCATTGCCGTGGGAATGCGCTTCGACGACCGCGTGACGGGCCGCCTCGACAAATACGCCCGGCAGGCGCGGGTCGTGCACCTCGACATCGACCCCACCGAAATCGACAAGAACGTGCCGGCCACGGTGCCCGTCTGGGGCGATTGCAAAGAGACGCTGCCGTTGCTTACGGCGCTGGTCGAGGCCCGGCAGCATCCGCACTGGCTGGCCCGTTTCGCGGCCCACGCCGCCGAGGAAAGCGAGGCTGTTATCCAGGATGAATTATTCCCGGCCGGCGGCGAGCTGACGATGGGCGAAGTGATGCAGCAGCTCAACGAACTCACCAACGGCGAGTGCATCATCGTGTCCGACGTGGGGCAGCACCAGATGGTGGCCTGCCGCTACGCCCGCCTGCACGGCTCGCGTCGGCACCTGACCAGCGGCGGGCTGGGCACGATGGGCTTCGCGCTGCCGGCCGCGCTCGGGGCCAAGCTCGGCGCGCCCACCGAAACGGTGGTGGCCATCGTCGGCGACGGCGGCTTGCAAATGACCCTTCAGGAGCTGGGCACGCTCATGCAAACCGGGGTGGCCGTGAAAATTATCGTCCTCAACAACCAGTTTCTGGGCATGGTGCGCCAGTGGCAGGAGCTGTTTCACGCCCGCCGCTACTCGGCCGTGGACATCGAAAGCCCCGATTTTGTGGCCGTCGCCGCCGCCTACCGCATCGCCGGTCAGCGCGTGCAGGCCCGCCCCGACTTGCGCCCCGCCCTCCAGCGGATGCTCACCCACCCCGGCTCGTTCCTGCTCGAAGTGCTGGTAACCAAAGAAAACAACATCTTCCCGATGGTGCCACAAGGCTGTGGCGTGGGGGAAATCAGGCTGCGCTAAGGTGAGATGGTGAACTGGTGAGGTGGTGAGTTTTTCTCGCCACAACAAACAGAGCCGACGAGCAAACTCACCAGTTCACCATCTCACCATTTCACCACTGAAAATGCGTCAGGAATACAACATCACCGCCTACACCGAAAACCAGGTGGGCCTGCTCGTGCGGCTGGCCATTATTTTCTCGCGCCGCAAAATCAACATCGAAAGCCTGAATACCTCGCCGTCCGAGATTGAGGGCATCCACCGCTTCAACATCGTCATTGTCGAGACCGAGGAGGTTGTGCGCAAGCTGGCCCGGCAGATGGAAAAGCAGGTGGAGGTACTCAAGGTCTATTTCAATCCCAACGCCGAGGTTGTCTGGCAGGAAATGGCCCTCTACAAAGTGCCCACCGAGGCCATTGCCGAGCGCGCGTCGGTCGAGCGGTTGCTGCGCGAGCACGGCGCGCGGGCGGTCGTCATTCGGCGCGACTACACGGTATTTGAAACCACCGGCCACCGCCAGGAAACCGACCGGCTCATTGAGGTGCTGCAACCCTACGGCCTGATTGAGTTCGTGCGCTCGGCTCGCATCGCCATCATCAAGGGCAGCGAAGGCTTCCACGGCAAGCTGCGCGAGTTTGAGCGCCGCGAACCCGGCGAGGAGCCGGTTGGGAACGAGTTTCTGGGGCAAAGAGAGGACGTTTTTACCATGTAGCGCGGACTCTGCGAGTCCGCGTACTCAACCCACAAATCACTTTTTCACCCTGGTGCGGACTCGCAGAGTCCACGCTACACCCATTCACCATATGGCAACCATCCACTTCGGCGGCGTTCCCGAAACCGTCATCACCCGCGACGAATTTCCGCTCGACAAAGCGCTGGCTTTCCTGCGCGACGACACCATTGCCGTGCTCGGCTACGGGGTGCAAGGCCCCGGGCAGGCGCTCAACATGCGCGACAACAGCTTTCGCGTCATCGTGGGCCAGCGCCACGGCACCGCGTCCTGGGACCGCGCCCTGCGCGACGGCTGGCTGCCGGGCGAGACGCTCTTCAGCCTGGAAGAAGCGGCCGCGCGCGGCAGCATTCTCTGCAATCTGCTCTCCGATGCCGGCCAGATTGCCTTCTGGCCGACGCTCAAGCAGCATTTGACCGCCGGCAAAACGCTGTACTTCTCGCACGGCTTCGGCATCACGTTCAACGACCAAACCGGCATCGTGCCGCCGGCCGGGGTGGACGTGATTCTGGTGGCCCCGAAAGGCAGCGGCACCAGCCTGCGGCGGCTGTTCGTGGCCGGCGGGGGGCTGAACTCGTCGTTTGCCGTGTTTCAGGACGCGAGCGGCAAAGCCTGGGAGAAGGCCATCGCGATGGGCATCGGCGTGGGGTCGGGGTATTTGTTCGAGACCGATTTTAAAAAGGAAGTCTATTCCGACCTCACCGGCGAGCGCGGCGTGCTGATGGGGGCGCTGGCCGGCATCATCGAGGCCCAGTACCAGGTGCTGCGCCAGCGCGGGCACTCGCCTTCCGAGGCGTTCAACGAAACGGTGGAGGAGCTGACCCAGAGCCTGGTGCCGCTGGTGGGCGAAAACGGCATGGACTGGATGTTCGGCAACTGCTCGGTGACGGCCCAGCGCGGCGCGCTCGACTGGAAAGGCCGCTTCCGCGAAGCGACGCTACCCGTGCTCAACGAGCTGTACGAGAGCGTGGCGAGCGGCCAGGAAGCCCGCCGCACCATCGCCCGCGGCTCGACCCCGAACTACCGCCAGGAGCTGGAAGCCGAGCTGAAAGAAGTCCGCGACTCGGAGCTGTGGCAAACCGGGGCCGTGGTGCGCGGCCTGCGCTCGCGGGCGGCTGAGGTAACGCCAAGCCCCAGCTTGGAAGCTGTTTGAGGTTAGTAAGACCTGAGACGTTAGACCTGAGACAGGAGACTTTTCTCGGCGAGCGTCTCCTGTCTCAGGTCTAACGTCTAACGTCTCCTGTCTTACTAACCTCAACCGGCATCACGGCAGGCGCTCGGCCAGGTAGTAATACGCCTGAAACAAGTGGTGCAGAAACAGCTGGGACGGGTTGTTTGGAAACTTCGCGTAGTAGGCGGCATCGGCGGGCAGCACCACGGGCGGGCCGGCCCGCTGGTAGTTGCCGCTGGGGTAGAAAGCGGGGGCCTGGTAGTCGGGCAGCGTTTTGAGCACGGCCCCGCCCGCCAGGCGGCCCAGGTAGCGCTGGTAGCGGCGCTGGGTGCGGGCGGCGGGCCGCGAAAGCTGCCCCACGGCGTAGCCCAGGGCCAGGCGCTTCGACAAGGGCAGCTTCTTACTCATGGCCGGCAGCACGGCAAACGGATTGACGGGGTTGAAATCCTGCTCGGTTTGCACGGTGAGCGGCATCTCGGGCACCCAGTCGGCGGGATTCACCACGTTCACGGCCCAACTACCCGCGTTGCCCGCGCTCGTGGCCCGCTCGTAGTCGTAGGCGTAGTACAGGTTGCCCGGCTTGGGGCCGGCGCTGCAATAGGTTTTGATACGCATGTCGGCCGGCAGCTTGCCCTGGGCTTGCAGCGAGCGCAAGTGCGAGGTGAGCAAATACGCGATGGCCCCGCCCTGGCTGTGGCCCATCACGATGAAATCGCGCGTGCCGGCCCGGTAGCAGGAGTCGATGCCGTGCAAAATGCCCTCGCTCTGCACGGCCAGGCCCAGCAGCCAGCCGGCGTGGACGGCCGCCCGCGGATTGTCGGCGAGCTGGTAAGCGAACGTGCGGGTCTTGGTCAGCCGCAGCTCGCCGCGCGCGGGCAGCATAGCGGCGTAGAAATTCTGGAGCCAGCTCTCGGGCTTGAGCGTAGTGCCGCGCACGCTGATAACGGCTTGCGGCACGGCCCCGTCGGCGCGGGTCCACAAGTCCCAGCGGTTGTCCAGGCCCACGACGGGCGAGCGGTACGTGAGCCGGAAGTATTTTGGCTTAGGAATACCGGCCCACAGGGCCGAGTCCGTGCCGCCCATGCGCACGTGCAGGCGCAGCATTTCTAAATATTCGGCCTTGTCGAAGCCGGGACGCAGCACCTGGGCGGCGGCCGAAGCGGGCGACAGCAGCCGCCACATCAAGTAACAGAATAGCAGCGGGCGCATCGGCGGCGGGGCCGGCCGGGGACGGGAGCCGGCGGGCGAGGGCGAAGGTCGGGGCAGGAGCCTAAATGAGCGGCCAGCGTGACCTCCTGGGTATGTGCATTGGTCCCGCACCCGCCAGCCGGTAATTTGAGGACAGAAGCGACCCGCGCGGGCTGTTCTTCCCGTTGCTCATCCACGGGGATTGCTTGGTAGCTTGTTCGAGGTGAGGATTTCGTTACATTTGAGAAAACGTTCGCCTTATGGAAACCCTGGCCCCCGAACTCACCGCCTACGAGCTGGAACGCGGAAAGCCTATGCCTAGTCAGAATCACAGCGTCGTGCAGCTCAATCTCGGCTTCGAGCTAAAGACCCGCTACCGCGAGCAGTACCGCTTTTTATCAGAAATCAACGTCGAAATCGGCGGCCGGACGCTGGTGCCGGATGTCGGCATTTTCGAACCAATGCCGATTGACATGGCCCACGACGTGCTTGTGCTCGCGCGCCTACCGCTGACAACCATCGAAATCATGTCGCCCCGGCAAGCGCTCGACGACCTGATTGATAAGGCCAGCGCCTACCTGGCGGCGGGCGTGAAATCGTGCTGGATAGTCATGCCGAAGCTACAAGGCGTGGCGGTGTTTTCGGCCCCCGGCACCTACGTGTTCTTCCGCGGGTCCGAGCTGCTGCTCGACGCGGCCACGGGCGTGGAGCTGCCGCTGAGTCCGCTGTTCGAGTAAGCGAGCCGGCCACTGAAAAGCCCCCGTTGCCGCCCGGCAGCGGGGGCTTTTTTGGGTTGCTGAGCGCGGGCTGCCGGCTTTTGGCCGGCTGTCCGCTTGGGCGTTGTTAAGTTTTCCTCGCGTGGCTGAACAACGACAAGCGGACAGTCGGCGAAAAGCCGGCAGCCCGCTCAGGCAATGACAACCCCCGCCTCGCCCGGCCCTACCTTTGGCCCCCGTCATGCCAGAACGCTCCAACCCCCCTGCCGCGACGGCCACGAAATATATTTTCGTTACCGGCGGCGTTACGTCTTCCCTCGGGAAAGGCATCATTTCCGCCTCGCTCGCTAAGCTTTTGCAAGCCCGCGGCTGGCGCGTCACCATCCAGAAGTTCGACCCCTACATCAACATCGACCCCGGTACGCTCAACCCCTACGAGCACGGCGAATGCTACGTGACCGACGACGGGGCCGAAACCGACCTCGACCTGGGCCACTACGAGCGGTTCCTGAACACACCCACCTCGCAGGCCAACAACGTCACGACGGGCCGCATCTACGACACCGTGATTCGGCGCGAGCGCGAAGGGGCGTTTCTGGGCAAGACCGTGCAGGTAGTGCCCCACATCACCGACGAAATCAAGCGCCGGATGCTGCTACTGGGCCAGCAGGGCGAGTTCGACGTGGTGATTACCGAAATCGGGGGCTGCATCGGCGACATCGAGAGCCTGCCCTTCGTGGAGGCCGTGCGCCAGCTGCGCTGGGAGCTGCCGCCCAACGACTCGCTCGTCATTCACCTCACGCTGCTGCCCTACCTGGCGGCGGCCGGCGAGCTGAAAACCAAGCCTACGCAGCACTCAGTCCGCGACTTGCGCGAGGCGGGCTTGCAGTGCGACATCCTCGTCTGCCGCTCCGAGCACCCGATTCCGCCCGAGATGCGCCGCAAAATCGCGCTCTTCTGCAACGTCAAAATCAACTCCGTCATCGAAAGCCTCGACGCCGACACCATTTATTCGGTGCCGCTGCTCATGCTCAAGGAGGAGCTGGACGCGCGCGTCATCGCCAAGCTGCGCCTGGGCGGTGGCCACCCGCCCGACCTCGAAAACTGGAAGGAGTTTCTGGGCCGCCTGAAGAATCCGACCGAGGAGGTAACCATCGCGTTGGTGGGCAAGTACGTGGAACTGCCCGATGCCTACAAGTCCATTATCGAGTCGTTTATTCACGCCGGGGCCTTCAACGAGTGCCGGGTGCGGGTGCGTACCATTCAGAGCGAACACCTCACGCCCGACAACGCCGCCCAGCAGCTCGAAGGCTGCGACGGGGTGCTGGTGGCCCCCGGTTTCGGCGAGCGCGGCTGGGAAGGCAAGGTGGCCGCCGTGCGCTACGTACGCGAGCGCGGCATCCCGTTTTTCGGCATTTGCCTCGGCATGCAGGTCGCCGTGGTCGAGTACGCCCGGCATAAGCTGGGCTTGCCGACGGCCAACTCCACGGAGATGGACCCCGCCACGCCCGACCCTGTTATCGCCCTCATGGCCGAGCAGAAGGATGTCACCCAGAAAGGCGGCACGATGCGCCTCGGCGCGTACGCCTGCGAGCTGACGCGCGGCTCGCGGGCGGCCAAAGCCTACGGCCGCAACAGCATCAGCGAGCGCCACCGCCACCGCTTCGAGTTCAATAACGCCTATCTAAGTCGTTTTGAGGCGGCCGGCCTGTTGGCCTCGGGCACGAACCCCGCCACCGGTCTCGTCGAAGTGGTCGAGCTGCCCCGCGAGGTGCACCCGTGGTTCGTAGGCACCCAGTTTCATCCCGAGCTGAAAAGCACCGTCGAGAATCCGCACCCGCTGTTCGTGCGCTTCGTGCGCGCCGCCATGCAGCGCAAGAAGGGTCTGTAGCGTGGGCTCTGCGAGTCCGCGCGTGATAGTTTAGCTTTTGCCGAGCTTCCGTTTATGCTTCTTAATGACATATCCCGGCCGCTGCTTTTTCTAAATAGCGGGGCGCTGCTTCTACTGGCTCTATTGGTAGTGCCCAGCTATTGGATAGAATGGGTGGATGGCTTTACCGTGTTCTGGCTTGTTTTTCCGATAGGAGTTTGCACGTTTATTCTAAACTTGGGCCTGCTGCAAGAAGCCATCCGAAGCCGCCAGCCTCGGTTATCAGTCGCAACCCTGTTTGCTGCCACGGGCTGGGGCGGACTATGTTGTTGGCTTGGGAGAATGGTTGTGCGGGCGCTGGCTGACGGATAGCCTGGACGCTGCGATTCTGCGGGTGGAACAGCTAAACGATGAACCCACGCGCGGACTCACAGAGTCCACGCTACGGTGGACGTACCTTTGCGGTTCGTATTATTTTAAGCTTTAATGGACCGCAACACCGCGACCGGACTCTTTCTGATATCCGCGCTCCTACTGATTTACCTGTTCTTCTACGCCGACAAAGCCGTACCAGAGAAGGGTAAAACTCCCGCCGCCACGACTACGACGGCCCCCGGCGCGGCTCCGGCGGCCGGCGCGGCCCAGCCCGCCGCCGTGCCCGCCACTACCCTGCCGCCGCTGCCCGCGCTCGACGCGGCCGCCGGCCCGGTGCGCACCCTCACGCTTCAGAACCCCGACCTCGCGCTGACTTTCTCGACCCAGGGCGGCCGGGTATCGGCCGTGCGCCTGTTGAAGTACAAGACGTTCAAGGGCCAGCCGCTCGACTTGTTCGACGCGAAAAGCGCCAGCCTCGACACCCGGTTTCGGACTCTGGACGGGCGCGTGGTGGACTTCGCCGCCCTCAATTTCACCGCCGCCGCGCCCGTGGCTACGGCCGATGGCGGGCAGCAGCTCGCGTTTACGGCCCCGGTCGGGGCGGGCACCGTGACCCAGACATACGCGCTGCCCAAAAGCGGCTTCGAGGTGAAGTACAACCTGAAGCTGGCCGGCGTGGCCGTGGCCGCCGAGCCGCTCACGCTCAGCTTTCTGGACCACGTGCGCCAGACCGAGCAGGACCCCAAGCAGAACCGGGACCACACGACCATCAACCGCTACCTGACCACCAAAGAGGTGGGCGAGCTGACCGAAGGCGGCGACAAGCCCGAGGAAGTCAAAATCGCCAGCCCCGTGCGCTGGGCCGCCCATAAGCACGACTTTTTCGTGGCCGGCCTCATCGCCGACTCCCAGCCCTTCGGTAGCGCCCAGTTCAGCTCGAACGTGAATCCGGCCGACACGGCGTTCCTCAAAACGCTCAGCTCGACGCTGACCCTGCCCGTGGCCGACGTGACGAGCGCCGCCGGCGGGCAGTACCGCTTCTTCTTCGGGCCGAACCAGTATAATCTGCTCAAGGCCACCGCGCCCGAGTTCGACCGCAACGTCAAATTGGGTATCGGGCCGTTCCGTTGGGTGAACCAGTATCTCATCATCCCGGTGTTCCACTTCCTGGAGCAGTTCATCGGCAATTATGGCGTGATTATTCTGCTGCTGGTCGTGCTCATCAAGCTGGCTACCTGGCCTTTGACTTATAAATCGTACGAGAGCCAGGCCCGCATGAAAGTGCTCAAGCCCGAAATCGACATCATCAAGGCCAAACACCCCGACGACCAGGTGGTGACCCAGCAGGAGACGATGAAGCTGTACTCCCAGTTCGGCGTATCGCCACTGGGGGGCTGCGTGCCAACCTTACTCACGCTGCCGATTCTGTTTGCCATGTTTCAGTTCTTCCCCAACGCGATTGAGCTGCGCCAGCAGCCCTTCCTGTGGGCGCACGACCTGAGCACCTACGACAACCTCATCAAACTGCCCTTCGCGCTGCCCTTTCTGGGGGCGCACATCAGCCTGTTCACGGTATTGATGACGATTTCGACGCTCTTCCAGACCCACCAGAGCAACCAGATGAACCCCGGCGCGATGCAAGGCCCGATGAAAACCTACAGCTACTTGATGCCGCTGATTTTCTTCTTCGTGCTGAATAGCTTCGCCGCCGGCCTGACCTGGTACTATCTGGTATCGAACATGGTGACGATGGGCCAGCAGTGGGTGCAGCGCTCGTTCGTGGACGACACCAAGATTCGCGCCCAGCTCGAAGCCAACAAGGTCAAGAACAAGGACAAGAAGCCCGGCGGCTTCCAGGCCCGCCTGGCCGAGGCCATGAAAACCGCCCAGGAGCGCGAGGCGCAAACGCGCAAGCCGTCTTCGGGCAAGGCGTAGGGTAAACTTTGGCTTGCCAGTGAGCGGGTCGTGAGGTAAGCTTTAGCTTGCCGTTTTTAACATCAAAGACTGATTACTGACGGCAAGCTAAAGCTTACCCTACGCTCATGCGCCTTACCCTGCTCCTGCTCGCTCTGACGCTGACCGCCACGGCCCAACACGCCCCGCGCAAAGTCAAAATCAAGCGCGCCAAAGCCGCCACCAAAGCCATGTCCCGGCAAACCGCGCCCGTACTCATTTTTCAGCGCACGCCCTGCCACGGCACCTGCCCCACGTACACGGCCACCATCTTCGCCGACGGCCGGGTCGAGTACGTCGGCGAGCGCTTCGTCACGCGCCTCGGCCAGCACACGCTACGCCTGCCCGCCGCCCAGGTAACGGAACTGCTGGCCGCCGCCCAGAAAGCGGGCTTCGATAAGTTCGACGACAAGTACGTGGCCGACATCTCCGACCTGCCCTCGACGCTCATCACCGTGCAGGCCCCCGGCCGCCCGGCCAAAGCCGTCGAGGTGCGCGGCGACGCGCCCGCCGCCCTGCAAGCCTACATCGACTTCCTCAAGCTCCGGCTCGACCCGCTGTCGAGCCTGACGGAAGAGCGGTGAGATGGTGAACTGGTGAGATGGTGAGTTTTTCTCGCCGGGCTGGGCGAGAAAAACTCACCATCTCACCAGTTCACCATCTCACCGCTTCCGCACTCGCTCCAGCAGCAGCTGATTCATTGGGTTGGCGCTCAGGCCCTGCACGTTGCGCTGGGTGAGGCGGATAATTTCGTCGTAATACAGCGGGATGACGGGCGCGTCGCGCACCACGAGCCGGTCGAGCTGCTGGTAGAGGGCCGTGCGCCGGGCCGGGTCCTGCTCGCGGATGGCGAGGCGGTAGAGACGGTCGTAGTCGGCCGACTGGTAGTGGGTTTTGTTGGGGCCGGCGGGGCTGAAATTGGGCGCGTAGAACAGGGCTAGGTAGTTTTCGGCATCGGGATAGTCGCCGAGCCAGCTTTTGGTGAAGAGCGCCGCGCGGCCATTATCCACCAGCTCCTGCTGCGCGGCCGACTGGTTGATGTCAATCTGGACCTGTACGCCCACGTCGGCCCAGTTTTTTTGCAGATATTCGGCCACGGCCTTGCGCTCGGCCACGGTGCTCAGGCGCAGGCGCAACGGGCGGGTGGGGTGCGACCCGGTAGGGCCGTAGCCGGCGGCGGCCAGCAGCGCCCGCGCCCGCGCCGGGTCGTAGTGGCGGCCGGGCACTTGCGCGGCCGAAAACGAAGGCAGCGCGGCCGGCACGAAGCCCGACTCGCCCGGCTGCCCGACGTGGCTCAGCACGTAGGCTAGCATTTCGGGCCGGTTCAGGGCGAAGCTCAGCGCCTGGCGGACGCGCGGGTCGCGCAGGGCGCGCCCCTGCCGGGCCTGCTCGCCGCTAAGCTTCGCCGAATCGAGCTGCACGCCCACGTACTCGGTGTTGAGATAGGGCGCTTTCTGCAAATTAAACCGCCCCTGAAAATCGGCCCGCACCGAGCCGTCGGCGTTGAGAATCAGGTCGCGCGAGCCTTCGCGGACGCCGCTCAGAAAGTCGAGCTTGCCCTGCAAAAACGTCAGAAACTCAGTTTTGCGGTCGGCGATGAAGCTGATGGCCACCGCGTCGAGGTAGGGCAGCGCCCGCCCCGCCCGGTCGCGTCGCCAGTAGCCGGGGTTGCGGGCGAACAGCAGCACGTTGCCCTCGTCCCAGACCCGAAACCGGAACGGCCCCGTCCCGACCGGGTGCTCCCGAAAGTCCTTGCCGTATTTCTCCACGGCCTCGTGCGGCACCACGTAAGCGTAAGGCATGGTGAGCAAGCTCAGAAACGGCAGAAACGGCGCTTTCAGGTGAATGCGCAAGGTCGAGTCGTTCGCCGCCACGAAGCACGTGTCGCTGACGCGACCCTGGCTGTCTTCCAGCACTTTGCCCCGAAAAATCCAGCCTCCGGGCGAGGCCGTTTTCGCATCGAGCAAGCGGCGAAAGCTGTACACGAAGTCGGCCGCCCTTACAACACGTCCTGATTGATTACCAAATACTTCGCTCTGCTGAAAGCATACGTTTGGCCGCAACCAGAAGGTGTAAGTCAGCCCGTCGGGCGAGATGCGGTAGCGGCGGGCCAGGGCGGGGGCGGGTTGCAGGGTCGAGTCCAGCTCCAGCAGGCCGTTGTAGAGTTGGGCCACGGCCCAGGAATTGGCCTGGTTGCGGGCAAAGGCCGGGTCGAGCGAGGTGAGCGCCTCGGGCTGATTGTAGCGAAATACCCGGCGCTCGTCGGCGGCCGACAAACCCGCCGGGCCGCAGGCCGTGAGCAGTAATGTCGCACCAGCTGTCAACAGCAACCGCCCAGTCCACGCGCCGCGCCCGCGACAGCTCGGAAGCAGAAATTTCAGTAGCCACATAGGTTTCAGGGTCGGTAGCAAAGGTAGGCGGATGGGCCAGGCTGTGGCGGTTTGTTTCCGTGCTGGTTTGTCTTGGAGAATGCGGTGCCACAAGCTTCGCTTTTTATTCCCGCCCGCGCTCGCCGCCCGCCGCGGCACCGGCCACAGCTAGCACCGGCAAAAACCTGCGCTTACCGCGCATCGGCGAAACCAATAGCCACTGACTGGTCGGGCACGAAGCGAAGGCTGGCGACGCGGGGCTTACCTTTCGGATTCACCGGGCACGAGGCGCGCCCGGTGAATCCGTTTTTTTGCCATTATTTTGTACGCGTAATCATTCGCGGCTTCGGCCGGTTTGAAAAACAGCTTTCGTGTCAGCCTCTGCGACAGCTTCTTTGGCTGCGCCGTTATTTTAAGACTTCTCGTTCGGTTTTATGGGTAAAATTATCGCGGTGGCCAATCAGAAGGGCGGGGTTGGCAAAACCACTTCGGCCATCAACCTGGCCGCTTCGCTCGCGGCGCTCGACTACCGGACGCTGCTCGTCGATGCCGACCCGCAAGCCAACGCGACTTCGGGCGTGGGCTTCGACCCGAAAGACATTGAGAACTCGGTGTACGAGTGCATGGTGGACGGCATCGCGCCCCAGGATGTCATCATGCCCACCAACATCCTGCCCTTCCTCGACCTGATGCCCTCGCACATCGACCTCGTGGGGGCCGAGGTGGAGATGATAAACCTGCCCAACCGCGAGGAAAAAATGAAGGAGGCCCTGCGCCCGCTGGCCGACCAATACGACTTCATCATCATCGACTGCTCGCCCTCGCTGGGCCTCATCACGGTGAACGCGCTCACGGCCGCGCACTCGGTCATCATCCCGGTGCAGTGCGAGTATTTCGCCCTCGAAGGCCTGGGTAAGCTGCTCAACACCATCAAGATAATTCAGAGCCGGCTCAATACCAACCTCGAAATCGAGGGCATCCTGCTCACGATGTACGACGTGCGCCTGCGCCTCTCGAACCAGGTGGTGGAGGAAGTGCAGCTGCACTTTCAGCAGCTCGTTTTCGACACCATTATTCCGCGCAACGTCAAGCTGAGCGAGTCGCCGAGCTTCGGCATCCCCGTCATCCTGCACGATGCCGAGAGCAAAGGCGCGGTGAGCTACCTCAACCTGGCCCGCGAAATCGTGGAGAAAAACAGCGTCGAGGCCCGGCCGGAAGCCGAGGAAGCGGGCGAGTTGGGGTAGCAGCCTCGGTTCTACAGTGCGCTAATAATTCGCTATGCTGTCCTCAGCAGCCCATCCGCTCATTGGTATTGACCCCGATATTCGGTTTGGCCGCGCCTGCCTGGCGGGTACGCGCATTAGCGTGAACGACGTGGCGGGCTGGCTCGGCAATGGGGTGAGCGTAGCCAATATTATCGCCGACTTCCCGGAGCTAACGGCAGAAGCTATCCGAGCTTGCCAGCTCTACTCCAGCGACTGTTTAGAGTCATACAGTACAACGCTGGGACGTGCGCCTGACTTTCGCGTTACTTATCGCCTGTTCACGGCTGAAGAGGGAGGCCGAAAGACACCCGCATATCAGCATATTCGCTGGGACTTTCGCTACGAGGATACAAAGGCGAGCTGGATGATATGGCCGGAGTTTCTGGACCCGGATGGCAAAATGGTGCCCAACGGGCCTTTCTCGCCCGTGGGCCAAGCGGACATGTTCATCATCAATCCTGAGTCACTGGAGAGCCATCGCCCGCACGTCCGCCCCGGTCAACGAGGCTATTTCTGGGAAGGCAGACCAGTGGGCGTTTGTGAGGTAGTGGAAATGCTGGGGCTCCGCCAACTCTCAGTGGGATAACATTTGGGCGAGCGCCGCGAACCTGTTGATAGTGCCGGCTTGCGCTACGCGGTGGACCAACTGAACAAGCCACAGGTGAGCAGTTTCTAATGCAAGCTTGCGCTTCCATAATTATCTGGTTAGCGACGCGCTCCTGATAGGGTGTCTATCTTGTTATTTTCAATTTTATTTCTGCCGCCATGAAACTCACCGTCATTATCCAGCAAAGCCCCGATGGCTGGCTGGTCGGTCAAATCGAACAGATTCCGGGCGTAATAACCCAGGGCCGCACGATAGAGGAGCTAAAGTTTATGCTTCAGGATGCGCTGGAGCTGTATCTGGAGGTGCAGCAGGAATTGACGGCCCGCGACTACGAAGGGCAGTCGTTCGAGCGGGCCGATTTTGGTTTTCTGCAAGCGGCCTGACGAAGCAGCTGGACTTGGTGCGGCACCCGCTCACGCACGGGTGCGAGCTGTTGCGCGAAGGAGCCAACCACGCTATTTACCTCAACCCGGCCAATCAAAATCAAAGCGCCGTGCCGCGCCACCGGGAAATTGGAGAGTTTACGGCTCGCGCCATTTGCAAACAGCTCGGCATACCGCAACCTTAGCCATTGGTTTCCAAATCTGTTTTTGTTTGGTCGCCTTCAACGCAAGGGCCACCTGCAACCCGTCATTTTATTTACTAGCCGGCAACTCGTAGCCCGCGAAATCCTTCCGAAGCTGGGTTTTGAGCAGCTTGCCGGTGGCCGTGTGGGGCAGCGCGTCCACGAATTCCACCGCGTCGGGCCGCCACCAAAAGTTACCGTCAGGGATGAGCAAAAAGGTTTCGGAATCATTTCCAAACCTTTAACATGAAACTACTCATTCTTTGTGAGTTAGTTCACGGAATACGTTACGGAATGCCGGGCGTATCATTGCGCATGCAAAACCCTGTAGCGCTGTTCCGCAATCCGGCGGCGATAACCCCGCTCAAGCCAGGAAAATTGTCGGCCGAGCTGCGTGGCCTGGCGCTGGCGGTCGTGGAGGCGGCGGCGCGCCTGGCGGGGGCGCTTCCCCCGCTAACGGCACGGGCTATTGCCGACTTTCTGCGGCCGGCCAACAGCTATTACTCGAACCTGATAGAAGGGCACGATACGCACCCGCTCGACATCGCCCGGGCCTTGCGGGCGGACTACTCACCCGACAGCCGTAACCGCTCGCTACAGTTGGAAGCGCTGGCTCACATCAGCGTTCACGAACACCTGCCGGAGCTGCTGCGCCGGGCCAACGACAACCCGTACACGGAAAGCTTCTGGCGGGAAGTTCACGAGGCGTTTTACGCGCACCTGCCCGAAGAATTCCGGTGGACCAAGACGCGGGAAGGTCAGCCATTGGAGGTGCTACCGGGCGCGCTACGCGCCACTGAGGTGCGGGTAGGACGGCACGTAGCGCCGGCGGCCGATGCCTTGCCGGGCTTTATTCAACTCTTGGAGCAAAGCTACCGGCCGAGCGCCGAGCCAGACCGCCTGGTTCGCCTCGTCAGCATCGCGGCCGCGCACCACCGGCTGGCTTGGCTGCACCCGTTTCTGGACGGCAACGGGCGGGTGATGCGGCTGTTCAGCGACGCGGCCTTTCGGGTCGAAGGACTGGACGCGGGTGGACTATGGTCGATGTCGCGCGGGCTGGCCCGGCACGAAAAAGCGTATAAGCAGGCCCTGGCAGCGGCCGACGCGCCCCGCGAAAACGACTACGACGGCCGGGGCAACCTCTCGGAAAAGCAGTTAGTAGCGTTTTGCCGGTTCTTCCTGGGTGTGGCCCTCGACCAACTGACCTACATGACCCAGGTGCTGGCCCTCGACCGCATGTTAGCCCGGCTGCGCCGGCTGACGGACCTGCTGGTAATCAAGCGCCAATGGCGACCCGAGGCGTACTACGTGCTGGAAGCCGTGTTTCTGAAGGGACAGGTGGCGCGGGGCGAAGTCATGCGCCTGACGGGCCTGTCGGATAAAACGGCCAAGGCCCTGGCCCAGACGCTGCTCGGGGCCGGGCTGCTGGCCACCGAGCCGGGCAACCGCTTCGCGCCTTACCGCGCGGCGTACCCGATTGAGTTCGCCCCGGTGCTATTTCCGGGGCTATACCCGGCGGGAAAGGAGGCGGATATGATGAGTTGAAAAGTGGTCAAGCCATTCGGGCAGCAAACAGGCTTTACTTCACCTTACCCGCCGGCAGCTCGTAGCCCGCAAAATCCTTGCGCAATTGCGTTTTGAGCAGCTTGCCGGTGGCCGTATGCGGCAGCGCGCCCACGAATTCCACCGCGTCGGGCCGCCACCAGGGCGCGATTTTGCCGTCGAGGAAGGCCAGCAGCTCTTCGCCCGACACGTCGTGGTCGGGCTTGCGCACCACGATGAGCAGCGGGCGCTCGCTCCACTTGGGGTGGGGCACGCCGATGACGGCGGCTTCGGCCACGGCGGGGTGGGCCACGGCCAGGTTTTCGAGGTCGATGCTCGAAATCCACTCGCCGCCCGACTTTATCACGTCCTTCGAGCGGTCGGTGATGTTCATGAATCCGTCAGGGTCAATCGTGGCCACGTCGCCGGTCCGAAACCAGCCGTCGGCCAGCAGCGTGCCCGGCTGGGCCGCCCCGAAATAGTCGCTGGCAATGAACGGCCCGCGTACGAGCAAGTCGCCGAAAGCCACCCCGTCGTGGGGCAGCGACTGGCCAAGCTCGTCCGTGATTTTCATATCGACCCCGTAAATCACGCGGCCCTGCTTGATTTTGAGGAAGAACTGGGCCTCGCCGGGCAAGTCCAGATGTTTGGCTTTGAGCGTGCTGATGGTGCCCAGCGGCGAAGTTTCACTCATGCCCCAGGCGTGGCGGATTTCGACGCCCAGTTCCTCATCAAAGGCGCGCAGCAGCGCCGGCGGGCACGAAGCCCCGCCGACTATCATCTTGCGCAGGGTCGAGAACCGGCGGCCACCCGCGCGCATGAACTGGAGCAGTCCGAACCAGATGGTGGGTACGCCGGCCGAGAACGTAACGCCTTCGCCCTCAAACAACTCGAACAGGCTGGCCGCGTCCAGGCCGGGGCCGGGCAGCACCAGCTTGCAGCCGTTGAGCGGGGCCAGGTACGGGATGCCCCAGGCATTGACGTGGAACATGGGCACGACGGGCAGAATCACGTCGCGCGCCCCGCAGTTGAAGCAATCAGGCAACGACGCGGCGTAAGAGTGCAGCAGCGTCGAGCGGTGCGAGTAGAGCACGCCCTTCGGCTCGTCGGTGGTGCCGGAGGTGTAGCAGAGCGACGAGGCCGTGTTCTCATCGAAGCTCGGCCAGACAAAATCAGCGCTTTCGGCCGCGAGCAGTGGCTCGTAGGCGTTCAGGTTGGGCAAGCTGCTGGCGGCGGGCAAGTGAGCCGTATCGGTCAGCAGAATCCAGCGCTCGACCGTGGGGCAGTGCGGGGCGAGCTTTTCGACTAGCGGCAAAAACGTTAAATCAAAGAACAGCAGCCGGTCCTGGGCGTGGTTGATGATATAGACCAATTGCTCGAAAAACAGGCGCGGGTTAATCGTGTGGCAGACCGCGCCGAGGCCCGACACGCCGTAGTACAGCTCGAAGTGGCGGTGGGTGTTCCAGGCCAGGGTGCCCACGCGGTCGCCGGTCGTGATGCCCATTTTTTGCAGCGCGTGGGCTAATTGCCGGGCGCGGTCGTGGGCGCGGGCGTAGGTGTAGCGGTGCAGCGGGCCGCCCTCGGCGGGGCGCGACACGATTTCGGTATCCGCGTGCCAGTGGGCGGCGTGTTCGAGCAGCCCCGCGATGAGCAGGGGCGTGGGCATCATGTGGCCTTGCATGGGTTTGAGTTATGAGTTAAGAGTTAGGAGTTAGGTCATGCCGAGCGTAGTAAAGCATCTTACTCGCATCGTCTGAATGATTATTAAAAAGCTTATTGAGCGCTTTGAGCCGCTCACCCCAAACTGCTTTACGAAGCGCGCAAGATGCTTCGCTACGCTCAGCATGACCTAACTCATAACTCCTAACTCTTAACTACTTTGCCGCCTCAATGGCCAGCTGCACCACCCCCGTGCGCACCCCCAGCTCGCCGAGCTTGTTGTTGCGCCGCGTCGGGTTCACCCGGTTCGTCAGAATAACCACCACTAACTCCTTGGCCGGGTCTACCCAAAAGTAGGTGCCCGTGAAGCCCGAGTGGCCGAAGCTGCCGGCTGACGCGCCGGGGGCGGCGTTGCTCGTGCCGGGCCGAACGCGGTCGAAGGCCAGCCCGCGCGGGTTGCCCGCGAACTGGGGCCGCAGCCAGTCGGCCAGAATTTTAGCGTCGAATATTTGCTGGCCGCCGTAGTACCCGCCCCAGGCGTAGGTTTGGGCGAGCTGGGCCACGTCGTTCGAAGAGCCGAACAAACCCGCGTGGCCGCTCACGCCGCCGAGCAGGGCCGCGCCTTCGTCGTGCGCGTACCCACGCAAGAGCTGCCCCCGAAACAGCGAGTCGTACTCAGTGGGCACGAGCCGGGCCAGCGGCAGCGAGTGGCGCGGCTGAAACCGCAGCCCCGTGCCCAGTGGCCGATAGACTTCCTTCTGCAAAAACGCCTCGAAATCCGTCCCCGCCCACCGCCGCACCAGCCCCGGCGTGAGGTAGAACGACAAGTCGGAATACACGTAAGTGCCGGCCGGCTTGAGCGGCGAGGCCGCGATGCGGCTTTCGATGTAAGCCGGCAGCGCGCGCCGTCCCCACAGCCCGGCCGCCACCGGCAGCGGAAACCGGGCCGACGAGTCCGCCCGAAACCAGTGCCGCCGCAGGTTGCCGTCGCGCCGGGTCAGGTCTTTCCAAAACGGAATCCAGGCCGTCAGCCCCGCTTGGTGCGCCAGCACGGCCCGCATCGGCAAACCGGCCTTGTCGGTTTTGCGCAGGAAAGGAAAGATCTGGCCCATCGTGCTGTCGGGGCTGAATTTACCTTGTTCTTGCAGCTTGAGCAAGGCGGGCGTAGCGGCCAGGATTTTGGTGAGCGAAGCCAGGTCGTAACGGTCGGCGTTGGTTACGTTCGCGTTTTTAGGGTAGGAAGGTGTGAGGGTAGGAGGGTAGGAGGGGCTTTGTTGGGAGCTTTCGACTCCTACCCTCCTACCCTCATTCCCTCCTACCCTCATTCCCTCATTCCCTCCTACCCTACCATAACTTTTCCTAACCACCACCACCCCGCGCCGGGCCACCAGCACCTGCCCGCCCGGCGTGGCGCCGGCCCGCACGGCCAAGTCCATCAAGCTGTCAATCCGGCCTTCCAGCCGCCCATCCAGGCCCACGTCTTCGGGGTGGGCGTAAGCCAGGCGCAAGCCCGGCTCGGTGCTGAGGCCGAAGCCGGCGGGCAGGCTGTTGCTGACCGACACCGGCAGACGGCCCTGAGGACCGAGGCCGCCGAAAATGGCTTGGGCGGCCAGCGACTGCGTGTCGGGGCTGTCCTGGTAGGCGAGCAGCACGGCGCTGGCCCGGTCCAGGTCGCGGACGCGGGCCACGGCGTAGGCCGAGCCAAACACGCTCAGCACGACGCGCTGGCCGGGCTTGATTAGCTCGCGCAGCAGCAGATTTTCTTCGGGGCTGACTCCAAAATTCGTAGCCGGCTGCCGGCCCAGCCCTTGCAGGGCCACCAGCACGAGGTTGCACTTGGCGAGCCGGGCGCGAATCTTCACCAGCTCGTCCAGGCTGGGGGCGGCGGGCAAATGGAAGTGGGCGGCCTGGGCATCGTAGTCGGCCACGGCGTGCTGAAAATCGGTCGGGTCGCGCGAGTCGCCGCCGAGCACGAGCGTGGCCACGCGTAGCGTGTCGAGGCGGCGCAGGGGCAACAGGGCGCGCTCGTTGCGCAGCAGCGTGAGCGAGGCGGCGGCCAGGCGGTGGGCGAGGTAGCGGGCGTGGGGCGGGTTGAGGTCGGCGAACAGGTTTTGCTCCGGTACCGGCCGGTACTTATGCAGCCCCGCCCACTGCTTGAGGGCCAGCACCCGGCGGCAGCTCTCGTCGATGCGGGCCTGGCTGAGGCGGCCGCTATCGACGGCGGCCAGCACGGCGTTGAGCGCCACGGGCACCTTGCGGCTGAATTCGAGCACGTCGTTGCCGGCCAGCAGCGCCCGCACCTCGGCCTCGCCGGTGGGCACTTTCTTGATGACCCCTTGCATGTTCATGGCATCGGTAAATATCACCCCGCGAAAGCCCAGCCGCTCGCGCAACAGCCCCGTAATGACGGGTTTGGAGAGCGTCGTCGGGCCGCCGCCAGCGTCGAGGGCGGGCACGTTGAGGTGGGCCACCATCATGCCGCCGACGCCGCCCGCAATCATGGCCCGGAAGGGCGGAAACTCGAGCGAGTCGAGCCGGCCGCGGTCCACGCGCACGAGCGGCAGGTCGAGGTGCGAGTCGGCCTCCACGTCGCCGTGGCCGGGAAAGTGCTTGGCCACGGCCAGCACGCCCGCGTCCTGCATCCCGCGCATGTACAAGCGGCTGAGGCGGGCCACGGCGGCGGGGTTTTCGCCCCAGCTCCGAAAGCCGATGACCGGGTTGTTGGGGTTGTTATTGACGTCCACGACGGGCGCGAAATTGACGTGCATCCCCAGCCGGGCGAACTGCCGGGCCACCTCGCGCCCCATGTCGTAAATCAGCAGGGAGTCGGCGGCCGGCACCGCGCCCAGGCTCATCTGAAACGGAAATTTGACCACGCTGTCGAGCCGCATCCCCGCGCCCCACTCGCCGTCCATCGCCACGAGCAGCGGCACCCGGCTTTCGCGCTGGTAGCGGTTCAGCAGCCGCGACTGCCGCACCGGCCCGCCCTGAAAAAATATCAGCCCCCCGATGCCATACTCCTTAATCAGGGTCGAAACCGAGTCTTCGTCCAGGCGGGTTTTGTTGGAATACGCCGCCGCCATGAACAGCTGCGCCACCCGCTGCCGGGGCGTGAGCACGCGCATGAGGCTATCGACCCAGGGCGAGCGCAGATAAGCCAAAAACGCGGGGCCGGCCGCGGGCAGCGGGGCCGGGCGGGCTGCCCTAATTGGTTGGGCCAGGGCCGGACGCGCCACGACGCGGCGCGCGGGCGAGCGTTGGGCCGAGGCCAATGACGGGCCAATCAACAAACAGAATAGCAGAAGTAAGCGAGCGCGCACGGGCAGAACAGAAGCGGTGAAGCCGCAAAAGTCGGCGGCCACGGAGATTTTCCGTGCGGGTGGTCGCGGGCAGCGGCGCCGCGTCCCGTGTCGGCTACCAACGAGTGCCCCACCCGCGTGAGCACTGTGCAATCGCATACGGCCGCGAACGCCGTTAAGTATTTTTCACGAAGCCAAAAATACTTAATAAGGTGTGTTAAGTATTTCTTAGAAGCTGTTTGAGTTATTGAATTCTTGTGAAGACGTTACTTATCAATTGGTTGCTCGCCGCTCGTGTCGCCTCACCCCCCGGCCCCCGCTCCTTTTTGGAGCGGGGGCCGGGGGGTGAGGCGACACGAGCGGCGAGCAAATAAGCTGCTTGTAATCAGTTAGGTAATACAGAAAAACTGACTCAAACAGCTTCTTAGGGAGGCTGAAAATACTTAACAGCGTTGGCTGGTGCCGTCACCGAGTGTCCGCACCGCGCGGCCTCACCAACCATGCCGCTCAAACCAAACCGGGCGGGTGAGACCTGGTAAGATGGCTTTTCGCCGCCTTACCAGGTCTCACCCGCCCAGGTCGCGTTCTTTAAATAACCAACAGCTATCAGCCAACGGCCAACAGCTCAATCCAAAAACCTACTTCAGCGTAAACGTCGCCTTGCCCATCAGCGCGCCGCCTTCGTACAGCTCCACCGTGTGCAGACCCGTTTTGTAGTCGCCGCCTTTGGCATAGACGAACTCCAGGCGCTGGCGCGAATTGTCGAATACCACGTCCTGTTTCTGGGTGTAGAACGCCTCCTGGCCGTCCACGCTGAACGTGCCGCCGCCGGTGCTCAGGTTGTAGAGGGCCGCGCCGTCGGGTTCGAGCACCCGCAGATAAATGCTCTTGGTTTCTTTCGGCGACACGTCGTTGCGGGCCAGTCCGAACGAGATTTTGAGCCGGTCCACGCGCCGGGCTTTGAACTCCTCCTTGTCGTCGTCCTTCTCCTTATTATTGCGCTGAATCACGCTCACCCGAATGTTATCGGCTTGCAGGCGCGAGGCCACGCCGACTTTCTCGGTCAGGTCGCGGTTGGTTTTGGCAATCGTGCTGAGCGTGTCGCTGAGCTGGTTCTGGCGCTGTTTGAGGGTAGTCGTCTCGGTGTATAAATTCTCGTTCGACTTTTTGAGGTCGGCAATCTGGTCGTCTTTTTTGCGCAGCTGGCTTTCCAGGCTCAGCGCCCGCTGCTTGAAGCGCCGCTGCTCGGCCAGCGAAAACGAGGCCGCCTTGAACGAGCGCAGCCGCAGCAAATCCGAGTTGATGCCCGCGATGCGGGCTTCGAGCGAGTCGTTGCTCAGGCCCAGCTTCTGCAGCTCCTGGCTTTGGTGCTCATAGCTGGTTTTGAGCGTCTCATACTCTTTTATCTGCGTTTGCAGCTTAGTATCCGTCACCTTCACCTGGGTCGTGAGCTGCTCGGTTTCGGTTTTGCTCTGCCGATTGAGGTAGAACAGCACCCCGTTGATACCTACCAACACGAGCACGGCCGCGAGCAAAAGCAGCAGGGTGTTACTACGACGACGGGGTTCGGGATAATCGGACTGAGGTTCCATGGAGGGGAGAGGGGGTTGTTGGGAAGTCGTAACGCGGCCTACCCGCCCGGTCGTATCCGGGGTATGTTCGGGGCCCGTGTCGGGGCCGTATCGGGGCCAGCGTACTTTTGCGGACGGGTAAAAATAGGCGTACGCGGCCTTTTGTACTGACTCCTGCCTAAACAGTTGTGCTTAGCCGGCCGCGTCCGTTTCGCTGGCCGTCCCCTGAGCCGGCGGGCGGGCCAGCTGCCCGGCTGTCTCTCTGGTCTGATTTTCCGGCTGATTTTATTCTTGCCTTCGCTTATGCTTCCTGCCCTGGCCCACGCCTTACCGCATTTTCGGAACACTAATTCCGGCCAGTTTTTTCTGCTGGCCGGCCCCTGCGTCATCGAGGGCGAGGACATGGCCCTGCGCATCGCCGAGCGCATTCGCCGCCTCACCGACCGGCTCCAGATTCCCTACGTTTTCAAAGGCTCGTACCGCAAAGCCAACCGCTCGCGGGCCGACTCCTTCACCGGCATCGGTGACGAAGAAGCCCTGCGCATCCTGGCCAAAGTGGGCCGCGAAATCGGCGTGCCCACCGTCACCGACATCCACGAGTCGGGCGAGGCCGCGCTGGCCGCCGAGTTCGTGGACGTGCTCCAGATTCCGGCCTTCCTCTGCCGCCAGACCGAGCTGCTCGTCGCCGCCGCCCAGACAGGTAAGGTAGTCAATATCAAGAAAGGGCAGTTTTTGAGCGGCGAGGCCATGCGCTGGGCCATGGACAAGGTGCGGGGCGCGGGTAACCCGAACGTCATCCTCACCGAGCGCGGCAACTCGTTTGGCTACCAGGAGCTAATCGTGGATTTCCGCAACCTGCCCATCATGCAGCAGTTCGGCGTGCCCGTCGTGATGGACGTTACCCACGCCCTGCAACAACCCAACCAGGCCAGTGGCGTGACCGGCGGCCAGCCCGCCCGCATCGAAACCATCGCCAAAGCCGCCATCGCCGTCGGGGCCGACGGCTTGTTCATCGAAACCCATCCCACGCCCGCCACGGCCCTCTCCGACGGGGCCAACATGCTGCCGCTCGACCAGCTGGAGGGCTTGCTGGAGCGCCTCACGCGGGTGCGCGAGGCGGTGCGGTAAACTACTACTTGAGTTTTTCGCGCAAGAAGGTGTTCAGGTCGCTGAGTTGCTGCTGCATAGAATCAAAGCGGTGCTGCATGGAGTCAAATTGCTGCTGCATGGAATCAGAACGCTGCTGCATAGAGTCAAAGCGCTGATTCACGGAATCAAAGCGCTGATTTACGGAATCAAACTGCTGCTGCATGGAGTCAAAGCGCTGATTCATTTCCTGACGCATTGTGCTCTGAGCTTTTTCCAGCTGCTCTACCTGCTCGAAAAGCGCATCTGTTCGCTTAAGCAGAAACACGATGTTGTCGCTCTGCTTAGCCGATGTACTGGTGAACGATAAGGTAATCTGCCGTACCTGAGCCGATACCCGCTCTATTTTGGCACCCAACTCGCGCTGGCCGGCATCGGCGGAATCCTGTTTAGCACTCAACTCATCCACGCGCGCGAGCAGCTCGCTCAGGATGAGCTCCAACTGGTCAAGGCGTTGTTCGGCGGTGGGCATGGGCGCGCAGATTGAATGAGGACGCGAAGATAAGCGCTGCCCATCCGCCCTGCTCAATACCGCAGCTGAAAGTGCTGCCGGGGCTGCTGAGGCCGAAAAAACACCAGCCCGACGTGGAACAAATCGACCGTCACGACCACGGCCGGGTGGGCCTGAATCGCGGTCCAGGCCCGCTCCATCTCGGCCGACCAATGAATGTCGTCCACTACGAACACGCTCTCCGCGTGGGCTTTGGCCAGGCACAGCTCGAAGTAGCGCAGTGTCGGCTCGTAGCGGTGGTTGCCGTCGAAAAACACAAAATCAAGCGGCGCGCTCAGGCCAGCGAGCGTGGCGGGCAGCGTCTCGTCGAGGTTGCCCTCGACCAGCTTCACGTTGGCTAGGCCCAGCTCGGCGAACGTTTCGCGGGCCACGGCCGCCGTGGCCGGGCAACCCTCGAAGCTGAGCACGCGCTGGCGCGAATCGGCCAGGGCCAGGTAAGCGGTAGTCAGGCCCAGCGAAGTGCCCAGCTCCAGCGTCGTCGCGGGCCGAAAGTGGTTGACGAGCCGAAACAGCAGCTGCGCCAGGCGCGGCGGCTTGGCGGCGTGGCGCGCGATGGCCCGCACCGCCCGCCGCGACCCGCCCGCGCCCGCCACCTGCGAGCCGGCCCCGAAGTCGCGCACCGTCAGCGTCTGTTCGCTAGCCAGCAGCGCCTGCCGCCGCGCTTCCACCCGCCGGTACGCCCCAAACTCGCCGTCGTGGCAAACGACCGTCGTGTACAGTCCGTAGACGAAGGGCGAGTGCAGCCCGTGGGCCGTGCCGGCCCGCAGCCGGAATTTTAAGTAGGCTAAGAGTTGGTGCAAAGGCTTGCGTGTTGAGGGCGTTGGCCATGCAGCGCGCAACGAAGCATCTCGCGTGGTGCAGTAACTACAATTACTCGCCCCGTTGCTAACGAGTGAAAATACCGCGCCACGCGAGATGCTTCGCGGCGCGCTGCATGACAGTCACACTCAACTAATTCATCCGAAACGGCACGAGCAGGCTGAACTCGGGGATGGCGACCTCGAATTGCTCACCGCTGGCCAGGCGCTCCATCAGGTAGGTGCCGCGCATCTTGCCCAGGCCCGATTTGAGGTTGCAGCCGCTCACGTACTGGTGGGCCTCGCCCGGCTCCAGCACCGGCTGCCGGCCTACCACGCCCTCGCCCTCGACCTCGCGCACCGTGGAGTTGGCATCGGAAATGAACCAGTGCCGCCGCAGCAGCTTGACCGTCAGGCCGCTGTCGTTACGAATATCGATACGGTAGGCGAACACGAAGTGCTCCTGGGCGGGGCTGGAGTAGTCGGCTAAGTAGCTGGTCGTAACCGTGACGGTTACGCCTTGCGTAGTGGTGGTGGGCATGACGGGGACATGGCGGGGGCCGGCAAATGACGCTGCACAAACAACGGTTGCTTTCAAACGTTGGTTGGCCGCCGGGAGTTAGCAAAAATAAGGCTCTCGCGACGCCCCTTCCTAACTTTTCTCCGCGTTCCCTTTTCCCTGTTTTCGTTATGGTCAAAATTGCCGAAAGCTGGCGGCCCGTGCTCGCCGCCGAATTTGAGAAGCCTTATTTTCAGAAGCTCACGGCCTGGGTGCGCGGCGAGTACGCGACGACGGCGGTATATCCGCCCGGCGGGCAGATTTTCCACGCCTTCGATGCCTGCCCGTTCGAGCAGGTGCGGGTCGTCATTCTCGGCCAGGACCCTTACCACGGCCGCAATCAGGCGCACGGGCTGGCTTTTTCGGTGAACGAGGGCATCACCGTGCCGCCTTCGCTCCAGAATATTTTCAAGGAGTTGCGCGCCGACCTGCCCGACACGCTTATTCCGCCCCACGGCAACCTCGACCGCTGGGCCAGCCAAGGGGTGCTGCTGCTCAACGCCACGCTCACCGTGCGGGCCGCCACGCCCGGCTCGCACCAGAAAAAAGGCTGGGAGGAGTTCACCGACGAGGTTATCCGACAGGTGTCGGCTGGGCGGCCGCACGTCGTGTTCATCCTCTGGGGCGCCTACGCCCAGAAAAAAGTCGAGCTGATTGATGCCAACAAGCACCTCATCATCACCGCCGCCCACCCCTCGCCGTACTCGGCCGACCGGGGCTTTTTCGGCTCCAAGCCCTTTAGCCGGACCAATGAGTGGCTCACGAGCCAGGGCGAAACGCCGATTCAGTGGTAACGAGCTGTAGCGTGGACTCTGCGAGTCCGCACGCACTATCGTTGTTCGACACCTCGTAAGCCGTCTCACGCGCGGACTCGCAGAGTCCACGCTACAGCAGCCGTTTAATCAAGCGCAGCTTGTGGCTGTAGCCTTGGCGCTCGCGGTTGAAAATACCGTGGTGGTCTAGCGGGTCGAGGCGCACCTCGCCGTGGGCGTGCAAAATCTGGCTCTCGTCGAGCACGAGGCCGACGTGGACGATGGCCCCGTCGGCGTTGTCGAAAAAAGCCAGGTCGCCGACGCGGGCCTGGGTCACGAAATCGACTGGCTCACCGAGCGCGATTTGCTGGCGCGCGTCGCGCGGCAGCTGCACGCCCACCAGCCCGAACAGCGTCTGCATCAGCCCCGAGCAATCGAGGCCAAAGATATTTTTACCGCCCCACACGTAGGGCGCTTTCAAGAACTGCAGCCCTGCCTTGCGCAGCAACGCAAGCTGCCGCTCGGCAGGAGCGCCGCCCGGCTGAGTGGGGTTGGTGGCCGGCCCATTGTAAAAGAGCGGGTTGTCGTCGCCCAAATCCAGGGTCATGCCGTCGAAGAACGGCAGCCGGCAGCCGAGCGTAATCGGCTGGCGCGCGGTGGTTGAAGACACGGCCTGCACCACGTCGAGCACCCGCGGGTGGTCCTGGCCGCGCCAGGCGGCGAAATACACCTCGCTCACCGGCCGGTGCTGCTTGCGGTCAATCCAGCCCTGGTAGTTGTCGGCCGCCGCTGCCACGCGCAGCCAGTTGCCCTGAGTGAGCAACACAGTGTAGCATTCGCCAAACAGCAGCTCCGTCACCAGCTCGGCCCGGTCGGTCGGCTCGGCCCGAACGGGCACGGCGCTCAAGGCGCAAATTCCGTGAGTCAAAATTTATTTAATGTGCTGATGTGATTGATGTGCTGATGTGCAGGTATGCAAACTGTGGCCGAAGTGACTGCCGAAGCAATTAGCACATCAGCACATCCCTCACATCAGCACATTCAACGATAGCGCTCCATTTCGCGCTGCTGGTCTTTGGCCTTTAAATCTTCGCGTTTGTCGAAGAGTTTTTTGCCCTGGGCGAGCGCGATTTCGAGCTTGGCGAAGCCGCGCTCCGTCACGAAGAGGCGCAGCGGGATGATGGTCAGGCCGTGGTCCATCTTGCCAGCGAGCTGCTTCAGCTCGCGCTTGTTGAGCAGCAGCTTGCGGGCGCGCATCGCGTCGTGGTTGTTGTAGGTGCCGGGCGTGTAGGGCGCGATGCGGACGCTGTGCACCCACAAATCACCCTTGTGGTCGAAGGTGCAGTAGCCGTCCTGCAGGTTGGCCTCGCCGGCGCGGACGCTCTTTATCTCGGTGCCTTGCAGCATCATACCCGCGTCGTACTTGGCCAGAAACGTGTACTCGTGGCTGGCCCGGCGGTTTTTAATGTTGGTAAGGGCGGGCGTTTTGTCTTTCATGGCGCGGGGCAAAGGTAGAAGTAGAACGGAGTGGCACTCCGTTCATCGCCGCGTAGCGGCGAATAGGCGTTGTTGCATTTTATTAGGCGCTGCCCAGCAACGCCACTTCGCCGCTGCGCGGCGATAAACGGAGTGCCACTCCGTTTTACAGTTTCAACCGCGGGTCGGGCGAGCTGAGCTGGGAGGCAAAGTCGCCGGCCTCGAATTGAAAAATAGCTGCCTGGCCCACCATCGCCGCGTTATCGGTGCAAAATTCGAAGTCGGGAATGAATACGGTGTAGCCTTCCGTTTCGGCCAACGCTTGCAGGCCCTGGCGCAAGCCTGAGTTAGCGGCCACGCCCCCGGCCAGCGCCACCTGCCGCAGCCCGGTGGCCTGGGCCGCTTTGCGCAACTGCCGCAGCAACGTGCTCACGATGGTGTGCTGAACGCTGGCGCAGAGGTCGGCCAGGTTTTCCTCAATGAAAACCGGGTTGGCGGCCGTTTCCTTGCGCAAGAAATACAGCACGGCGGTTTTCAGGCCGCTGAATGAAAAATTAAAACCCCCGTCCAACGCGCCTTCGGGGAAGGCGAAGCGGCGTGGGTTGCCGGTTTGGGCGAGCTTATCGAGGCGCGGGCCGCCGGGATAGGGCAGGCCGAGGAGCTTGGCCGTTTTGTCGAACGCCTCGCCGGCCGCGTCGTCAATCGTCTGGCCGATGATTTCCATGTCCAGCGCCGAGCGCACGACCACCAGCTGGGTGTGGCCGCCGCTCACGGTGAGGCACAAAAACGGAAACGTCGGGCGCGGCGCCCGAATGAAATGAGCCAGCACGTGCGCCCGCATGTGGTTCACCGTCAGCAGCGGCACCCGTAGTGCCAGCGCCAGGCTCTTGGCAAACAAATGCCCCACCAGCAGCGAGCCGAGCAGCCCCGGCCCCTGGGTGACGGCGACCGCGCTCAGCTCTTTTTTATCGACCCCGGCCTGGCGCAACGCGGCCGTCACGACGGGCAGCAAATGCTGCTGGTGCGCCCGCGAGGCCAGCTCGGGCACCACCCCGCCATACTGGGCGTGGACGGCCTGCCCGGCCACGACGTTGCTCAGCAGCTCGCCGTCGCGGAAAACCGCCGCCCCGGTGTCGTCGCAGCTGGATTCGATGGCGAGAAGCGTCATGGGTTGGCAGTTGGTTGCTGATTGTTTGTTGTTGTTGGTCGTTGTCATGCAGAGCGCAGCGAAGCATCTCGCGTGGCGCAGTATTTTTCACTCGTTAGCAACGGGGCGAGTAGTTGAATTCACTGCGCCACGCGAGATGCTTCGCTGCGCTCTGCATGACAACGACCAACAACAAACAATCAGCAACCAACAACCGACGCCACAAAGGTCGGGCGAACCGGCCAGCGGTGGCCCGACCTTTGCCCGGCCGGGCGCGCGAAACGCCGCACCTTTGCGTTATTCGTCGCTCAGTCGGGTACTTAACTCCTTTTTTGCTTCCTTCCGTTCGTGCGCCGCGCCCTTCGTCTTCTGCTTAAAACCGCGCTGGGGCTGGCGCTGGCGCTGCTTTTGCTGACGGGCGGCGCGCTGCTGGCCTTGCGGGTGCCGAGTGTGCAGACGCGGGTGGCGCATACGGTCGCCGAAACGCTTTCGCGGCGGCTGGGGCAGACGGTTGAGATTGGCAGCGTGGACGTGCGGCCCTTCACCAGCGTGCTGCTCGAAGGGGTGCGGGTGCTCGACCGGCGCGGCGGCGAGCTGCTGGGCGTGGGGCGGGCTGAGGCCGACATCAGCTTGTTCTCAGTCTTCGACCCGCGCCATCTGCACGTCAGCACGCTCACGCTCACGCGACCCCGCTTCGAGCTGCGCACCGTGGCCGGGCAACGCGACTCGACCACGCTCGACCAACTACGGGCCGCTGTAAACCGCCTCACCGGGCCGCCCGATACGGCCCGCAGCACGGCCCCGCCGTTTGATTTTCAGCTGGCTACGGTGCGCCTGCGCGACGGCTCGTTCGTGCGCGAGCTGACCGACGAGCCGCGCAAGGCGCACTTTGGCCGCAGCGTGGACTACGGCCACATGCGCATCGACAGCATTTTTGCCGACATCTCGGGCCTCGACACACGCACCGACACGACGCGCCTGCGCCTGGCTGGGCTGCGGCTGGTCGAGCGCAACTCGGGCGCCCGCATTCAGGAGCTGACGGCCAACATCAAGTTTCACAAGCACGCCTGGGAATTTGGCGGGCTGCGGCTGCAGGTGGGGCGCTCGGTGCTACGAGATTTCGTGCGCTTCGAATACCGCCGCTTCAGTAATTTCTCGGATTTCAACGACTCGATGCGGGTCGTGGGGCGGCTGCGCGGCACTAAGCTCTACACCGACGACCTGGCCCGGTTCGCGCCCGATTTGCGGCCGTTGCGCGACTCGGTGTTTTTGTCGGGCGAGGTGAAAGGCTACGTGCGCGATTTTCAAATCAAAAACCTGGACCTGCGCTACGGCCGCCGCACGCGGGTCGTGGCCGCGCGGATTCACGCCGACAACCTGCCGCGCTGGAAGGAAACGCTGCTCGATTTGCGGCTGCGGCCGTCGCAGATTGACGCGGCCGATTTGCGGCGCTGGCTGCCGGCTTCGGCCAATAAGCTGGTGCAGCGGCTGGGCCTGATTAAGCTCGACGGGCAGTTCGTGGGCTTTTACAACGACTTCGTGGGCAAGGCCAGCTTCGACACGGCCCTGGGCGCGCTCTCGACCGACGTCAATCTCAAGACCAAAACCGACTTCGACCACGCCGTCTATGAGGGCACGATTCGCAGCACGGCTTTCAACGTGGGGCGCTTCATCGGCGACGAGTCACTGATTCGGGACGTGACGCTCAGCGGCAAGGTGCGCGGCACGGGCTTTCAGGCCCCCATCGCGCGCGGCCACGCCGTGGGCACGGTGCCCGCCATCTGGCTGCGCGGCTACCGCTACCATAATCTGACGCTCGACGGCGACTACGCCGACACGGGCTTTCAGGGGAAGCTCACGGCCGACGACCCGGCCCTGAAGCTGAGCGCGACCGGCTCGTTCAACCTCGACCCGCGCCGCGACCTGCTCGACGTGCGCGCCGCCGTGGGCCACGCTAATCTGCAAACGCTGGGCGTGGCCGACCTGCCCTTGACCATCAGCACCACGGCCCGGCTGCGGCTGCGCGGCACCAGCCTGGATTCGCTACTCGGCTCGGCCCAATTGCGCGGCACGCGGCTCGCGCTGCGGGGCCACGCCGTGCGCCTCGACACGCTCGACGTGCTCAGCCGCCGCTCGGCGCGCGGGCTGCGGCGGGTGAGCGTGCGCTCCGAGCTGCTGGATTTGACGGTGGGCGGCGCGTTCGAGACGGCCGTCGTGCGGCAGGACATCGAAACGCTCTGGCACGAGTACCGGCTCAATTTCGAGAGCAACGCCGCCGCCACGGCCGCCTACTACCAGCGCAAGCGCCAGGGCCAGCTGCCGAAGTACACCATCGACCTGGAAATGAACCTGAAGCGCGTCAATCCGCTGCTCGATTTGTTCGTGCCCGAGTTGCGCGTCGCTGACCGCAGCCACCTCGACGGCTCGTTCCGGCAGGGCGAAACGTCGATTTTCCAGCTCGGCGGCAAGTTCGACAGCCTGAGTTTTGGGCCGGTGCGCACGGCCGGCACCACGTTCGATTTCACCACCTCGAAGCTGCCCTACCGGCCCGAGGTGCTGGCCCAGGCCGACTTCACCTCCGCCCGGCAAGTGGTGCCGGGCCTGGGCCGCACCGAGCGCTTCGTGCTCGAAGGTGTGTGGGACCAGCAGCGCATCAATTTCTCGACCTCGCTTGCCCAGAGCGGCACCACCAACCGGGCCGACATCAACGGGGCGCTGGAGTTTTTGCCGCGCGCCGTGCAAATCGTGTTTCGGCGCAGCGGCCTGCATCTGCTGGACCAGGACTACGTTATCGCGGCCGATAACTCGGTGCGCATCAGCGACTACGGCCGGCAGATTGACTTGCAGAACTTCGTGCTCAGCAACGGCGCGCAACGGCTCAGCGCCCAGGGCAGCATCTCGCGCGACCCGCGCCAGCCGCCGCTGCGGCTCGACGTCGAAAACTTCGACCTGACCAGCCTCAGCTCGGTGCTGGGCCAGCGTCTGGGCGGCCGGCTCAACGCCCAGGCGGCCGTGAGCGGCATCTACAACGAGCTGGCCATCAGCAGCACCGTGGCCGTGGACTCGCTCGTCTATGAGGGCGTGGTCATCGGGCAGCTGGCCGGGCGCGGCGACTGGGATAACCCGAGCGGGCACTTGCAATTGAGCCTCGACGTGGCCCGCCAGCAGCAGCGGGTGCTGAGCGTGGCCGGCTACCTGGCGCCCGGCGCTCAGCAGCAGTTCAACCTCGTCGGCACGCTCACCGACGCGCCGCTGGTGCTGGCCCAGCCGTTTCTGGGGAGCATTCTGCAAAAGCTGGGCGGCACCGGGCGCGGCGAGCTGCGCCTGGGCGGGCGCTTCAGCGCGCCCACCCTGGCCGGGGCCGTGGACGTGCAAAACGGGCGCTTCACGTTCGGCTACCTGGGCACGACGTACACCTTTGCCGACCGCATCAGCTTCACGACCAGCTCAATAAGCTTCGAGCAGGTGAAGCTGCGCGACGTGCTCGGCAACGTGGGCACCGTGAGCGGGCTGATTCGGCACGAGGGCTTTCAGAACATGGTGCTGGATTTGAGCGCGAGCTTTCGTAAGTTTCAGGTGCTGAGCACGACGCGGCGCGACAACGACCTGTATTTCGGCACGGCCTTCGCCACGGGCACGGCCACCGTGCGCGGTCCCGCCGACGACCTCGTCGTGGACGTGCGCGCCACCTCCGAAGCCGGCACCCGCCTGGCCCTGCCCCTCGACAACGCCGCCAAAGCCGAGCAGGCCAGCTACATCAAGTTCGTGAACGGCAACCTGCCCGACTCGGTGCGTCGTCGGCAAGCTTCACAAGCTGCTACGGCGGCTACGGCTACGGCCCAGGGCAAGGTGGACCTGTCGGGCATCCGGCTCAACATGAACCTGACCGTTACGCCCGACGCGTACCTGGAGATATTGCTCGACGAGGCCACCGGCGACGTGATGCGCGGCGCGGCCACGGGGCAGCTGCGGCTGGCCATCGACACGCGGGGCGATTTCAACATGTACGGGCAGGTGGAAATCGTGCGCGGGGCGTACAATTTTTCGCTGCAAGGACTGGTAAACAAGGAGTTCGTGGTGCGGCCGGGCGGGGTCGTGACCTGGAACGGCGACCCGCTCGACGGCCAGCTCAACATCGCCGCCACCTACACCCAGCGCACCTCGCTCGACCCGATTCTGCAATCCAGCTCCGGCACGGGCAGCGGCTCCGGCGGCAGGGCCGTGGTGCCGGTAACGGCCGTCATGAACCTGACCGGGCCGCTGCTCCAGCCCGTCATCCGGCTGGCGCTGGAGTTCGACGACGCGCCCTCGTCGCTGCAAAACGAATTGGCCGCCTTCATCGCGCTCTTGCGCAACGACGAGCAGGAGCTGAACCGGCAGGTGTTCAGCCTGCTGGTTTTCAGAAGCTTGTCGCAGCTCAACAACGGCAGCTTTGGCGGTATCTCGCTCACCGGCACCGGCCAGGGCAACGCCGTGCAAAACAGCCTGGGCCAGATTATCTCGTCGCAGCTCGGGCTGCTCACTTCGCAGATTGACCAGAATCTGGAGATTGACTTCAACCTGAACGGGCTGACGGCCAATCAGCTGCAAGCCTTGCAAGTACGCCTGAGCTACTCGTTTCTGGGCGGCCGGCTGCGCCTGACCCGCGAGGGCGGCATCAGCAATGCCAACTCGCTCAATCCCAACACCAACCTGCCCAATCCCCAGACCTCGCTCGTGGGCGATTTCAGCCTCGAATACTTCCTGCGGCCCGATGGAAAATTCCGGGCCAAGCTGCGCTACGAAACCACCCCGCGCGACAACCTCGTCACGACCGTGAACCAGCCCCGCGCCGGCCTCTCCATCGTCAACACCAAGGAATTCAACAACCTGCGCGAGCTGTTCGGGCGCGATGCCCCGCGCCGCCGCCAGCGCGCCGACGCCCCCGCCCGGCAGGTGCTGCACGTGGACGAAGACCACCGCACGAGCTTGTAAACGAAGCTTTCGCTTCGCTCGACAAGCCGTACTTTTGCCCGTCCATGCCCCGGCTCCGCAAAAAGAAACTCGGCTCCTACCCCACCCTGCTCGTCGTGTTCAGCATCACGCTGGCGCTGGTCGTGATTGGGCTGTTCGGGCTGCTGCTGCTCCACGCCCACAAGCTGAGCGAGGCGGTGCGCGAAAACCTGGAGGTGCAGGTCTATCTCGACCGCGACCTGCCGGCCCCCGAGCTGGCCCGCCTGCGGCAGGACCTGGAAACGACCTCGGCCGTAGCCAGCGTCCGCTTCGTGAGCAAGGACGAGGGTGCCAAGCAGCTGCTGGCCACGACGGGCGAAGACTTTCGCAGCTTCCTGGACGACAACCCCTTGCGCGATGCCTACGTGCTGCGCGTCCGGCCCACAGGCACCGACACGGCTTCGTTGCGGCGGCTTGGGCAGCGCCTGGGCGGGCTGCGCGGCGTGTTCGAGGTGCAGTACCCGAAGAGCCTGTTTGCGAGCATCAACCAGAACCTGACCAAGGTGAGTTTGCTGCTGCTGGGTTTCGCGGCGGTGCTGGTGCTGCTCGTGGTGGTGCTCATCAACAATACCATTCGGCTGGCCATGTTTTCGCAGCGTTTGCTCATCCGCTCCATGCAACTCGTGGGCGCGACCCGGTTCTTTATCCAGCGCCCGTTTCTGGCCCGCGCCACCTGGCAGGGCTTGGCCAGCGGGGTGCTGGCCGCGCTCGTGCTGCTGAGTCTGCTGCAATACGCCTACCTCGAAATCGGGCAGCTCAAGCTGCTGCGCGACGACCTGCTCATCGGCCTGCTGCTGGCCGCCGTGCTCGGCCTGGGCACGGTTATCGGCTTCGTCAGCTCGTACTGGGCCGTGAATAAATACCTGAACGTGTCGCTCGACGAGCTGTACTGAAATCAATGAGCAATTAACAATGAGCAATTAGCAATGCTCGTCAGCTCCGTTGGGTCGTTGCTCATTGTTCATTGCCATCGACCCGAATTGCTCGTTGCCAGTATGCTCATCGACCCAAATTGCTCATTGCTCATTGTTAATTGCTCATTGAATTTATGCCCCATTTTGCTTTCGGCCCCCGCAACTACCGCCTGATGTGGGCCGGCCTGGCCGCGCTCGGGCTGGGTTTTATCACGATGATGCTCGACGGGGCCGACTACGGCGAGGGCACGCTGGGCCTCATCGTGGGGCCGTTGCTGCTCGTCATCGGCTTTGGGCTGGAGTTTGCCGCCATCCTGGTGCGCAGCGCGCCGGGCGCGGAAACGTGGCCTAGCGCGCCCGCCGAGCCAGCCGTCGCCATTACGATGTCGGCCCCGCTGCCAACAGTGGCTCCGGTGCCACCCGCCCCCGCCCCGAAACCGGCCAAGCCCGCCTACAAACGCTCCTGATTTTAGTGATTAGTGGTTAATGGTCAGTGGTCAATCAGTGAGGAGAAACCCAAATCCAAAAGGTTTCCCGCAAGCTGTTGGCCCAACGCATTAACCACTGGCCATTAACCATTAACCACTAAAAGATGACTTACTGGCACGCGCTGCTGCTGGCCGTCGTGGAAGGACTCACTGAGTTTCTGCCCGTGTCGAGCACCGGCCACATGATTATCGCCTCGGCGCTGCTGGGCATTCCGACCACCCCGTTTTTCAAGCTCTACATCGTCGTCATTCAGCTCGGGGCCATTTTGTCGGTACTGGCCGTGTATTGGCGGCGGTTTTTGCAGAGCTTCGATTTTTATTTGAAGCTGCTGGTCGCGTTTCTGCCCATCGTGCTGGTGGGGCTGCTGCTCAAGAAATACATCGACGTGCTGCTCGAACGGGTGGGCGTGGTCGCGTTCATGCTGGTGCTCGGCGGCGTAGTGCTCGTGTTCGTGGACCGCTGGTTTCCGCAGCAAAGCCCGCAGGCGGGCGGGCACCCGGTGACGAACCCCGGCTGGCGGCAGGCGTTCGTGATTGGCCTGTTTCAGTGCCTGGCCGTGGTGCCGGGCACGAGCCGGGCGGCGGCCACCATCATCGGCGGCCTCACCCAGCGCCTCACGCGGCAGGCGGCCACTGAATTCGCGTTCTTTCTGGCCCTGCCCACGATGGCGGCCGCCGCCGTCAAGGACATCTACGACTACTACAAGGAGGCCCACGCGCAGGGCGTGGCGCTGGGGCAGCTCTTTTCGGGCGAGGAAATCCGGCTGCTGCTCTTCGGCAACGTGGTGGCTTTCGGGGTGGCGCTGCTCGCCATCCGGCTCTTCGTGGGCTTCGTGGCGAAGCACGGCTTCCGCGCGTTCGGGCTGTACCGGATTTTGGTGGGCGGGCTGCTGCTGCTGCTGCTGGCGTTGCGGGTGCCGCTGGCGCTGGTGTAGGTGAGGTCAGCGCCCGGCGAGCCGCACCCAATGCAACCACCAGACTATCATGGAAACCCAAACCAAATCTATCCGCCAGTCGCTATCCGCCAGCAGCCTGAAGGAGGGCGTGGTGGTGCTGCTCGACAAACCCCTGACCTGGACTTCGTTCGACGTGGTGCGCAAGGTGAAAAACACGCTGCGGCCGCCTAAAATCGGCCACGCCGGCACGCTCGACCCGTTGGCTACCGGCTTGCTCATTCTTTGCACGGGCAAGAAAACGAAGGAGATTGACCTGATTCAGGCCCAGGAAAAAGAGTACGAAGGCACGTTTTGGCTGGGGCAGACCACGCCGAGTTTCGACCGCGAAACACCCGTCGATGCCGAGTGGCCATTCGCCCACCTGACCGAGGCTGACCTGCGGGCGGCGGCGGCGGCTTTCGTGGGCAAAATCGAGCAGACCCCGCCGCTGTTTTCGGCGGTGAAAGTCGCGGGCAAGCGCGCCTACGAGCTGGCGCGGGCCGGCGCGACGGACACCATCATCAAAAGCAAAACCGTAGAAATTTCGACGTTTGAGCTGACCCGTATTGCCCTGCCGGAAGTGGATTTTCGGCTAGTATGCTCCAAAGGCACCTACGTGCGCAGCCTGGCCCGCGACCTGGGCGCGGCCCTGGGCTGCGGGGCGCACCTGGCGCGGCTCGTGCGCACCCGCATCGGCGACTACCACCTGGCCGATGCCTGGACCATCGCCGACCTCGACGCGCTGCGCCCACCCGCGAAGGCCGCTGATGCGGCTACCAACGCTGACGCGCCTGACGCGGCTCCTGATTCCGTCGCCCGGCCGGCCCGCCGCGAGCGTCTGCGGCGGCCCGCCGCGCCACGCGCCGGCCTCGACTATTTCGCCGCCCAACGGGCGCAAGCCGCCGCTGGCCCGGCGGGGTCGGCCGAGCTACCCAGGACCACGCCATCTACTAACCTATGAGTTAGTACGATAGCGATTTTTTTCACAATGGCAAGGTACAGTTTGGTTATGGGCATAACGCCCTTTTATAGCCTAACATTTTCCTGAAACCTTGCCATAAAAAACCGCATCAAACAGCCCGGCTGAGCCGTTGCATTTAGGAGTAGGCGCTGAGTATCCGGCGGCTTTCATCTAACATTCAACGGTATGCGCGTTTCGACTTTTCGGGGCTTGGGCTTGAGCTTGGGCTCGGGCTTGGGCCGCGCCGCCTGGCTAGGATTTCTGCTGTTGCTGACCACGCGCCTGAGCTGGGCGCAGCCGGCTTCGCTGGTGAGCTACGTGGGCGGGCCAGGGGCCGATAAGCTGCTCGACGTGGTGCGCCTCTCCGACGGTACCTGCCTGGTGGCGGGCGCGGCTCCGAACCTGGACTGGCTGCCGGCCACCGTGCCCCGCACCGAACTGAGCGGCGCGGGCGGCATCCGCAACGGCAGCAGCCCGGCCCGGCAAGTCAGCTTCATTCTACACCTGTCCGCCGACCTGAGCCGGGTGCTGCGGGTGGTGAGCCTGCCGCTGGGCGCGGCCGAAAGCATCGCCCGCCTCAAAAGCACCGAGGTGCCGGGGCAACCCACCGGGACGCTGTTCATCTCAGGCACCACGGCCGACACCCGCGCCAACGCGGGCGGCTATTTTTTGGCCCGGCTCAACAACAACTTCGTGAGCGGCACGCCCACGGCCCTGGTCTGGACTTACAACGTGTGGGCCGAAGGCTACGTCTATAAATTTCAGCCCTGGGATGTTGGCTCCGATGGGCGGGTGGTGTTCGTGACGGGCCAGAGCATCGCCGCCGACTGGTGCGCCGCGCAGGCCCTCGACGGCGCGACCGGCGCGCTGGCGGTGGTGCCCAACTGGCGGACGCACTGGCTGAAGACGGGCGGTGAGTACAAGGGGCTGGCCGCCAACGCGCCCGGCGGTGAGGTGGCCGTGAGCTACAGCGGTATCGTGTTCAAGAAAACCGGCCGCTGCGACCTGCGCTCCTGGACGGCGGCCGACTACGACGTGCGGCTGCCCGACGGCAACGGCCGGCAGCGGCAGGGGCGCTGGCCGGTGGACGCGTTTTTTGGCGGTCCCTGCGACCCGGCCGCCCCCACGGCCAGCGGCCGGGGCTACACTGGCTACCGCACCGGCCCCGGCCAGACCTACGGCGTGGGCGCGCTCGTCGTGGACCGCCGCTCGAATGACGTGTACGTGGGCTTCAACGTGCAAACCGTGCTGCCCACGGGCGAGCCGGACTTCGAGCCGGCCGTGCTGGCGCTGGCCGCCTCGGGCGAGCTGCGCTGGTGGAGCCGCCTCTACCACGAGCTGACGACGGACAACAAGCCGCTCAACTCGTCGCCCGACCAGTACGTGGACGGGCTGGCCCTGGACTATTCGGCGGCCGCCGCGCCGGGCGGCACGCTCGTCGTGCTGGCCCGCTGCCACGGCAACAACGTGAGCAACTTCTGGTCGGGCAACGCGGTGGCGGCCGTGCCGGGCGCGCAAGGCTACCAGAACCGCTTCACCGGCACCAGCGGCAACATTCACATCTCGTGGCTGGGCAAGCTGGCCCTGGCCGACGGCACGTTGCGGGGCAGCTCTTACCTGGCCGAATACGCGAACGCGGCCAGCGGCACCGGCCCGGCGGCGGCCGACCCCAACCTCGACGGCTGGCCCAACCCCAACGCCGGCTGGCTGAACCTGAACACCACCCGCGAGGGCACCCTGCGCGTAGGAGCCGACGGGGCCGTGGCCGTGACCATCAAGGGTTGCCGGGTGATGACTACGCGCGGGGCGTACCAGCGGATGCTACGCCTGAGCATGGCCACCCCACCCAGCCCCCCCAACCCACCCAACGCCATCCAGACCAACAACTGGGCCGGGGTCTGGGCCAGCTTCGTGCGCGTCTATGCCCCCGACCTGGGCAGCGTCCGGTATTCGTCGGCCCTGGCCGGGGCCTGGAACCCCACCACCGGGTCGAGCGGCACCAACACCGAGCTGGCCGCCGCGCTGCCCGAAACCGACCGGGTGCTGGCCGTGGGCTGGCAGAGCGCCGATGCCAGCGGCGCGGCCAGCGGCCAGCCCGTGCCCACCGTCGCCGTGCCGGCCTGGGGCCGCGCCGCGCCCGCCGGCCAAAGCGGGCTGCTGGCCAGCCTGCGCCTGACGGCCGCCGCCAGCCCCGCCCCGCTGCCGGTGCGGCTGGTCGGTTTCGAGGCCCGGCGCACCGGCCCCACCGCCGTCCGCCTGAGCTGGGCC
>Ga0209511_1000340_pt1 | contig 49258 bp, 41 predicted proteins | sample SSSSmetaG_FD_184141 | JGI IMG/M metagenome (GOLD analysis project Ga0209511, IMG submission 184141) | Glacier valley bacterial and archeal communities from Borup Fiord, Nunavut, Canada, to study Microbial Dark Matter (Phase II) - ​SSSS... | ecosystem: Environmental > Aquatic > Freshwater > Ice >... | reverse complement strand
GCATTATGCCGAACGAGCCTCGACCGTAAATCATTGGTTTGTCCAACGTAAAACGAGTTGTCAACATCAGAAATAAGTATGTAAACCTCAAACATAAAAAAAGCCCCAAACAAATCCGGGGCTTAATGTAAGGGTGAAAGACGGGATTTGAATGCCGGCCATCTCGGGCCGAGCATCCTCGTGGCCTTGCCACGGGACCCGCGTTACTCTTTTTTATGTTGTTGAATAAAGTTTATTATCCTGCTTCTGGATTTTAAATTCTTAAGCTTTTTTTCAAGAACTACTGCCTCTGATCTTGATTTAACCTCACATGACCAAAAAACTTTCCAGGGAAGTTTTCGACTTGTATATTTTTCTCTGCCAGCATTATGCCGAACGAGCCTCCGACGTAAATCATTGGTTTGGCCAATGTAAAACGAATTGTCAACATCAGAAATAAGTATGTAAACCTCAAACATAAAAAAAGCCCCAAACAAATCCGGGGCTTAATGTAAGGGTGAAAGACGGGATTTGAACCCGCGACCTCCAGAATCACAATCTGGCGTTCTAACCAACTGAACTACATTCACCGTATTAGAAGTGCAAAGTTAGGTAGGCACAAGGATTTTGCAAACATTCATTTTCAGTCCCTAATTCATGAAATTTACACATCAATTCCAATACTACCAGTTCTCTGAATCAGCCCATTATTCACTTCCTCACCCCCACCCGCTACAATGACGCTGCAGCCAAACGCGCAAGGAGTCGTGTATTAAAAATTTTTAATAAAAACCTGAGCTAAGATTGAATGATCTCAATTCATTGAATAAATTTATTATGTGATTACGTATAGAGATTTTAAAGTACAAACGCTGTCCAAACAAATCTGTTTGTTGTATGAACACGGTTCTTGTGTGATGAGTATTCGTTATTACGGCTATAAAATCAATCTTTATTTATTGGGGAATATCTATCTTGAAGTATTCTATAATCATAAGAAAGATATCATTGAGAAGATAACTCCGTTGGATACACGGCATAGCAGAATGAATTTTTACGCTGATCAGATAAAGCTTTCATTGCCGTAAATCTTTTTTATAGTATTGGCCAAAAAAAACCCTTCCGCAATTAGCAGAAGGGTTTTTTTTCGAATGATGTTGTACTTAGGCCGGGGTAGAGATGGCTTCAGGGTTTTTAATCTGTTGTTTTAATACAACATTTTTACGGGCTTTATATCCGCAATAGCTGCACTGATAATGTTTCACCAATTCACCTTCTTCAAGTTCATTGGGTTGCTTGATAATCTCTTCACGCAACACTTTAAATGTCTGGTAATTACACTCTGGACACTGAATTGCATGCAGGTGACCCGCATACTTTTCAATTTTGATGAATCCGGTTTCTTCGTCTTTCCAAACATCGTAATCAACTGAATAGAGATTTTCTTCAGCTTGCATGCCCTCGTCAAGGTGAACGTCCTCTTCTTCTTCACTTAGCAATTTCATTGGCTTGCCAGTTTTAGGAGAAATTCTTGGCTTGTAGCGTAGAACTTTTAAGCGTTTTTCGATGAAGAACGGATAATAAAACTTCAACAAATTCTGCACGATCAATGCAGCGATGATACCCAGCATTGCTGTAAGGAATCCCCGCACAAAAATCAGGATTGTTGTTAATTCAACAATGTTTCCATTAAAGAAGAAACAAGCTCCAAGAATCAGAACAAGAGCTCCATACCATAGGAAGTTGACCTCGTTTTTATTGATAAAGTCGTACTTGTCTTTATTGTCTGGAACTGTCGACAATCTAACAAGGTACCCCAATACAATTAGAATGCCGAGTGCCCAACAACCGTAGGCAAGGTTATGCGCCATTAGATTCCAGGATGTGTAGTCAGCGGTACTTTCAACCATGGTGTTTTAAGTTTTCTAGTTTATGAATAGGGGACAAATATAAAAACTCCTTCAATTAGTACAATTCCGAGCCAGATCTTACACTCGGAAATCGAATCACCAATTTAGCGGGATTACGTGAAAAATTCCAATGGTGAACAAAATAAATCCTATTTAATCGCTAAAACCTGGTAGGTAAAACTCTTAATAACGTCTCTGACTTCTTTTTCTGCTTCAAAAAAGCCCATGTGCCCGGTTCTCTCAAGTTTGCAAAACGATACATTCTTACCTATTCCTGCCAATTCTTCTGAAACCGAAATTGCAATAGCCATGTCTTCTATACCTGCAATGAGCAGTTTGGTAATCAAACTTTCTTTCCAAACCGATGAACGATCTGGGCGATCTCTCATCGCTGCGGAGTAATCCTGAATAGAAACTGCTTTTGTTGGCAATGCTATTTTAAAAAATTTAGGGATGTGCGGATCCTTCTTATTGAAGAATAAACCAGGAATAAGCGTATCAAGAAAAGCAGGTACTCCATGCTTTCCCACAAAATCAATCACCTTGTTACGATTCTCTTTTTTCTCAGGCGTATCCGCGAAAGCAGATGAGTGAAATAGCACCAATCCTTTGACAAGCTCTGGATAATTTTGCAAAATGGATAGCGCAACATATCCTCCAAGCGAATGACCTGTAAGGATACAACTGGATATTTTATTTTCAGCCAACGTAGCTGCAACCGAGTCGCCTACCAGATCAATCGTAAATGGTGAAGGTAAAGAATCTGAGTTTCCAAAACCCGGAAGGTCAATCGTAATGACTCTAAATGAATCTGTAAGTGGTTTTATAAAGTCAGCCCAAATTTCATGTGTCTCACAAAACCCATGAAGAAACACTAATGCTGGCCCGCTTCCTTCTTCTTTTATAAAAAGCGGTTTCATTTCATTATTAGCCTCTGACTTCTGATTGCTGGCTTCTCACCTTTTCAGTTTCAAGCATCGACATTATTGTCTTTTCCATTCCAATAGGTCCAAAACCTGACTCATTGTAAAGTTCAAGTTGTTCACCATGCTCAATTACTTCATCCGGAATTCCAAGCCGACGAACTTCAGTAGTATAAGAATTATCAGCCATAAACTCCAGCAGTGCACTTCCAAAGCCACCCTGGATACATCCATCTTCAACTGTGACGATCTTGCTATATTTTGAAAAGACCTCATGAAGCATTTTTTCGTCCAACGGTTTTACAAATCTCATATCATAATGACCAACATGGATTCCCATCATGTCAAGCTTATCACAAACCTCCACGGCATAATTCCCGATATGACCGATTGTAAGAATAGCCACATCATCCCCGTCTCTTAATTTTCTTCCCGTTCCGATTTTGATTTCTTCAAACGGTGTTCTCCATTCCGTCATTACACCCTGGCCTCTCGGATATCGAATTGAAAAAGCTTTCCCCTTACGTGGAAGTTGCGCTGTGTACAAAAGATTACGTAACTCCGATTCATTCATTGGAGCAGACACAATCATATTCGGCAAGCATCGGAAGAAAGCAATGTCATACGCACCATGATGCGTTGGTCCATCTGATCCGGCATAACCTGCTCGATCAAGACAAAAGTTTACAGGAAGGTTTTGAATACACACATCGTGCACCACCTGATCGAAAGCACGTTGCATGAATGAACTGTAAATATTACAGAAAGGAATTAATCCTTGCGTAGCAAGTCCCGCTGAAAAAGTAACGGCGTGTTGTTCCGCTATTCCCACATCAAAAGCGCGATCCGGCATTTCCTTCATCATAATGTTCAATGATGAGCCAGAAGGCATCGCAGGCGTGATACCCATGATCTTATCGTTTGCTTTTGCAAGCTCAACCAATGTGTGACCAAATACATCCTGGTACTTTGGAGGCTGCGGTTTTTCGTAAACCTTTTTATGGATTTCTCCAGTGATTTTATCGAATGTTCCGGGTGAATGCCAGGTCGTTTTATTGCCGTTTTCAGCTGGAGCATAGCCTTTTCCCTTCACGGTAACACAATGAAGTATTTTTGGCCCTTTTATGTTTTTAAGATCATTCAGCACCGCCACAAGATGGTCCACATCGTGCCCGTCTACCGGCCCGAAATAGCGGAGATTGAGCGATTCAAATAAATTACTCTGACTGAGTAATGTAGCCTTAAGAGCAGTGTCAACTTTCGATGCGATCTCCTGGGCATTCTTCCCAAAGGTTGAAAGCTTGCCAAGTAAATTCCAGACCTCATCTTTAAACCGATTATACGTTTGAGAAGTGGTAATGTCAGTAAGATAATCTTTCAACGCTCCGACATTCGGATCAATCGACATACAATTGTCATTGAGGATAATGAGGAGATTTGTGTCGCTAACACCTGCATTGTTTAATCCTTCGAAAGCAATTCCACCGGTCAATGCTCCGTCACCGATAATTGCTACATGCTGCTTGTCGTCAAGCCTGAGATACTTCGATGCCGCAGCCATACCGAGCGCAGCGGATACCGATGTTGATGAATGTCCAACGCCGAATGCATCGTATTCACTTTCGCTTCTCTTAGGGAAACCAGAGATACCTTTATAAATTCTGTTCGTATGAAAAGCTTCTTTACGACCTGTTACTATTTTGTGGCCGTATGCCTGGTGGCCTACATCCCAAACAATCTGATCATACGGCGCATTGAAAACATAGTGAAGAGCAACTGTTAGCTCTGTTACCCCGAGGCTTGCGCCGAAATGTCCACCGTAGATTGAAACATTATCAATGATGAATTGCCGTAGTTCCTGACACAACTGTACCAATTGTACCTGGTCAAGTTTTTTAAGGTCTGCTGGACTGTCTATCTGAGCTAAAAGTTTACCGGGAGTAATAAGCATAGTCATGACACGTGTAATCCTTAAACAGTGGATTAAGGTAACTGTTTAGAGCTGATTTAGAGCAAATTTCACTCAAAGTTACGGATTTGATTTTCATTCCGGTTTTGTCGCGGTATTTGATATTTTTGCGCCTCCGTGCACCAACGCTGACCCAGAGTGTTGCCATAGCTTTTAGCGCTGGCATAAGCTCCGGCGCAAGAGTCTAGCGTTCAGCTATGCGCGGTACAGCAAGCCCATGACGCAAGAAACGTTTGAAGTAAAACTTCCTCTTTTTAAAGGTCCATTTGACCTTCTTTTGTTCTTCATAGAGCGTGACGAATTGGATATATACGATATTCCTATTTCCAAGATCACAAATGACTTTCTGGATTATCTACACCACCTGGAGACCCTGAATGTTGAGCTTGCGAGTGAATTTATTCTTGTGGCTGCTACGCTCATGCGGATAAAGTCCAAAATGCTGCTTCCTAGGCCGCAATTGGATGAACAAGGCAATGAAATTGACCCACGAGAGGAATTAATAAAACACTTACTAGAGTACAAAAAGTACAAATCCGTTATAGAAAACTTCCAAAAGATGGAAGGTGATGAGCTTACGAAAGAGAAGCGAGGAAACATCATGAAGGAGCTAAAGTCACTGGCAGCGAGCGTCAATGTTGAGGCGGAGCTTCAGGATGTTGACTTGTACAAACTGATGCAGGTCTTCGAAAAAGTGATCAAGCGCTTCGACGAAGAAAAGAATAAACCAGTTCACCAGGTTGTCCAATATCCTTACACGGTAGAAGGTCAAAAGGAGTATATCATGAACGAATTGACGCGCAAAAGAACGGTCTCCTTTAGTGAAATGATTGAATTGACACCGACACGAGTTGCCCTTGTCTTCAATTTTTTAGCAATCCTTGAAATGCTTGCTAATGGGGCACTGGAGTTGCAACTTGGCGAGGGATACAATAACTTTTGGGTAACGCTGAAAGATTCTGTTGAAACAATAACACAAGAAACTTTACCGGAAAATATCTAATATTTTTTTCAATTATCTTCATTGCTAAAGTCGATCCTAATGCGTCCACTATTGCTTCTTGTTATATTAAGCACTTCCATTGCCAATGCTCAGCAACAATCATCCTATCTGTTACAACCTGATCGTGTATTTGATGGAACAGAGATGCATGAAGGTTGGGTTGTATTAATTGGAAGCGATAAGATTATAAGCGTTGGGTCAAAAGAATCTGTAAAAGCGTATAAAGATTCCAAGATTATTTCAATGACTGGCACTACGCTTTTGCCAGGTCTGATTGAAGGTCATTCGCATCTTCTTTTGTATCCGTACAATATTACAGAGTGGGACACACAAGTGCTTAAAGAGTCGGACTCCTACAGAACTGCAAGGGCTACAATTCATGCAAAAAACACGCTTTTAGCTGGTTTTACCACTGTTCGAGATCTTGGAACGGAAGGCGCCGGATATTCTGATGTGGCCCTTAAGCGGGCAATAAATGAAGGTGTCATTCCCGGGCCGAGAATGCTCGTTGCCGGCAGGGCAATTGTTGCCACTGGTTCATACGGACCAAAAGGATATGATTCAGATATGAAAATAATGTTGGGTGCTGAAGAAGCGGATGGAACTAATTTAACCAAAGTTGTTCGAGATCAGATCGGCAACGGTGCTGACTTTATAAAAATCTATGCTGACTATCGATGGGGAACGAAAGGCGAAGATCAGCCATCTTTTACTATGGATGAATTAAAAACCGTAAATGAAGTTGCCAGAAGCAGTGGTCGTTATTTCGTTGCTCACGCAAAAACAAAAGAAGGAATTCGTCGTGCGATATTAGCTGGAGCAGAAACAATTGAACATGGTGATTTTATGGATGAGGAGACAGCCAAACTTATGAAAGAGTATAACGTCACTTATTTTCCAACAGTGGCAGCAGTAGATGCCATAATGCAATACCGCGGATGGAAAAAGGGGAAAGATGAAGAGCCTGCGTCTGTAACGCAAAAAAAGAAAAGTTTAGCGATTGCTGTTAACGCTGGAGTTACAATAGGTGTTGGCGGTGATGTTGGTGTTTTTCCGCATGGAGAGAATGTATATGAGATGGAGTTAATGGCGGAGTACGGAGGAATGAAAATTCTTGATGTGTTACGGGCTGCAACGACTATCAATGCAAAAGCGCTTCACATGGAAAAGGAGATCGGCGCTATTAAGCCAGGATGGAAAGCAGATGTGATGGTGGTGCAGGGGGATCCGTCCAAGAGCTTGTCTCAACTTAGAAAGGTAGTGTTTGTTATGAAAAATGGTGTCGTTTATAGGGATGAGGTTAGTAGTAAAAGGTAAAAGGTGAAATGTGAAATGTAGTTTACGGTAAACCATGAATTTGTAACTTCGACGATGGACAGAAAACAAGCACTCAAGACAATAGCAGCAAGTGCTGTTGCTTCAGTAGGATTGCCTCAAATTACAAAGGGTATGAATTCACTTCCCGACGATCTAAAAAATAATATCAATCACTCTGTATGTCAGTGGTGCTACAACAGCATGCCAATCGAGGATCTTGTGAAAGCCGCAAAAGAGATTGGATTAAAATCTGTTGAGCTGTTAAACTCAGAGCAATGGGGGACTGCAATCAAGCATGGCCTTACGTGCGCGATGGCGTATGCTTCTCCGATCGGACTTAATAAAGGATTTAACGATCCATTGCTTCATGAAACATTACTCAAAGATTACACACTCAATATCCCAAAAGCAGCTGATTCAGGGCTAAAAAGCGTGATTTGCTTCAGCGGAAATGCAAATGGCTTGTCATACGAGCAGGGACTTGAGAACTGTGCAAAAGGTCTTGACCCCGTTGTTAAACTTGCTGCGAAGTATAACATCACTGTTTGCATGGAATTGTTAAACAGTAAACTAGATCACAAAGATTATCAATGCGATCATACGGAATGGGGAGTGAAGCTTTGCGAAAAATTAGGTACACCAAATTTTAAATTGCTGTACGATATTTATCACATGCAAATAATGGAAGGGGATGTAATTGCAACAATTAAAAAACGAAGTCAATACATCGGTCATTATCATACAGGCGGAGTACCGGGAAGAAATGAAATAGATAACACACAAGAGTTATACTATCCCGCAATAATGCATGCCATTGTTAATACGGGTTATAAAGGATACGTTGGACAGGAGTTTATTCCTAAGAGACTCGATACGATCAAGGCATTGAAAGAGTGTGTGATGATTTGCGATGTATAATTAAAGCACAAATTCTTTAAACACGTCAACATCGGAGACACCTAGAAGACATAGAATAATGCTGATACCATAACTATCTTCCATTCATCATAGTACAGATGCGTGTTTAAATTTCTAAAGGTCGCATCTTTCAAAGTTGTGCTATCAAATCGACATATAAATCAGTCAATTTTCCTTCTGCTTTATGTGCTACCTTAATTATATCCGAAATAACCGCTGGTTTTAGATTATCGGGATCGCAATCGTCTGTAAGTACCGAAATCGCACAGCACGGCAATCCCATGTGATTGGCAACAACTACTTCTGGAACGGTGCTCATACCAACAGCATCACCTCCAATCTGGCGAAGGAATCTGTACTCAGCGCGTGTTTCCATATTGGGTCCCATAACACCAACATATACGCCAACATTCAATTTTATATTTTGTTTTTTGGCAATCTTAATAAGCTTATTGTTGAGAACACCTGAATACGGCTGACTCATATCCGGAAAACGAGGCCCAAGAACTTCAAAATTTTCTCCCCGCAACGGGTTATCTGTTTGCAGGTTGATGTGATCATCAATCAACATAAGCTGACCCTTCTTCCACTTCCTGTTCATATTACCTGCAGCGTTCGAAATTAAAAGCTGTTCAACGCCAAGCATCTTCATTACACGCACAGGCAATGTGATTTGTTGCATGTTGTATCCTTCATAATAATGAAAGCGACCTTGCATCGCAAGCACTTTTTTTCCTTTGATCGTTCCGTAAATCAATTTACCTCTGTGAGATTCAACCGTAGATACCGCAAAGTGTGGAATGGAATTATAGTTAATAACGACAGGGTTCTTGATTTTTTTTACAAAAAGTTCACCTAAACCTGTTCCCAGGATAACACCAATCTCTGGTGATTCTATTCCATGGCGGCGAATGAATTCAGTAGCTTCTTTTATTTCGTGTAGCATAATTTATTTAATAAAACGATTCAAATATAGTAAACACAATGTCTTACCAAGCGTTGGTGATGCTAGCCAATATGCAGAAATTAAACACGTACACACAAGAAACATAAACGAGGATTTAAACATTTTAGGATAAACATCGTGAATATAAAATTCTACAATCCTTTAATCCTACAAATTCTAATCAAGTACCGGTAATCAAAAATCACAAATCCTTCAATTGTGTTTTGCTATATTTGATATGTCCAGTTTTCTGAATAACTACTTCAACATGAAAAAAATCCTCTTACCTCTTTTTGTAACTGCACTTAGTCTTAACGCAATAAGTCAATCATTCAATAACTTCCCTGTTATCACACAAAAGCCTCCGTTGCATGGAAAACATTGGATGGCGATTACAGGAAAACCACTTGCTGCTACGGCGGGAGCCATGATCTTTTCAAAAGGAGGAAATGCTGTTGATGCTTCCTGTGCGATGCTTGCAGCAACGTGTACCATGTGGGATGTTTTAAGTTGGGGTGGTGAAACGCAAGCACTTATTTATAATCCAAAAACAAAAAAAGTAATAGCGATCAATGCTATGGGTGTTGCACCAACTGGTGCTACAGTAGATTTCTTTAAATCAAAAGGAATGAAATATCCTCCCGAGTTCGGCCCGTTGGCTGCCACTACTCCAGGAACTGCAGGAGGATTGTTAACTATGCTCGCTGAATATGGAACCATGAGTTTGAAAGACGTGCTTGCTCCTGCCATGCAACTTGCAGACGGGTATCCCATCGAAGCACAAACCGCCAATTCAATTGAACGTGGAAAAGACGAAATCAAGAAGTGGCCCTATTCAAAAAAAGTTTTTCTACCGCACTTGGGCGAAAAAAGAGAATCGCCAGATGCGGGTGAAATTTTTGTTCAGAAAGATCTATTGGCAACACTTCAAAAGCTGGTAGATACCGAACAACAAGCAGTGAAAAAGGGAAAGACACGAAAAGAAGCGATTTATCTGGCGTATGATCGTTTTTATAAAGGAGACATTGCAAAAGAAATTGTTCGGGGCTGTCAGGAGCAGGGTGGATTATTTACTGAAGCTGATCTTACCAACTGGAAAGTAAAAATTGAAGAACCTACTGTCACTAACTATCATGGTATTGATGTTTATAAAATGCAGCAATGGACGCAAGGACCAGCGTTGCTACAAACTCTTAACATACTTGAGAATTTTGATTTGAAAAGTATGGGATATAATTCAGCGAGATACATTCATACGTTGTACCAGGCAATGAATCTTGCTTTTGCTGACCGCGATTTTTATTATGGAGATCCTGCGTTCGCAAAAGATATGCAGCCAATGAAAGGTCTTCTTTCAAAGGAATATGCAAAGGAACGCGCGAAGTTTATGAAGACAGATATGAATGATCCAAAGATTGGCCCTGGCGATCCATATTCCTTTGAAGGAAAAACAAATCCATTTCTCGATTTATTAAAAAAGTGGGGAGACCAGGCGTTGCTTTCTCCAACAACTAATCCATTAAGCGAAAAATATTTTCAAGATTTTACTGCCGGGACAACTTCCGTTGAGGCTGCAGATAAGGAAGGCTGGGTTGTATCAATCACTCCAAGCGGTGGATGGGTCCCCGCGTGTATTGCTGGAAATACAGGTGTCGGAATGAGTCAACGCATGCAATCATTTGTGCTTGATGCAAAAGAAAGTCCGTTCAATGTTGTTGAACCGGGCAAGCGACCGCGCGTAACATTAACTCCAAGTCTTGCATTGAAAGATGGAAAACCATTCCTCTCGTTCGCGAAGCAGGCAGGTGATGAACAAGATCAATTGTTGCTACAGTTCTTTTTAAATATTGTTGAGTTTGGAATGACGGTACAAGAATCAACAGAAGCTCCCAGCTTCAAAACATTACAGATGTATTCAAGCTTTGGCGCTCATGAAAAAGTTCCAGGTGGACTTATCTTAAATAGCGCTATGCCAGCATGGGTAAGAAAGGATCTTTCGAGAATGGGATATAAATTATCCTACCAAGAGCGCACGAGCGGACCGATCAATGCTATTTACTTTGATTGGCAGCATGGTAGTTTCTGGGGCGGATCGAGTAATCATGGTGAGGATTATGGGATCGGGTGGTGATAGTGAAGAAAAATGAAATATAATTCACTTAATGAAATGTAAGATCGGACTGGGTATAAGAAGAAACTAGATATCAACAGGGACAGCAATTCTATAAATTTTTCCTTTTTTAACATTAAGGCTCTGCTCCCTCAACCATGGATTATGTCGCTTAAGAAGTTTGTAGTTGATACCATTCTTTTGAGAAAACGCCACTAAGTCTTTTATTGATTCAGATACCAGAATGTAACGGAGTTTCTCCCGTTTGTATAAATGCTCAGAAAAAATTTTAAATCCATATTTCTGCGGATGTTCAATGATTTCCTTTATTGCAAAAATTCTAAAAACATAGCGTGATGTTTCATCGTTCAGATAAAGATCATAATAAGAACTAACGTGCTGATCTTCGAGTGACCTTCCGATTCCGCTCATGCCCCGATTATAGGAAGCCGCCGCCAATGTCCATGTTTTCAGTTTACCCTTTGCTTGCTTTAAATATTTACAAGCCGCAATAGTTGACTTTACCGGATCATAACGCTCGTCTACATTATTGGTAATTTCCAACCCAAGCTCCGAACCAGAAGTTTTCAAAATTTGCCAGAAACCTACCGCTGCCTTTGGTGATACATCATTTATCAAAGCCGATTCAATCAATGGAACGTATTTAAAATCCGCAGGTATCCCGTTTTTCTCAAGTATGGAATCAATTTGAGGCAACCATCGGTTGGCACGCTTTATAAGAAACAACGTATTGCTATGGAGATAGGTGTTGATCTGTAATTCTTTATCGAAGCGCTCCAGAACATCAGGATCTTTTAAAGGAACATCTTCGCCGGCAAAGGAAAAATTTTTAGGAACATCTACCGAAACAGCTATCAATTGCTGGGCATCTTCTCCTCGGATCTCATCAATTGCAACTCCGTCATCTGAAATTTTATCTCCTTCGGGTGATGACTTCACTCCATTATAGGTTATAAAACCAAGGAGGATGACAAACGTTGCAATTGATATAAAAAAAGAAAGGTCCTTCATTAAAAGTCCTTTATTAAAAATTAGGTGATAGCAAATACTTCGCGTAGAAATCATCAATCACTTTCACTGCATCTTCAGGAGTATCTACTATATTGAATAAGTGCAGATCATCTGCATGGATCATAGCTTCATCCAATAAGACATCCTTCATCCACTTTATAATACCACTCCAGAATTTCTTTCCAACTAAAACAATCGGAAAACGACCTATCTTTTTTGTTTGAATCAACGTAAGTGCTTCTGTCAATTCATCTAATGTTCCAAATCCACCCGGCATTACAATGAAGCCCTGTGAATATTTCACAAACATTACTTTTCTCACAAAGAAGTAATCAAATGTGATCAGCTTATCAGGATCTATATACGGGTTCCCTTTTTGTTCATGTGGTAAATAAATATTTAATCCTACCGATTTACCTCCCGCGCGATGAGCTCCCTTATTACCCGCCTCCATGATTCCGGGCCCTCCGCCAGTCACAACGCCATAGCCGTGATGCACTAATTTATAGGCGATGTCTTCAGCAGTTTTATAGTAAGGATGCCCGGCCTTGATACGTGCTGATCCGAAAATCGTAACGCAGGGTCCAATCTTTGCAAGTTTTTCAAAGCCTTCGACAAATTCGCTCATTACTTTAAAGATCACCCATGAGTCAGAGCTTTTGATCTCTGCCCAATCTTTATCTTTAAATGCCTTTCTGATACGATGCTCTTCTTCCAGCGCCAGCTTAATCAGGTCATCATTACCAGGTTTACTCAGTTTCTTTTTCTTCGTTGCCATTATGTGTTATCTTTCTAAATACAACTTCGAAGGTAAAGAAATGAATCGTAGAAAGTATAGCATTGTCATATTGTGTATGCTCAATGTGCTTTTCACTGACATGATTTATTTATAAAAAGAAGGGATGGAGCAACTTTACCTCCTCTTGAATAGATCTTTAAGCGCTGCATCAAGATCAGTAAACTTAAATTTATAACCAGCGCGTTCAATTTTTTCTGATGATACATTACTGCCATTCAATATAATTACAGCCATCTCACCAACAACAATTTTTAATACAAATGCAGGAACATTAGGTGCCCAGTAAGGTTTGTGCAACGCGTCAGCAATCGCTTTTGTCATTTCGCTATTTGTTACTGCATGGGAGCTTACACCATTGTATACGCCGCTCATTTTATCGTCCTCCACGATTTTGATAAAAATACCGCAGAGATCGTCGAGATGAATCCAACTTAATAATTGTCGTCCAGTACCTAATGGAGAACCTACTCCTAAATTCACCGGTTTAGCCATTTCAGCAAGCGCTCCGCCTTTCTCACTTAATACTATTCCAATACGAACTTTTGCAACTCTGATTCCAAGAGAAATAATATGATCTACTTCGCGCTCCCACTCGACAACGACATTCGAAAGATAGTCTTTACCTGACGGGCTTTCTTCCGTCATTATTTTAGTGTTATCAAGACCAAAGCCGTAAATACCAATCGCAGAAGCTGAGACAACGGTCTTCACAGAATGTTTTTCATTCTTCAGTGCAGTATACAATAAGGCAGAAGATTTTGTCCGACTTTCCAGGATTTCCTTCTTTCGTTCTTCCGACCAGCGTTTATCTGCAACACCGGCGCCGGCAAGATGAATGATAGCATCAATTCCTTCCAATGCCTTGGGATCAATGATTCCATTCCTCACATCCCAGACAAATGATTTAACAGATCCTGATTTTTTTTCACGTCCGAGATGTGATACCTGGAATCCTTTTTGAAGAAGAAGTTCCGTTAAGCGCGATCCCACTAATCCTGAAGCGCCCGTAATTAAAATGGAAGTTGCCAAAACAAATTTTTTTAAATGATCTTTACCGCAAGTTAACCAACGAATAATGGAAAAGTTTACAATTTTTTTTATGCTGAGTATCAGCGTTGCTACTTACTCTCAAAAGGTAGACCTCTCGAAAGAAACTGAAAAAGTAAAAGGAGAATCCGCACAAGGATACAAGACAGAACTGGAAGGAAAGAAAGATGAGGTGGCTGCTACCTGGAACCGTTATTTAAAAGATTTAGGAAAAGTTAAATCAGGAGGCGAGTATCAATACATTGAAAACCCTGCCTTAGGAGGTACAGTGTACACATCAGGAATTGTTTACTCCAGAGTAAATGGCAATGAAGAAAAGACAACGATCTGGACAGGCATCAAAGCTGCAGAATGGACTGTCAATGATATCTCAATCGTAGAAAAACAGCTTGAAAAATTAGTCTATCAGTTTAGTGTGAAGTTTTACAGGGATAAAATTCAGTTGCAGATCGATGAGGCGCAGCAAGCAAGTGATGCTGTTATTCGTCAGCAGTTACGATTGACCAATCAAAACAAAGATCTCAATAACAGGCTAGTTAATAATGGTGAAGAAAAAATCCGGCTTGAAAAAGCGCTTGATGCCAACAAGCTTGAGAATTTTGTATTGATCCAAAAAATTGAGAACAATAAAAAATCCCAGGATTCAGTAAAGCTTGCCGGTGAGCAAATCAAAAAAATTATGGAGCTTCACAAGGATAGGCAGCGGAAGGTTAATTAATTATTAGCATTAAAAATCCTTTTGATATCAGGGGTTTCCAGAGTGCGCTCTGAAGAGTATATTTGGTAATTGCGTTCAAAGTGGAATTGAATAGTAATTAAAAAAGGTCACCTTTCCAGGTGACCTTTTTTAATTCGAAGTGAAATTATTTTTTAATAAGAAACTCCGTAGTCAGCATTATTAGGATCGAAATTTGTCCATCCGGTTGTCCAATCTGTACCACCGAATTTGAAAGCTCCAATAAAATCAGCTGTCTTATCAAAGAACGAATCTGAAGCAACTCCAGTGAAAGAAGGAGATACCTTAGGAGAAATTGAGCCAGCAGGAACTTTACCGGAAGCATCAATTCCAACTCCCGTGCTTGCTCCAATACTAACGGCAATAGGAGATGAGCTTGTAGGGAAGAAATTAGGATTATCTAAAGTGAAAGGACTTGTTAAACGAACTCCTGTTTGAGCTGTGTAGTAGAATCTATTATTCTGCGCAAGGTTATACCAAACATTTGAGCCAAGCCAAGTATAAGGTCCCACATACGAAGCTCCGCCTGCAACACTGGTGAACCATGTGCTGTTCGCTACAGAATCTATTTGATTATTAGTTGGATTAAATGTTGGTGTCCGGGACCTCGTATTATTAAAAACAACAACAATGTTTTTATCGAACTGCGCAGTCGCTGCATTATTTATCGGAGAAATTCCATAAGCAGGCCGTGTATTACTGGTAGGTATTCCACCAAAAACACTATTTTGAACAGTTAATGCATCTACTAATGGAGTCGCTGCAGGAGTGTGATTAGCATAGGAATCAATACCCGTGTAGGTTGATCCACCCTGGCCAGTTTGACTTGACTCGTTTGTTATAAGCAAGCCCGCAGGATATGCTATGAAAACACAGTTTGCATATTTCTGCTGGCTGGATTTTCTATTGTGAATTGCGGAAACAAACTGAGGATCATAAGCCGTTGAGTTAGGATTAGTAACTCCGCCAATTATAGTCACATTTGAAAAGACAGCAGTAGTGGGCAATGTTGTATTTGTCCCAGTCTGATAGCTGTCAGATTCAAATCCTTTTGAACCAGATTGGTCCGCTACGTTAGGGTCGCGTAGTCCAACTGCAAATTGAACATGTCCGGAAAATCCATTGTCTGTGTCAAAATCGTCATCTAAACCGCGATGGGCAATAAGGTACTTTCCATTTACCGTACCGCCAAACCATTCTATTGAATCATCTCCAGCGTAAGAAACCTGGATGTGATCTATTGTTGTTCCTGCACCAACACCTCCAAGAGTTAATCCATTAATTTCATTATCCTGAGAAAATGCAACTCCACCAAATTCAATTCGCACATATTGTAATTTTCCAGAGTTATCATTTGCGTCTGTGCCACCATATAAAGAACGGGGACCACCTTCAATCTGACCCATTCCCGCAGCAACCGTTCCTGTGTTCACACCATCAGAATATTTATTAGCAGTCCAATTTACAGGCGCCTTTCCGCACAAAATTACCCCACCCCAATCTCCGTAATTTCGAGAGCCTTTAGCCTGATTTGAAGTAAAAATAATTGGTTGAGTAGCAGTACCAACAGCATTGATTTTCGCACCCTGCTCAATGATCAGTGCTCCTTTAGAAGCCTTATCTCCCTTGATAATAGTTCCCGCTGCAATATTTAATGTTGCTCCCGCAACCACATAAACATAACCTTTTAGCAAGTAATGCTGATCTGCTGTCCAGTTAATTGTTCCGGATAACTCACCTTGAATAACGGTTGTACTCACAGCACCTGCAGTTAAAACTGTAAACGCGGATGCTGAAACGGCTGTAAGGCCTTTGGAAATAACTGAAACTAATCCTGTTGTCGCCCCAGTTGGAACTGTTGTCGTTATAGAAGTCGATGTTACAGCTGTTACGACAGAAGGAACTCCATTGAAAGTCACTATATTATTAGCAATAGCAGCATCAAAATTTGTACCTGCTATTGTAACTGTCTCACCAACTTTAGCACTTGCCGGAGTTAAGCCAGTAATGGTTGGAGGAGTGAAAGTAGGATTGTTGTTTGATGTACTACATGCTCCTAAGAAAGCAAGCAACGCAATCAAACCTATCCCAGAGAATGCGATAAATTTGTTGTTTTTGGCCATAAAATAATTTTTGTGTAAAGGTATCCTTGTGGTATTATGGCAACATTGATCCAATATTTAGTTATTGTTAACAAGGGTTACGATTGTTAAGAAAACTAATTAAAAAGTTACTTTGCCTTAACCTGGCTGCTTATAGTGTAAAACGTATTCCAAGATTGAAGTATCTTCCTCTTGAGAATTTCTGAATCGTTAAATCCTGTGTTCCAGATCGATCAAAATTTCCATCCAGATTTATATCCTGAACAAGCTGCACTGGTTGATTTAAAAGATCTTGGGCAGCAAATGTTAATGCAGTTTTTTGGCTTATAGGATAGCTCACTGAGAAATCAATTACATTTCGTGGAAGTTCTCCCCAATTTCCATAGTCTTTACTTCCCACCAAAAATATTCTTGGCCCGGAAACATTATACGTTAAGGATGCCGTGATACCAGAATTTTCATCTTGGTAATAGAAGCCTGCATTAACAACATAATTCGATTGACCCTGGAGCGGTCGTTTTTCTACCTGGTTTATACTGTTCTCAATTTGAATTTCACTTTTAATTATAGATGCATTCGCAACGAGGCTTAAATTTTGAAAAATCCCAGTTTGAATAAAGCTCAGACTTTTACGCAAATCAAATTCAACGCCTGTAACATACGCTGATGTTGCATTGGCAAAAGTATAGGTACGGTTAGCCCCCGGAAGTATATACTGCTCAATAGGATTTATAAAATTCTTATAAAAAACCCCCACGTGAAAGAGCTCCTGTGGTGACGGATAATATTCATACCGAAGATCAATATTATCTATGATTGCCGTTTTAAGTGGCTGTCCTCCCGATAATGCCGTGGGAAAAAGTGAACCATAAACATTCACATTGAAATTAAAATCATAAAATTTGAAAGGTGCCCATTCCCGGAACTCAGGCCTGTTCAGAGATCTACCATACGCAGCTCGGATAAGAGACTTCTCTGTGAGGTTATAACTTACATTAGCCGAAGGAAGAAATTTAAGTTGATCGATTTGAGGACTGGTTCTTACCAGATTCACTTCGCTGACAAGAGATTGGATATTATACTCAGAACGAAGACCGCCTATAAATTTTAACTTTTCGGTAAACGGAACACCTAACGAGATGTACGTGGCCAGCAGTTTATTTTCTCCGAGATAGGTATCACTCCCTTCAGTTATTTCATTAATGGCAAATCCGTTTTGACCTAAATGTTCCTGAGCAAAAATCTGATCTATTGGTAATTGTTTTAATGCCTGATCGTTTTGCGTTGAACCCGGTGGTAAAATATATCCCAATGAGCGGGCACTAAAATTCCTCTTGCGGTATTCAACATAGTTACCAACATTGAGATCTATTCTGGTGTTTGCGACGTCAAATTTGTGCAAATAGTTATGTGTGAACGAATAATCATTCTCTGTTAGATTTTGATAGAACCTGCCACCATACCTTGTATCAGCGCTGCCGGGCTGAATTGTTGCACTGTACGGCTGTCCGTCAAAAACCTGAAAATATCCAGCCCGTCTTAAATCCGGATCATTTCTCTTCGTATGAGAAAATCCAACAGTCCATGTGTACTCACTTTTTTCATTGGTGCTAACGTGTTTACCATTCAACTGAGAAGTCAAAATCCACCTGGATTGGTATGACATTAAATAACTATTTTCAAATGGATTTAAAATCCTCCCCTGACGAATAACAGTCTGATCAGTTCCTATCTGATTAAACAGATTACGGAATTCTATCTTGTTCCTTTCATTTAATCGTAAGCCAAAATTCTGCATGGCACCCAATCGAACTTGATTTGTACTTTGGTTGTCGACCAAATTTGTCTGAGGATCAGAATCCTTTCTTTCAATATTAAAAACGGTATTCGTATTGGAGTATGTGAGTAAAGACACCGCTTCAATTGAACGGTTTGCAATATGAAAATTGCTTCCTTTTGTAATACTAAATCTCAGATCCGGTAAGGTTGTAGTTTTATTGATGCCCCAGGTATTTTTAAAAGCAGTTACCGCCAAGCGTTCTTCTGCGATTGTTGGACCAATTCTATTACCGATCGGGATTGCTCTATCACCATTGTCAAAACCAAGGAAGTCTGTGGAGCTTTTCGTATTGAAATTAAAGGACTCAAAAGTTGAGCCTGCTCGGTAACCCTGTGAAAAATTAATGATAAAATCATTCGAAGGCAAGGCGGTTTTTGTATAAATTTTAACCATTCCTCCGGCAAAATCGCCAGGCAATTCAGCGGATGGATTTTTATAAACAAGAATTCTATCAATGACTGCGGTAGGAATGATATCAAAAGAAAAAGACTTTTTTTCTGCTTCTGTACTTGGGCTTGCAGCATCATTCAACCAAACAGAATTGTACCGATCATTTAGCCCTCGCACTAAAATAAACCGATTATCAGACAACGTAACACCTGGAATTCTTCGCACGACTTCGCCAGCATCTCTATCTTGCGTTTTTGATATTTGTGCCCCAGAAATTGCTGAAACGACCGCCTTCGCTTCTCTGATTTCTTTTACGGTTGATATTTCTGAGCTGGTTAATCTTGAGACCTGGAAGGTTATTCCCGTAAGCTCTATAAAACTCTCTTGTAACATTTTATTAATAACCACCGAACTTCCTGCGACAACTAGTATGCTATCCAATTGAATGTTCTGGTAGGAAACCATCGAAATTGAAACACTGTGTAATCCAGCCGATACTTTTGGTATGTTAAATTCTCCGTTGATATCCGTTGAAGACCCAATCGATGTGCCTGTGATAACGACCGTCGCACCAATAACAGGCTCCTTGGTTTTATCATCTTTTAAGGTTCCCTTTATTGATCCTGTTTGACCAAACGATAAAACAGAAAAAAACAAAAGAAAGGTAGGAAGTAAAGATTTAAGCATCGGGGTGACTTTTGAATCACAAAGGTCGCCGACCAATATTACCCCGTCACTTCTGATATGTTACGTAATTGTTAAAACGAGTCTCTGATAGCGTGTATTTCTAATGCAAAAAGTGCGTCCTTTCGCTGGCATTTCCGCTATAACTCCAATGATTGTTAAGGTGTTAACACATCTCCGCCGAATAACATACGGTTAAAGAAACCGTAATGATCTTAAAGTTCGGTTAATGCTACTTGTTAATAGGTACCCGATTCAGGATAGCCTTTATAATATCAATGGTTTTGACATTATCAGCTTCGGCCTCGTAATTCAGAATGATTCTGTGGTTGAGAACATCGCGGGCAACTTCCTTGATATCCTCCGGCAAAACATAATCACGACCTTCAAGATATGCAGCTGCTTTAGACGCAAGATTCAGGTTGATACTTGCGCGTGGGGAAGCACCGAATTGAATATACTGCGCTTCATTATCAAGCTTGTATTCTTTTGGCTTGCGTGTCGCCGAGATCAATTCAATGATATATTTTTCAAGCGATTCGGAGATCTTAATTTTATTTACTTCACCACGAATAGAGAAGATGTCTTCTTTCGTCAGGACCTGATTGACTGTGTAATCATAGTTCAGATTTGAAATTCTTCTCATGATCTCAAGCTCCTGATCTTTTGTAGGATAATCAACAAACACTTTCATCATGAAACGATCTACCTGTGCTTCCGGAAGTGGATATGTTCCTTCATTTTCTACAGGATTCTGAGTAGCAAGAACAAGGAATGGTTTGTCAAGCGTGAATGTTGTTTCACCAATCGTTACAGTTTTTTCCTGCATCGCTTCCAGCAACGCCGATTGAACTTTGGCAGGAGATCGGTTGATCTCATCCGCTAAAATAATGTTGGCGAATATCGGTCCCTTCTTCACTTCGAATTTTCCGTCCTTCTGATTGTAGATCATTGTACCGACAAGATCTGAAGGCAATAGATCAGGAGTAAACTGAATACGTTGGAAATCCAGATGCAATACACGGGCAACAGTTGAGATCGTAAGTGTCTTCGCTAATCCGGGAACACCCTCAAGTAAAACGTGTCCGTTGGTGAAAAGACCAATCATTAGACGGTTCACCATATATTCCTGGCCTACCACCACTTTGGCCACTTCAGAATATACCTGGCTTATTTTTCTGCGGTGTTCTTGTTGCTGCTCGTTAGTTGTTTCCAATGCCATACGATTTTTTACGAAAAAATTAACCGCAATAATAAGGATTTGAGGTTTAAAAATTGAAAGATCAGCTCAAAGGTTATTCAATCGGTAAAAGTGAGGTTAAAACGGAATGATCTCCGTTCCGCGTGGGTTCGACAGGTAAGAATTAACAAGATTCTGAACGACCCTGTTCTCCCTGCCTATTTTAATGTAGCTCTTCGCTGATTCAAAATCGGTAATGGCCACTTCTTCACTTAAAAATCCGAAGCCAAGGTAGCTTCCTTTCTCAACCAAAATAAGGGAGCGTTCCTCGCTTTTCCTTCCGCGACCAATAATAGCAACCGTTTCTCCTTCACCAAAAAAAGAGTCAATCGATTGCTGCATACGTTGGTTATACTCTTCAACTGTTTCAACCTCAGAACACGCTCCCTGGCAGGTCCCTGATTGATATGCATAACATGGACCTTTCGCAACCTGAAGTCCAGATAACTTTGGACATAAGTGTTGCTCTTTTACTTTCTCCCAAAGAAAACTCCACGCATCACTCTTTGAACTGAAAGTGATCAATGGTTTGGAATTCTTGCTGACCGTGTTCACAACAAATCGTAAATAGCCCTTTTGATCCTGATATTCATAGACGCCCCACTCTTCCAGTTTATACTTCTGTGCGAGATTATATTTCGGCCAAAGCTTTCTAATCTCCTGCGATTCAAGGATCAAAGCAATCAATTCATTGCCGGTGAGTTCGAATGTAATGTGATGAATTTCATTTCTGATGTTGGACCTGTTCCATTCACGTGCATCTCCTGAAAAGTGACCTGCAATTCTTTTTTTAATGTTGATCGCTTTACCAACATAAATAATAGTATCATGAGCATCATGAAAATAATACACTCCTGCATTTGCGGGAAGTGTATCAAACTCTTCTTTGGAAAGATTGGGTGGAAGTATCGTTTCACCTGAACCACGCTTCAATGCTTTGGCAATAATCCCATCATTGTCGCGCTTAAGATATATATCAAAAATTTTTGCTGTTGCCTCTGCATCCCCTGCTGCACGATGCCTGTCAAGAATTCTTATTCCAAGACTTTCGGCTAATCGACCAAGGCTATAGGAATCAAGCCCGGGAATAATTTTTCTGCCAAGCCTTACGGTGCAGAGTTTTTTTGGAGCCCATTGAATACCGGCATCATCAAATTCTTTTTTTAAAAAGCTGTAATCAAAATGTGCATTATGCGCTACAAAAATGCGGTCTTTGAGCCAACCGTAAATTTCTTTTGCGAGTTCATCAAACGATGGTGCGCTCATGACCATCTCGTTGGTAATGCCGGTGAGACCGGTGATAAAATCCGGCACACGTCTACCGGGATTAATTAATGTTTGAAAACTATCCGTGATCTGCATTCCATCATGGTGATATACTGCTATCTCCGTAACGCGATGATTATCTGCGTAGCCCCCCGTTGTTTCAATATCTACAATGGCATACATGATTCGAAGTTAGCAAGGTGGGAGCGGTCTAAAAAATGTGCGGAAGATTTATTATTTGTGGTTCAGCGATGACATAGAAACCCTTGAGAAAACTTCTTCGTCATTTGCTCCTAAATTATCATCAATTATGTTTTGAAATGGAGCGACACGTTTCGCATTAGAAATTCGATCAGACGGCACACTCAATAAACGTATATTTCCGTGCGAGCTATCCTATTAAATCCAAGAAATTATGCAACTTCATTTTTTAAATTAAAATTATGAACCTAATCATCCGCTTTTTTCTCTCCGGAGTTGCCGTAATGCTCACTGCCTACCTTCTCCCCGGGGTACATGTACAGGATTATTGGGCCGCATTGCTGGTAGCTATTTTGATCTCATTTTCCAACGTTGTGATAAAGCCAATCTTTATTTTTCTTACAATTCCTATTACTGTTTTTACGCTGGGACTTTTTCTGCTGGTCATTAATGCCGTCATCATCCTGATCGTAGATTATTTCGTCACAACATTCAGTGTTGATGGATTCTGGTGGGCACTGGCGTTCAGTCTTATTCTCTCCTTATTTAATAGCTTGTTTAGCGATCTTACCCGCAATAAACAAACACGTAAACAGTAAATCAATCTCAATTTCTATTGGAATCCTGCCCGGCTTCTTGCCTATCGAATAAATTCTGTTCGGCAAAATCAAAAGAGTCTGTACCTTTCATTCTAATAATTAACCTTCTCCAATGAAAAATATTATTTTAAAAATGGGTGCATTCTCGCTGAGCCTTGGACTTCTCGCAAGCTGTGAAAGGAAGGAAACCCTTAATCAAACATTTGCCCGTGTCAATAGTGAAGTAATTGCCAATTCAAAGGCCTACGCGACTTTACAGGAGGCAACCTCTACTATCGGACATCGGTTGACAGGATCTGAAAATGGTCATAAAGCGGAAGAATACACTTACAATAAGTTTAAGGAATACGGTTTTGAAGACGTAAAATTTCAGGAATTTGAAGTTGAAGCATGGTCACGCGGTGATATCAGCGTCGTCATTGACGGATCTACTGTTCCGGCCGTAACTCTTGGACATTCTCCTGTGGTAGCAGATGTTACCGGAGAAGTTATTGACGTAGGAAATGGTTTGGAAAAAGATTATGAAGGAAAAGCGTCTGCAGTAAAAAACAAGATCGCCTTCATTTATATTGGAATATTAGAAGGAACGAAAGACAAGACACGCAATCTTCACCGCAGTGAAAAAACCGCGATCGCTATTAATCACGGAGCTATCGGAGTGATCATCTTCAACCAGGTTAAAGACAGTGTATTGCTTACTGGTACAGCTTCAGTAACAGGAGAACTGATTGCAATTCCAGCCGTGTGCATCGGTAAAGAAGTTGGAATGGCATTAAAAGAAAAATTAAAGACAAAAAAAATACAGGCTCATCTTGTAATGACGAATCATAGCGATATGATCAAAGCGAGAAATGTCGTTGCAACATTGAAAGGTTCTGAATTGTCTGATGAAAAAATTCTAATCGGAGGTCATTTGGACTCATGGGACCTTGCTACCGGAGCAATTGATAATGGCATCGGATCATTTTCAGTTTTGGATATGGCAAGGGCATTCAAGGCAAATAAGCTTCAACCAAAAAGAACTGTTCAGTTTATAATGTTCATGGGCGAAGAGCAGGGCTTGCTTGGTTCACGTTATATGGCAGACGAAGCGGTGAAAGATGGCTCAATTGAAAACATAAAGTACATGTTGAATTTCGATATGACAGGAAATCCAATTGGTATAAATGCAGGTGGGAAACTTGATGATACTACATTCTTTAAAACACTTGGAGCGGAAATCCAGAAGATTGATACGATCTTCAAAAACGAATTATCACACTCTTCAGGCTTGCACAGTGATCACGAACCGTTCATGCTTGAAGGTATTCCTATCGCCGGAATGCATAGCAATCTTGACCGTTCAATCTATGGTTGTTATCATTCCGACTGTGATGATTTTAAGCTTGTAAACGAAGAGCATTTGAAAACCACTGCCCGCTTTGGCACAATGCTTCTTTATGGAATTGCCAATGCCGCTAAACTTCCAGCGAAGAAAATGGATAGCGAAACAACGAAACAATTCATGATTGATAATAATCTGAAAGAGCCGTTGATCCTTGCTGGAGATTGGAAATGGGATAAGTAATTACTTGCCTGTTGATCCTTGCTTTGAAGTATATGCATCAACCTGGGCACGTGTCAATATTTTACTCAACGGAAACTTGCTACATGAATCTGTAAAGAATAATACCTGAGTCTTCTGCCACGAAGCACACGCACCTAATCCATCTACTTCATAGCGACAAAAAATCGGTGAGTCTCCGTCAGGTGACTTTCTCTTGATCTGATAATAGGTTGAATTATCGCATTCACCACAACTGATTAAAGCCACCGCAAACACTACCAATAAGTATTTCATAATTTTTATACGCACGCATAGATACGAACAAATAGATTTATGGCACTAAGCAAAACGCCTAATTTGCGTCAAAAAGCGAGTTTAACCGCTAGACTGACTTTTGAAGTCGCTGGAATAAAGAAAAGCATGGTTACCGGTTCGCAAGATTTCTCATTGCAGAAAGGAATTTGTCGTGAATAACGGAAGCATTTTTATGACGTTGATGCTTTACAATCCACTTTCCATTTACAAGTGTTCCAAGATTATTCACAGAATCTCCGGTATACACTAACGTTGTAAGAATATTTTTCAATTGAGCAGATGCCAGTAACGGCGATGTTGCATCTATGACAAGCGCATCCAATGGTTGACCAACTGCAAATGGTTCTGCTTCATTGAAACCCATTGCTTTTCTTCCGCTCATGATGGATTCGTTGATCATGTAAGAAGCGCCGTCATTACTAAATGTGTTCCTTTTATTTGTAATCAATCGCTGGCGGTAATCGATCATACGAAATTCATCAAGCGGGTTCAATCCAATGTGACTGTCCGTTCCAATCGACCATCTTCCGCCTGATTGACAATACTCTTTCATTCTGAAAATTCCATCACCCAGATTTCCTTCTGTTGATGGACAGAGAACAACGTTAGCTTTGGAAACAGAAAGTTTTTGTAATTCATCATTATCCAAATGAGTTGAATGGATAAGATGAAAACGTTCATTCACGGGAAGATTTTCCAATAACCATTGCATCGGTCGCTTACCGCTAAATGCAAGACAATCTTCGATCTCTTTCCTTTGCTCTGCAACATGAATGTGAAATGGCAGATCGCGTGGCCCGCTGTTGAATGTTTTTATAATATCATGCAGATCTACTGCTCGCAATGAATGAACGCTGAACCCTAACCGCGCCTCATTATAATTTTTTATAACTTTTTTTGATGCTTCAAGAAGCTTGAAATAATCATCCACTGTTTTTGATATGAATCTTCGCTGACGTATCTGTGGTTCCAAACCAAATCCACCTTTCTGATAAAAGACCGGAACTAGTGTAATTTTTATTCCGGATGTCTTTGCGGCTGAAACCATTCTTTCACCCATTTCTGCAAGATTGGAATAGGACTTCCCATCTTTATCATGATGCAGATAATGGAATTCCGCAACGTGTGTATATCCATGCCGAAGCATTTCAGAATATAACATTGTTGCAATGGCCTCCGCTTCATCCGGTCCGACAAGTAATGCACATTTATACATTTCTTCACGCCAAGTCCAGAAATCCTCGTTGGCATTCGATCCATGATTCTCTGCAAGTCCTGCCATCGCATACTGAAATGCATGCGAATGGGAATTCTGAAATCCAGGGATAACGTAACCAGCAATTGCTTCTATCGCCGACCCCTCTGCCTCCGGTTTATTCGATAGATAATGGATTATTCCTTTATCATCAACGGCAACATATGCTGGTGCGAGCCACTGTTCTTTTTGAAAAAGTGCCTTGAAACGAAAGTATTTAAGCTTTTTACTTCCGATCATAATGTATTAATCAGAATTTGGAAATTCTTCTTAAGCAACATGCGCATTTTCTCACTTCGCACTTTATCATACTTCTTTTCAGCATCATTCATATAATTCACTTTTGTCATCTCTAATTGAAGCGCATGCTGATTTTCCCTTGGTTTACCAAAATGACGGGTGATGTATCCACCTTTAAACGGATGATTGTGATGGATGGAGTAACTGTCTGACTTCAGTGTATTGATTGCTGCGTTGATCAATTCCGCAGATGCTGAAGTCCTGTCCGCATCACCAAGTATAAGATCAGGAAATTTATCTTTTTGAATTGTTGGGACGATTTGTTTAATGGAATGACAATCCCAAAGTAACACTTTACCAAACTTCGACTTTAATTGAAAAAGAAGTTCGCTTAGTTTATTATGATAGGGCTCGTAGTACAATCTGACTCTTCTTATAATTTCCTCTTGCTGAACTGTCTTTCTTTCGTCCATGTAAAGCGGTTCACCAATAAATGTTGTTGTAGGACAAAGCTCGGTGATAATTCTTCCATCCGCATACAATGGCTTGCTTGTAGGATCGCGGTTAAGATCAATTACCCATCTGCTGTAATGCGCCGCAATCATTGTAATGCCCATTCCGGCAGCAAAATCATATAGTGTATCTACAAACCAATCGGTGTCATCCGGTGCAAGTGCAAGCTCAGGTTTGTATTGTTCAATAAGTTCATCAGGAAAGGCAACGCCGCAATGAGGAACACTTATTAAAATTGGGACTTCAGAATTTTTTGATGGAATGATTCTGAAAGACTGGCTCATTGAAGATGATTTTAATCTATCGGCTCTTTTGACAGTTTGATAATTGCTGCTGGAGATCTACGATTTGCTCTTGATTGGACACAGCCACGTATCTTTGCTTCTTAGATTCTATATTTTGTGTGAATCCAAAAACCCCAGATATCAATGTAACGACAGCTGCCACAGCCAAAAATACTGCTTGTCTTCTTACTCTCTTAAGCATCCCTTGCTTGAGAGTTTTTAATTCTTCATCTGCATTCATTTTATAGGCTAATGTTTTTTTCTTTTCCTTTTTGTATTGGATTCTTCGGGATCTGTGACAATAGTAACGGTGTCTGGCTTTACTTCTTTAACAACTGGTTTTTGGGGTTGTTGTTGTTTCAAAGCATCCAACTCTGAGCGCATTGTTGCTAATTCTCTTTGCAAATATTCTTCAGGATTGGCCCCAAGGCGGGTTTTTAATTTTATAATTCGATCAAACGACTCACCAATACGGTCCTGGCTTATTTGTCCGCTGATCACCAATTGACGGATAATCGCATGAACTTTTGTTATTGTGCGTTCTTCGCTTCCCTGAATATTATTTGAAAAACATAAAATATCTATTCCCGCATTTATGGCAAGCTTGATCGCTTCCTCCAGTCCGTACTCTTTTGTAATTGCCTGCATTTGCATGTCATCTGAGAAGACAACCCCTTCAAAATGAAATTGTTTGCGTAAAAGACTATCGATCATTCTTTTTGAAAGTGTGCCAGGATAACCTTTTGGATCGAGTTGTTTATTTACAATGTGTGCGCTCATCACAGCATCAACATTTCCAGTTGCCAATAATCGTTGATATGGAATTAGCTCCGAAGGTGTCCACGTCTTTGATACATCTGCCATGCCGAGATGCGTATCCTCCAATGAGCTTCCATGCCCCGGAAAATGTTTTAATACAGTAGCCACACCAAATTTTCTGTGAGGCTTCATAAATTCAGCTGCGAAAAAAGCTACTGAATCAGGATTAGATGAAAATGATCTCCCATTTTTTACGATCACCGTATTGTTTGGATTTACAGCAACATCTACCACTGGAGCAAAGTTTACATTGATACCAAGGCCTGCAAGTGTAGCGGCAGTGGCTTCAGAATAAAATCTAACAGAATCCAATGTCTTTCCTTTACCCATCTCTTGGGCAGTAATGGAACGCGCGAATCCATATTTTTCTTTCAGACGATTTACTTTTCCACCTTCCTGATCAATAGAAACGATCAGGGGTATCGACGCTGCTTTTTGATAGGTCCAGATAACTTTCTTTAATGCAGTAAAGGAGGAAGTACTCTTTGGAATATTTTTTTCGAAGATCAAAATAGATCCAACTCTTCCAGCTTTTATTTCATTCAACACCGTTTGATCCACTTCTGCCTTTGGAAGTCCTATCAATATCATTTGACCGATCCGAATATCAAGCATATCTGTGTTCTGCGCCAGAACAGAACCAGTTATCAATAAAAAAACAGTGACACTGCTAATTTTTCTCATAGATCGTTTTCAGAAGTTCCTCCATCCGTTTTCGCACTTCGCTGGTTGGAGCCGTAAAGTTATTATTCATCCAGCTAAAGATGAATGTTTGTCCCCGCTTCGTGGTCACATACCCGCTAAGCGTGTGATTATTGCTTAATGTGCCCGTTTTGCCAAAAATAAATGGCCTTTCCGCCTTATAATAGTTCCTGATCGTGCCTCTCTGTCCTCCAATCGCTAGGATCTCAAACAATCTTTCACGCGGAACTATCTCATAAATCTTTTCCCACAACTTTATAACAGACCTCGGTGTAAACAAATTATAACGCGATAATCCGGACCCATCCACCCATGTTGGCGAATCAGGTAAGTCGGCCAACAGATTCTTCTTCATATATTGAATTGCTATCTCTGGTTTTAATGTGTCGCTCACAACGTTGGCACACATTAGCAATAATTGTTCAGCAATAAAATTATCGCTTTCCTGCATCATTACTTTATAAATACTATCAACTTTTACGGAGGAATAAAGATTTGTTGTTCCTGCCGGAAGATTCATTGAGATTAATCTTACCTCTCTCTTTAATGTGTCCGTTAAGATCTTCACCAGTAATGCATCACTGTAGTGAAATGGAATTACCCACTCTCTGGGCCGATCAACTCTCCCGGGGATAAAACCAAGATCATTTGAACTTACTTCTCGTCGTAGCTGAGATTTTTCTTTTGTTGAGGGGGGATTTATTGAATAGGTAAACACATCAGGATATGCCGTAAAGCTTTTATAACCTTTCTTCACACGCGAGTAATTGCCATACATTGGGAATGATGATCGCTCCACCTGGTAGTAATCATTGTAATCATCCCAGGTCCATCCTGATCCAAAATGTTCTGTCTGAAAATTGGAAGAAGAGAAGAATAATTTTCCAGGATAATCTTTTAAGAAAGTATAAACACGATCATCCTTCGGGGTGTTTTCATAAAGAAAGCCAGGGGCTCCTGTTCCCCAAAAAATCAATGAATCATTCCGCTGTATGTACCGTAAAGCGGGCAAGGAATCTCCCAACAATTTAAGAGAAGCATAAAACGTAAAAATCTTTGTATTTGACGCAGGGGTAAAAAATTTATCCCCCTGATAATCGCATATTGTCGTTTTCTTTACCGGGTCATAAAGTACAAAACCTATATGGTCCTGAAGGTCCTTCTCGGTCTTTTGTAATGATTCCGTTACGTAACGGGGAGAAGAACAGGCGCTAAACGCCAGCCCGACCAGCAGCAAGTAACAATACTTTACCTTCATCCGATACTAAGGTAGCGCTCTTGCAGGATTTTGCAGTGATGTGTTTCATGACCGGCAATGACATTACCCATCGCTACAACTGAAAGTTCATTTTTGTTTGCCGTTCCTTTTCTAGTCATCATTTCGGCACTAAAGCTTTCGAATAAATCGACAGTAGCATTGCGAAGATGCTGCATCTCATCACCTATCTTCCTGAGACTTCTGCTGGTTGCATTCAGGTTATTCGCATACTCAACTTCATCGAATCCAGGAAGATCGGTTTTATCATTTCGTGCAAAACGAAGTGCACGATATGCAAAAATCCGTTCAGCATCCAGCATGTGACATAGCACTTCTCGTATTGACCATTTACCATCAGCATAGCGAAAATCCTGTTTCTCTTCCGGAATAAAATGAATTAATTCCATTGTCCGATATCCGGAAATGCGCAAAGCAACCAATACATCCGGTTGCTCCACCAGCTTTACATAGTGCTTATAAAATGGGGGAATTGTTTCAAGATTCAAAAACATAGGATAGTTATTAAAATTCAGTGAATAATTTCTCTGACAAACTTTCTTCAACTTTAACTCCTTTGGGGCCATCTCCGTCTGAGCGATCTCCCGATAATAGAATATTACCATGCTTTTGATAATTATCCCATGGACGTGTAAACGTTGGAAGCTCTTGATTCATGTCCGCATAGTAGGACCAATACTTCACTACTTTCTCTTTTACATCTACGTACATCTTATATTTATTTTGAGGAATATTAGCAGATTTAGGAAAAGTAAGTTGAAGTATGTTGAATCGATTCCCTTTCAACGTATCTTCACCCATGTATTTCAATGTGACTTCTGAATCTTTTAATTTAAATGGAAGAACCAACCAATACACATCATTCACAAAAATAGACTTGGCACTTTTCAACAGTCGTTGAAGTGAATCCGGATCAGTAATCTCTTTACCATTCGTTTGAACACGGCCCGTACCAATATTCAAGTTCACCAGATAGATCGTATTACTTTTTAAATTTTCAATACGTGCCCGTGATAGTTGTTTATCCCAAAATATATTTCTTTCATCAGCGGAGTTCCAGGAAATAAACCTTGTCTTATCCCAGTTTTCACGTCCACCAACGGCAATCATAACACTGTCGGCAAGCTCAATGGCAGCTGGGTCTGAATTTGAAACATCGAAACCGTCTCCTGGAGAATTGCTTTGCTCAGCTTTCTTTTCCACCTGACAAGAAAAAAACGTCAGAGTAAGTATGAAAAGTAAAGTAGATGACCTCATAGACTCAATTATTATATGAATGTAGCAATTGCTCACTCAATTTAATTATTTCAACTCATCCGAAGCATTCATCACCCGACGACGTAAAAATTGCTCAACAGGAAGGACCAAAAGGGCGATAAATACCTGAATAAAGAAGTCAACAACGGGAGTGCTTTTAAACGAAATACCCGAAGATGCCACTGTCTGGATAAACTGGATGAGCATGATCACAGTAAGCGCCGATAAAAAGCTACTTAGATATCTATACTTTCTATTTGACGCTGTGAGTCTTCTTGAAGCAAGCACTAAAAATCCAAAGAAGAAAAACTCAAGTCCATAAAACCATGGACGTTTCCAATACGGTGGATCAACATTGAAATCTATTGAATCAAGCTCCGTCACTTTATCAAAAAGATCTTTGGATTGAATCAACACATTGTATTTTCCTGGAGGAAGAAATGGAAAATTTATAACGTTATTAAGCGTAGACCAACCCGACCAACCTGGTTGAAGACCCTTAACCCAATAACGATACTCCACTGCCTGCAAACTAACATACTCTGGCTGTATAAATTCAAATGTCAATGAGCTCTCTCCCTCATCAACTGTTAATTTCTGCTGCGTTGAATATTTTAGTTGCTGACTTCTCACTTCTTTAAGAAAAAGTGGATTCGTTAAAGCTGCCGACTGACTTTGATCACTTGAAAATTTATATAATTCATTAGATGCTGTGATTACCCAGAGACTTCTTCCCTGCTCAACGGGAGCCATGAATCGTATATCCGGAAATAACGCAAGCCACTTTGTTTTAATCTTCCCCTGAAGTTTAGGATCAAGTGTTTTCCATTGATGTCCATCATAATACCAAAAGTATCCCGCGGAAGCGAAGTATTTCTTCGGTCCAGGCAATGAATCATATTTGACGAAATTATTTTTTGAACTATTGTATCGGAAGAATTCTCCATTCTGGGTCAGATATACTTCAGGGCCGTATGCAAGTCCTACCGTACGATCAACAGAATTGTGAGGAAGAGGAATTGATTCAGCATCTAAAATTTCTCCTTCTTCGATCGCAACTTTTATCGCATGATCGCGACCGCATATCCACAGATCTTGCATGTTGTCCTCAAACATGTAATCAGCATACGTTGAAAGTGTATCCGGAAATTCAGTTTGGCCCCAGCCCTTCTTACCTTCGAATTTGAACGACTTTATCTCATCGTTATAGGTGCTTACTAATATCTGTTGCAAGCTTTTTGAATACAGGATCGTCCTCATTGGCTCCCTGCTCACCGGTGTGGCAACAGCTCCATTTATTTCAAAAACTCCACCAACCCCTCCGCTTAATAGTTTATCTCCTGCAACAAGCAGCTGATCCACTTTACCTGAAATTCCTTCTACGCGTTTGTAAGAATATTCTACGCCTTTTAAAATTTTCCTTGTTTTCTCAATCCTGACCTTGTCGAATTTGCTTGCTGATCTCTGAACGGGTTTAGTATCCGCTACAGGAATTGCTTCTGCTTCTTTTTCAGCATTTTTCCTTTTCAATCTTCCCAGGAGTCCAAGCTTATTTTTTTTCCGTCCCGCATTTGGTAAAGCCTCTGGCTGACTTCTGCTGACAACCGGATTTGAACCTTGCGAAAGAGAATATGTATTATACGAGTACGTTTCATCCTCATAAATTCCTTGTTGAGAAAGTAAGTATAATCCTAATGTTGTTCCTACATACACTTTGTCGTCATACGATTGAACGCACAATAAATTTCCTGCGAGCCCGGGATAGTGATTGAACGTTCTGAACGGAAGGAATGGTGCTATTCGGGTGAAGCCATAGTCATGAGCGACCCACACACCTTGATGTTTGTCTGTTTGCAATGCAAATACTTCATTGTCAGGAAGTCCTGCATCATAGTTAAGTATTTCCAATGTTTCACCCGATGCAGGATCAACAAATACAATTCCTCCGCGCAAGGTGCCAATGGCAACCATCCGCGTTGTGACCCATGAACAGTTGGCAACCACATTGGTCGACAGGTAGAGAAAATCTTTCGGTTTGAATTCCCTTGTTCCCTGTCCTACCGTGTGTAAGAAAAAACGATTGTCTTCGGTGGCTATTAGATATGTTTTTCCATCAGGCGATGGTTTACTAAACACCAGATGAAGACCGCTCAATGGAGCAATATCCGAAGATGAAGTGGCGTCTTTCTCAATTTTTTTGAGGCCTTCATTTTCTGTGTCCAGATAAAGATGGCCACCGATCTCAAACAACCCTGTATAAATTCCTTGTGCGGGGGTTGTTGAAAAAGTTTTTTTTATGGCGGATGTCTTCGCGTCCAGTTCAAAAAGGGATTCTTCGTTCAAAAAATAAACGACATTTTCGAGCGAATAAGAAGCAAAAATATTTTTTGCTTTCGCTATGGAATCAGAAAGGGACAAGTAGCTAAGTTGATTTTCTTTGTCAATGCCTATCCTTCCAAAACCAGATGGCCCTGAAGCATACACCTGGCCAGCTTTTGTAACAGCCAGCGAATAAACACCACCTTCCACAGGTACCAACACCCATGTGCGCCCATCAAATTGTAGCACCCCCGATCTGTTCGCGAAGTATAAAATACCATTATTGTCCTGCTGAATGTCAAAGCTCAGGTAGCTTATGTTATCATTGCCTGGTTTGGCATGAGAAATAAAATAATGACCGCTTTGCGCAGTGCCGTACTGCCAACTTAAAACAACAAGAAGTAAAGCGAGTAAAAGTTTTTTCATTCAGGATGAGCAACAACTTCAAAGATAACAGAATGATTCAACTGATTTTCGCCCAGTTAACCACTGACTTCTTTAAAGAAGAAAGGTGGTTTTTTATAGACTGATGCTTTGGTTCTTTTAATTCTGGATCTTTATCGAGTATTTCTGCCGCATTTTCGCGTGCCTTCAAAAGAATGTCACCGTCTTTGCCCAAGTCGGCAATAAGCAAGTCCAGTACGCCACTTTGCTGAGTGCCCATCAGGTCTCCCGGGCCTCGAAGTTTCAGATCAGTGTCGGCAATCTCAAATCCATTGTTTGTTTTTACCATTGTTGACATCCTGAGCTTTGCCTCGGGGCTCATCTTAAAGCTTGTAATAAGAATACAATACGATTGCTCTGCCCCGCGACCGACTCTTCCACGCAATTGATGAAGTTGCGAAAGACCAAAGCGTTCTGCGCTTTCAATGATCATTACAGAAGCATTGGGAACATCAACACCAACTTCAATTACAGTTGTGGCAACCATAATTTTTGTTTCGTTTTTCAGGAAGCGTCCCATTTCAAAATCCTTTGCATCGGATTTCATTTGTCCATGAAGAATACTGATCGCGTACTCAGGAAATGACCGGGATATACTTTCATATCCATCCATCACATGCTTCAGATCGAGTTTTTCTGATTCATCAATAAGCGGATAAACAATATAGACCTGTCGTCCGAGTTCGACCTGTACTTTAATGAATGCATTTACTTGCAACCGATGAGAATCAAATTGATGCGTTGTTTTGATTGGCTTGCGCCCTTTCGGTAATTCATCGATTATTGATATATCAAGATCTCCATATAACGTCATGGCAAGTGTACGCGGAATCGGAGTGGCCGTCATTACCAGCACATGCGGATAAAGACCTGCATTCTTTTGCCATAGCTTTGAACGCTGTGCAACACCAAACCGATGCTGCTCGTCTATCACTGCAAGGCCGAGCTTATAAAATTTAACCTCCTCCTCTAATAATGCGTGAGTTCCTACTAAAATTTTCAGAGAACCATCGCGAAGTTTTTCATGAAGGATCTTTCGTTCTGATTTTTTTGTTGATCCTGATAAACGTCCAATAGAAATTCCCATTGCGTCAGCATATTTTTTTAAGCTGTTATAATGTTGATGCGAAAGTATTTCCGTTGGCGCCATTAACGCAGCCTGTGCATCCCCACCAATGACAAGCAACATGCAGATAAATGAGACAATCGTTTTCCCACTACCAACATCACCCTGCAGCAAACGATTCATCTGATGTCCGGATTTCATGTCGTTGTAAATTTCTCGAATTACCTTTTTCTGAGCATCCGTTAATGTGAAAGGTAGATGGTTTTTATAAAAATCGGTGAGAATAGCGGTGTCATTAAATGATTGGCCTTTAAACTTTTCATATCGAAACAACTTCATTTTCAACAGCCGAAGCTGGAGATAAAAAAGCTCTTCAAACTTAAGTCGTGATTGAGCCGCGTTTAATGATTCTATTCCGGAAGGAAAATGAATGTTATTGATTGATTCTTTTTTCCCCGGATATCTGAATTTCTTTAATAAATAATCCGGAAGTGTTTCATTGATATGCGTCTGAGAAATTTTTAACAGCTCTTGCTGAAGTTTGGAAATCGTTTTACTGTCGATCTTACGCGCACGTAATTTCTCGCTCAAAGGATAAACAGGCTGGAGGAATCCAGCTTTTTCGTTTCGCATGCTTGCGGGTTCCAATTCAGGATGTGCGATCGAAAAATTACTTCCAAAACGATTCGGTTTCCCGAAGACGACATACTCAATTCCCGTCTTGATCTTTTGCATTACCCAGGGTACACCCTGAAACCACACAAGCTCAATCGCTCCATTTCCATCGGAAAAATGACCGACAAGTCTCTTTTTAAAACCTAAACCAATAACCTCAAACCGCGTGATCTTGCCAATGAGCTGAACATACGGCATTTCTTCATTGATTTCTTTTATTGAATAAAACTTCGTGCGGTCTTCGTAACGAAATGGATAATGCTGTAGAAGATCTCCGAACGTGAAAATCTTAAGTTCTTTTTGCAGCAGTACAGCGCGTTGCGGACCAACACCTTTTAAAAATTCTATTGATGAGTCGAAGAAAGACAAGTTTTACGTGTTGAAGTGCTAAGTGCTGATGTTGCGGTTAAATTTAAGAATTCAGCGACAAAAGGAATTATTACTGCATAAAGATTACCCTGATTCAAATGGAGCAATCCACTTAATGCCCAGAACAGATCCGTAGCACCCAGAACTAGGAACGGAGAACTCAGAACTTAGAACTTTTATTCCTCCACGCAACTGTATTGATCAGCTTCATCATATCCTTCTTCATATATTCAATCGCCGGTTGAAGAGAATCATTCTGGACTTTCACATTGAAATACAATGCACCACGTAAAAAATTCTGAACCGAATCAGTCATTGTAAATTGAAACTGACTTGGAACTTCTCCATCAAGCTCCGCGATCACCGCTGTTTTACCGCTGGGCGTTTGAACAATTGTTTCATCGATCGAATATGCTTTTATCTGATGCTTTGAAGTAAGCACATACGCATCTTTTAAATATTCACGCAGTTTTTTTTCATCATGATTGATCTTCTCATATGTAAGATGAATGGATGACTGTAATTCAGGATAATAAATCTCTACCCAGTAATTAGACCAGTAATCTGATTTCACCCATGATGTGTCTTTCAAAAATTTTGCATGAATAGAATACTCGAACTGATACGGCAATGTGTCCGGAGAAATACGATAGGAAGCTTCAGGAAGGGTTAACCTGTTATATCCTTTAGGCTTAGGTTGATAGTCGCGTGAACACGATGCCATCACTACTATCAACCCTATTGCCCAGGAAATTCTATCCATCTGTAAATTATACATTAAAAAGGAAGATCGTCAGTGCTATCGCTTGCAGATCGTGGGCCCCCAAAGTCCTCAGAAGCTGTATGCTGAGGTGTTACAGCTTTTTCCTGACTTCCACCTGAGCTGCCTTCACGTTTCGTGCTGAGCATTGTCATATTGTCTCCAACGACTTCCGTTATATAACGGGTAACATTATCTTTTTCCCATGAACGAGTTCTTAGTTTTCCTTCGATGTAGATCATGTCACCTTTATGCAAATACTTCGCAGAAATATCTGCAAGACCACGCCATAATACAATGTTGTGCCATTCCGTGATTTCTTTTTTATCTCCTGTTGTTTTGTCTTTGTAAGTCTCTGATGTTGCAATTGTAAAATTCGCAACCGTTGCACCGTTCTCAAGATTCCTTACCTCCGGATCTTTACCGAGGCGCCCCACTAAAATAACTTTATTAACTCCTGCCATATATTGTGATTTAAATGATTCTGACTGTGATTTGCAGGATTATTATGATCGTACGATTCAGAAAAATCCGTTGAACCAATTACAAAATTACCAAATCTTGAGCACTCCTATAAAATGGAATGATCTTCGAGATAGCGTGTGATTAAAACTGGTTTAGGAAGCTTTTCAATCTGTTTAAACGAAAACCATTTTGCATCGAAATGAGCAAGTGAAGGTGGGATTTCCTTGCTTGATATATCTATCACTAAAAACCTCGCCTGAATAATCTGATGAGAAAGTATGTGCTTGTAGCCTTTTGAAATCACCTTTTCCAATAAACTTTCGGGGATCAATATTTTTGGAAAGAATTCTTTCAAAACACTTTCAGGTGATATTGCCTTCTTTTCTTCATGAAGAGGGAAATCAAACAATCCCTTCCAAATACCCTTATGTTTTCTCTCTGTCATAAGAATTTTTCCACTATTTCGTATTAAGAAATAGTAGAAAAAGCGGCGCGTAATTTTTTGTTTCTTGATTTTCACCGGCAATACGCATTGAAGATTTTCTTTATACGCAATACACATTTTTTTAAAGACACATTCTTCGCATAATGGATTCAATGGAGTACAGTGAATTGCGCCAAACTCCATCATCGCCTGGTTGTGTAATGCCGGTTCAGAAGTTGAGATGACTTCGTTGGCTTTTTTTGTGAAAATCATCTTGCCTTCGGGAGAAGCGATGTTGGTTGCAATACCAAAAACACGTGACAATACGCGATACACATTACCATCAACAACAGCAACGCATTTATCATAAGCAAATGATGCAATTGCTGCCGCAGTGTAGTCACCAATACCTGGAAGTTTCTTCAATTCTTCGAAGCTATCAGGAAATTTTCCGGTGTATTTTTCCAAAACTTCTTTTGCGCATTTATGGAGGTTACGGGCCCGGGTGTAGTAACCCAAACCTTGCCACAATCTGAGAACTTCCCTCTCTTTTGCTCTGGCGAGCGATTGAACGTCAGGATATTGGTGAATAAATTTTTTAAAATATGGAAGGCCCTGCGCAACCCTCGTTTGTTGCAAAATAATTTCCGAAAGCCAGATTTTATATGCGTCTTGCGTGTTTCTCCATGGGAGGTCTCGATGATACTCATCGTACCATTCAACGATTTTTTTTGAGAAATCTCCTTCCTTCATTTCCTTGATACTTAGAATTTTTGAATATTGTTTTTAATTCTGGCTGCGAAAATTAATTTTGCCGTCCCTAAAAGCAAGCAATAACACCCAGCACCGTGACGAAAGCAGACGTTATAAATCAAATTGCAGAAAAGACTGGCATCGACAAAGCGGATGTTGCCGCATCTGTTGAAGCTTTCTTTTCTATCGTAAAAAATTCCATGTCGGGCGGACATAATATTTATGTCCGTGGCTTTGGAAGCTTCATCAATAAAAAACGAAAAAAGAAAATTGCACGCAATATTTCGCGCAACACTGCTATTGTTATTGAGGAGCATTTTATCCCAAGTTTCAAGCCTGCAAAAGTCTTTATTAATAAAATAAAGAACAGCGACAAGGTAAAACAACTCGCTGAAAAATAAATTAAGAAGGCATCGGGTATTGGGAGACTCGGCTTACGAAGCAGACCCAGTGCCTAATGCCTTTCTAATCTATGCTCAAGAACCGCATCATTTTATTAGCTGTTGGCGTCATATTAATCGTCGCACTCTTCTTCCTTCCAAAGGCAGTGGTAGAGAATGACAGTCAACTTCAAACCGGAATGGAAGAAAGTTCCTTGCGCATTAAGGCCGCAGGACCGCATGGGTCCACTCCCGTTGCCATCCGCAACAACATTAACCGGTTGAGAGCCCGCTACTTATCAGGTTTGTCTGAAGAAAAAAATGCTATCTTTGCCGACTCTTTGGTAAGCCTTTATAACCAAGCGGGTCTCTTTGACAGCGCAGCGTGGTTTGCCAACAGAGCAATGACGTTCTTTAAAACTGATGAAAGCCTGCTAAAAACAGGCAACGCGTATTACGAGGCTTACACTTTTGCTATCAATCCAGATAAACAAAAGGCTTTGGCAGGTAAAACCCAGGAGCTATTCGGTACATTCCTTGAAAAGAATCCGAAGGACCTTGAGGTAAAAACTAAAATAGCGATGACATATCTTATTTCAACTCCCATGAAAGGAATTGCAATGCTGAGAGAAGTTCTCGCCGATGATCCAAACAATGAATTAGCACTCTTCAATATGGGAATGCTGTCCATTCAATCAGGACAGTATGACAAAGCTCCTCAATACCTGGAGAAGCTTGCGATGGTAAATGAAAAACACATTCAGGGACAACTGCTCCTCGGTGTTGCTTATCTGAACCTGGGCCAAAAAGATAAAGCGCGTCAGCAGTTTGAAAAGGTAAAGAAAATGGATTCGGATCCTTCAGTGCAGTCCACTGTTGATTCGTATCTGCAGGAACTTAAATAATTTTTTAACAGTCCCGTGCTTGCGCGGGAACAAAACACAAAAGCACTATGCCAAGCGGTAAGAAAAGAAAAGCACATAAAATGGCGACTCACAAACGCAAAAAACGTTTGAGAAAAAATCGTCATAAGAAAAAGTAAGCCATCCTGATTAACCGTGAGTAACGAACTAATCATAAGCGCTACTCCAGAAGGATGCCGCATCGCCCTGTTGCGCGACAAAACGCTGGTTGAATTTCATGAAGATAATGGTGGAGGAAAATTCGCTGTAGGAGACATTTATCTGGGCAACGTCAAAAAAGTTGTCCAGGGCTTAAATGCCGCCTTCATCGATATCGGGTATGAAAAGGATGCATTCCTTCATTACCTGGACCTGGGTCCACAGTTTGGTTCCCTTCAGAAATTCACAAAGCTGGTCCGCGCAAAAAAGATCACAGGTGGTCGTCTCGACAAATTCCAGGCTGAAAGAGATATTGACAAGCATGGAAAAATCGGCCAACAGCTCTCTAAAAACCAGTTCATTCCTGTTCAGGTTGTAAAAGAGCCGATCTCAACAAAAGGTCCGCGACTTTCTTCGGAGTTATCCATTGCCGGGAGATACCTGGTCATGGTGCCATTCTCCAACTCTGTGAACGTGTCAAAACGTATCAGCAGCAGTGAGGAGCGTAAACGTCTACAGCGTCTCATCCAATCTATCAAGCCAGAAGGCTTCGGCGTCATTGTGCGTACCGTGGCCGAAGGCAAAGAAGTTGCCGAACTTGATAAAGATCTTCGCAATCTTGTGAAGACATGGGAAGAAGGCGCTGCCCGTCTTGTCACTGCTAATCCACGCGATAAAATTATAGGCGAGCTTAGCAAGACATCTTCCATCCTTCGTGATCTGCTCAACGAATCATTTGATAATATTCAGGTTGACGACAAGAAGATTTTTGAGGAAATAAAAACATATATCCATACCAATGCTCCCGACAAAGAGAAAATTGTAAAACTCTATACAGGAAAAGCAAAAATCTTTGAACACTATGGGGTTGAAAAGCTGATCAAGTCAGCATTCGGTCAAACCGTAAGTTTAAAAGCGGGTGGTTATCTGATCATTGAACACACTGAAGCATTGCATGTTGTAGATGTGAATAGCGGAAATAAATCCAACCGCGAAGAGAACCAGGAAACAACCGCGCTTTCTGTAAATGTTGAAGCCGCCAAAGAAGTAGCACGCCAGCTTCGTCTGCGTGACATGGGTGGAATCATTGTAGTGGATTTTATTGATATGCGCAGTGCCGATAACAAGAAGCTCATCTTCAAAACGATGATGGATGAGATGGAACAGGATCGAGCAAAGCATACTGTTCTTCCTCTCTCAAAATTTGGTTTGATGCAAATCACCCGCGAGCGAGTTCGCCCGCAGATGAATATCGCTACCAAAGAAGTTTGTCCAACCTGTAACGGCACTGGAAGTATTACTGCAAGTATTCTCATCACAGATCAGATCGAAGGTCATATTCAGCATCTTTTTGAAAAACAAAATGAGTCAAGCCTTGTGCTTGCGCTCCATCCTTTCCTGTATGCATACTATACGAAAGGACTTTTCTCTAAAAGAGTAAAGTGGTTTTTCAAATACAAACGATGGGTGAATCTTGTAAAAGATACCTCTCTCGGAATTGTTGAATTTCATTTCCTTAATAAAGATGGAGAAGAAATTGACCTGGGAAAAGCTGATAAAGAAAAGAGCTTGGAAATAGCTGGTAATGACGAGCCTAAAGAGCCTAAGGCTATTGTAGTCCATAAAGAATAAACTCTCATGTGATCAGGTGTTAACGTATTCACGTTGACACCTAATCACACACTGCTCTCCCGAGTAAAATTATAAGCTCAATAATTTTAAAACACATGCTTCCCATAGATACCTATTCGCTGTAAAAATTGTCGAATGCGGGTCGCTTAGTAAATAACATACTGCCAACCTGACACATCTCATTCTTTGGAACAATCATTGAACCTCCAGTTCAGTCTAAGGGCTACATCAGGCGAAAGCCCTGTAGGTCTTGGTCTTCAAGGCTTATTTATTTAAAAACATACACTATGGCAGAAACAATGGAAAAAGGCACGATCTCAATCAATACCGAGAACATATTCCCGATCATCAAGAAATTTCTCTACTCCGACCACGAAATCTTTCTTCGTGAGCTAGTGAGCAATGCGGTCGATGCAACGCAAAAGCTCAAAAAGCTTGCTTCAATGGGAGAATTTACAGGCGAATTAGGTGATCTGAAAATTGAAGTAAGCTTCGATAAAGCGAACAAAACTATTACTGTCAGCGACCATGGACTTGGTATGACTGGCGAAGAAATAAAAAAATATATCAATCAGATCGCGTTCTCCGGGGCAACTGAGTTTGTTGAAAAATTTAAAGATAAAGGTGATGCAAAGGACATCATTGGAAAGTTTGGCTTAGGATTCTATTCCGCTTTCATGGTTTCTGATCGCGTTGTAATTCATTCGCGTTCGTATAAAGTTAGCGCAGAAGAAGGTGCGCGCTGGGAATGCGATGGATCAACTGCCTTTGAATTGACCTCATTAGCGAAAGAAGAACGCGGAAGCGATATTATTCTTCACATAAATGAAGAAGGAGAAGAGTTTCTTGATGAATTCCGGTTAAAAGGAATTCTTGAAAAATATTGCAAGTTTCTTCCTGTGGAAATAAAGTTCGGAACGAAAGAAGAACAAGTTGAAGATGGTGTTGATGCAGATGGCAAATCAAAATACAAATCAATTACAACGGATAAGATAATCAACAATCCAACTCCGCTGTGGACAAGGTCTCCAAAGGAATTAATGGATGAAGATTATCTGAAATTCTATAAAGAGCTTTATCCATTTGCTGAAGCTCCCTTGTTCTGGATCCATTTGAATGTGGATTACCCATTCAATCTTACGGGCGTTCTTTACTTTCCAAAAGTGAAGAATGATTTTGAAATGAATAAAAATAAAATCCAGCTTTATAGTCGCCAAGTGTTCATTACCGACGAGGTGAAGGACGTAGTACCCGATTTCCTAATGTTGCTTCATGGCATTCTTGATTCGCCGGATATTCCATTGAATGTGTCCCGCAGTTACCTGCAAAGTGATTCCAATGTAAAAAAGATCAGTCAGCATATTTCAAAGAAAGTTGCAGACAAGCTTGGCGATATGTTTAAGAAGGACCGTCCTGACTTCGAAAAAAAGTGGGATGACATTAACATCTTCGTAAAATACGGAATGGTAAGCGATGAAAAATTCTATGATCGTGCGAAAGATTATGCTCTATTGAAAAATACGCAGAAGAAATATTTCTCATTCGATGAATACGCTGCTATCACAAAAGATCTTCAAACAGATAAAGAAGGAAACGTTATCTATCTGTACACAAGCGATGCCAATAAGCAACATAGTTTCATTGAAACCGCAAACCAAAAGTCGTATGATGTATTAATTCTCGATGGAGTTCTTGACAGTCACTTTATTAATACATTGGAACAAAAACTTGAGAAGACTCAGTTCCGTCGCGTAGACAGTGATACCATTGATAAGCTTATCGTAAAAGATGAAAAGGTCGAAAGTGTTCTAAGCGAAGACGATCAGGCGAAGTTGAAAGGTATCTTTGAAAAAGCAATCAATAACGCAAGTATGACCGTTGTCATTGATTCATTGGCTCCTGATCATCTGCCAGTCACCGTTACAATGAGTGAATGGGCACGGAGAATGAAGGACATGGCTAAAACAGGCGGTGGTGGTATGTACAGCTTCATGGGTTCCATGCCTGATCAATATTCTGTATCGATTAACAGCAATCACAAAATGGCGCAACGCGTTGTAAACGCTGAAACTGAAGAGCAACAAGCTCAGTTGGCAAAGCAAGCGTATGATTTAGCACTGTTGTCACAGGGTATGTTGACTGGCGCTGATCTTACAAATTTTATTAAAAGAAGTGTGGAACTAGCATCGTAGTCCTTTTTTGAAACCAGGAGAACTAGTTGAGAATAAGCAGTGAAAAAGTTGGCAAGGTGTAATCAATTATTAAAAGATTACTCATCTCACTAGAGCTGCTAACTTTGTCAACTGCTGCTTGTCAGTTGCCAACTAGTTTCCCTATATTATCTAAGTTATAGTAGAGATCATGGGGACGGTTCTCCAGTTTCAGATAAAATAAACTTTCTATAATTTCGTTTTTATTAACATTATGCAAAGGGCTCCAATTCTCATCATTTTACTTCTTATTGGTCCGCTGGTGTATGGCCAGGAAAGAAAAAAGGAAGTGTTTGGCCAAGAGGGGCAGTATACATTCGAGACTGATAAACCCTTCAAACTTCTTGAGCTTGATGAGAAAACTTCTGAGCCGATTGTGTCCAAGAAGAAAAAACCAAAGAAGAAAACATATTACGGAATCAGAACCCGAAAAGCGTATACCCGAAAAGGCTTTGGGGATAAAGTTACCATCGAACTTTTTTATATTTTAAAAACTCCAGATAAACCAACTGACTTCGTAAGGGACATTTATTATTATGATTTCAAGCGGGCAGAAGTTATCAGAACTGCAAGGTTTGACATAAAGAAAGGCGTGCTCCTTCACGGTCCTTATAAAAAGATGGTGGGCCAGGTTGTTATAGAAGAAGGCATTTTTTACAAAGGCGCTAAGCATGGACGCTGGATGAAGTATGATCGCAATGACATCCTTGATGACAAGGATAAATATTTTAAAGGATGGCCGAAAGAATCAATCGTGACCTACTACGATGCTGTTGAGCATAAAAAGGTAAAAGAGATGATTCCTGTTGAGATTGATGAACGGGAAGGGTTCTATTATTTCTTTCATGAGAATGGTATGATCGCTGTTACCGGTGAATATCGTTGGGGAGAGAAAGTTGGGGACTGGACGGAGAATTATCAGAACGGAAAACGTAAAAAAATCATTGCCTATCCTAAAGAACCGTTCGAAAAAGATATGAAACCATTTGTGCGAAAAGAATGGGATGAAAAGGGCAAAGAAATTTATACTTCAAATAAAGGGGGATGAGCCCAATTTTTTGAGATTAATAGAAGGCGTCTTCTATATGAGCGATCTGGTACTCGTCACCAAGAATGTTGACCGCTACAATATCATAACGCACATTTCCCTGCCAGTTTTTTATATACATGTATTCTACCGCGCCTTCAAAGATTTTTAACTTTTTGTTGTTGTCAACAAATTCTTCAGGATAACCAAACGCTGTAGACGACCTTGTTTTCACCTCGACAAAAACCAACCAATTGTTTCTACATACGATTAAATCGATTTCAGATTTCTTGTATCGGTAATTTCGCTCCAGCACAGTAAATCCCTTTTCAGTCAGAAAAGTCGCAGCGAGATCTTCACCTTTCATTCCGGTTTTAATTTTATCAGTCATGGGCTACCTTTGATCACAAATCTCTGCTGGAACCAGGTGTGGTAAAAAAATTGTTGTGCCTGTTTCCCTGACAATTATTAAAAATTAAACAGACGATTGTGAATTATATTCAAAATCATAAAACGGAAGTCATAGACCTCGGCCAGATCGACTACCTGCAGGCTTTGAATTTTCAAACACGACTGTTTACGGAAACCATTGCCATAAAGACAGAAAACAGAAGTCTTCCCGAAAATAAGCAGCTTCCCACAAAAAATTATTTAATTTTTTGTGAACACCCGCATGTTTTCACACTTGGAAAAAGCGGTGATGAAAAAAATCTTTTAGTTAAAAAAGAAAACCTTGAATTGCTCAATGCAAGTTACTACGCCATCAATCGGGGTGGCGATATCACATATCATGGACCTGGTCAAATAGTGGTTTATCCGATAATTGATATGGAGAATTTTTTCACAGATATTCATCTTTACATGCGCATGCTGGAAGAGTCGGTGATTAAAACATTAAAAGAATTCTCAGTAGAGTCAGGAAGAATTGATGGATTGACAGGAGTGTGGATCGACATTCATAACGAAAAGGCAAGAAAAATTTGCGCATTGGGTGTAAAAACAAGTCGTTGGGTAACGTTGCATGGGCTGGCGTTTAATGTCAACACTGATTTGAGCTATTTTAACTACATCGTTCCCTGTGGCATTAATGATAAAGCTGTTACATCGATGGAAATTGAATTGAAGCAAAAGCAAAACCTGAGTGAAGTAAAGAAAATTCTGGAAAAAAATATTTTTATGTTGTTTGGAATGATTGCACAGACGCAATCAGTAGAAAAATGAACTGCTGAAAAGGTGATCCATGATTAAAGATATTGAACTACCTGTTGTAACGAATGTAACTTTGGCCGTTGCCCGGGAAAAGAATAATCTCCTGTTGGATGAATGGAAAGTGTATGTTATCAATAATGATGACGTGCCACTTGAAAATACACTCGTAGCAAGTACCGGTTACGGTGAAAAAAATGGTGCTCAGCAGAGGACCTCCACTCTTCGCCATTTTCTCCAAACTGTTCCCCCTCACAGTGCAGCATTGGTTGAGCGTGTTGACGATACTGTATTTCATTTGAATAATGAATATTGGTTAAGTTATTACATCGGGTCTCAGCTCTATGACAAGCGCTTTGTTTTTGTACCTGACTCTATTCATGAGGCAAATCTTATTTTTATAAAAGAACTGGATCGTGAAGGAGTGCTTCATTCATAAGTATGAAAGGCAAACTATTTCTCATTCCAACTATTCTTGCCGATGATACTCAGGTGGAGGTAATTCCTGCTTCTGTAAAAAATTCAATACAAAACCTTACTTATTTTCTTTGCGAAAATATTCGTACAGCCAGAAGATTTGTTAGCAGCCTTAAGGTGCATCATAGTATTGAGTCCGTACAATTTGAATTACTTGATAAAGACACAGCCTTCGAACAGTTGTCACAATTGATGAGCCCGTTATTTGAAGGCCAGAGTGTTGGGGTATTAAGTGAATCAGGTTGCCCCGGAATAGCAGATCCAGGGGCACTAGCTGCAGCGTTTGCACATCAGCATGATATTCAGGTTGTACCTCTGGTTGGGCCTTCATCCATACTATTGGCATTGATGGCTTCAGGTTTGAATGGTCAGTGCTTTGCTTTTCATGGATACCTCCCGGTAGAAGCAAATGATGCTATGAGGGCTATAAAGACTCTGGAATTTGAATCAAAAGAAAAAAAACAAACACAGATTTTTATTGAGACACCCTATAGAAATAATGCTGTTCTGAGTCATTTTCTAAAGTCATTAAAATCCAACACTCAACTGTGTGTTGCTGCAAATCTCACGTCTGCATCGGAAATGATTGTTTGCAAGCCGGTCAATCAATGGAAAAAGAATCCTGTAATCTTAGAAAAAGCGCCCGCAGTATTCCTTTTTTTAGCAGACTGATGAAGAATATGGTAAATAGTGAAACCTCATTATCTTTGCGCGCTTTAAGAATAACCACTAATAACAACAAATGCCATATCTATTTACCTCCGAATCTGTTTCTGAAGGTCACCCGGACAAGGTAGCTGACCAAATATCTGACGCATTGATTGATTACTTCCTCGCGTATGATCCAAATTCAAAAGTTGCTTGCGAAACACTTGTTACCACAGGACAAGTTGTATTGGCTGGTGAAGTAAAGTCAGAAGCATATCTTGATGTTCAGGATATTGCACGAGAAGTAATTCGCAAGATTGGATACACCAAGAGCGAATATATGTTCGAAGCAAATAGTTGCGGAATTTTCTCAGCTATTCACGAACAATCATCTGATATCAATCAAGGCGTTGAACGCAAGAAAAAAGAAGACCAGGGTGCTGGAGATCAGGGTATGATGTTTGGTTATGCTACAAACGAAACTGATAACTACATGCCATTGGCCTTAGATCTTGCTCACTTACTATTGCGTGAGCTGGCTATTCTTCGTCGTGAAGGTAAAGCAATAAACTACCTTCGCCCGGATGCAAAATCTCAGGTAACAATTGAATACAATGATAACAATCAGCCGTCACGAATTGATACCATTGTAATATCAACTCAGCATGATGACTTCGATAAGGATGCGGTGATGCTTAAGAAAATCAAGGATGATGTTATCAATATCCTTGTTCCCAGAATCAAGAAAAAACTCCCAAAACGCCTTCAAAATCTTTTTGGTGATGATATTAAATATCACGTTAACCCTACTGGTAAGTTCGTAATCGGTGGACCTCACGGAGACACTGGTCTTACCGGAAGAAAAATTATCGTAGATACATACGGTGGAAAAGGTGCTCACGGTGGTGGCGCTTTCTCTGGAAAAGATCCTTCAAAGGTAGATCGTTCAGCAGCATATGCCACACGTCACATCGCTAAGAACCTTGTGGCCGCTGGAGTTTGCAGTGAAGTTCTTGTTCAAGTTGCTTACGCAATCGGAGTTGCCCAGCCAGTTGGATTATATGTAAACACATACGGTACAGCTACTGTAAATATGAATGACGGGGAAATCGCAAACAGCATTTCAAAAATCTTCGACATGCGTCCTTACTTCATTGAAGAGCGCTTCAAACTTCGCACACCAATTTATTCTGAAACTGCGGCATACGGTCACATGGGTCGCGAACCACAGATTGTTGAGAAAACATTCAACAAAGGAAAAAAATCTGAAAAGAAGGTAAAGGTCGAGCTGTTTCCATGGGAGAAACTAGATTATGTAGATAAGGTTAAAAAAGCTTTTAAGCTTAAGTAATATTCAGAATTCTACAAAAAGAAAAATCCCCTGCTCCAAGGGGATTTATCCTTTTGAATTGTATCTGAATTAAAAAACTCCTAATTCCCGACTTCTAAATTTTCATCTATTTTGTTTGCCCCTTTTTTCTTCAATTGTGTTTTAAGTTTTTTCAATTGATTTCTTAACGCTTCAATAGCAAGGTCGGCGGCAGCCTCAAAAGAGGTAGCATTCATTTTTGCAAAAAGTCGTTTCCCCGGAACACTTAGTTTTATCTCGACCGTCTTATTTTCAACACCTTCGTTATTTATTCGTAAAAATACTTCGCCTTCTACAAAGCGATCATAAAACGTCTGGAGCTTATCAACTCGTTGCTGGATAAAGTCGATCAACTTCTGATCGGCATCAAAGTGGATAGAATGAACTTGTAACCTCATACTAGTGATATTTAAGTGAAACAATTGAACTCTTTTTATAACTAACTGAATTAACACATCAATAAAATCATGCCGTGCACTTCAGGCCTTGGGATGAGCCTGATCAAATACTTTTTTTAGTTTTTCCATAGAATTATGCGTATAAACCTGCGTAGCTGCAAGGCTGCTATGCCCCAGCAAATCTTTCACAGCATTGATTTCTGCTCCTTTATTAAGTAAGTGAGTTGCATACGTATGACGCAATACGTGTGGGCTTGTCTTTTCCACCGAAGTGGTGCCTAAATATTTCTTTGCAACTCTCTGCACAAGCATCGGGTAACATTTACCTCCCGTATCACTAACGAGAAAACATCCGTG
>Ga0209511_1000339_pt1 | contig 49580 bp, 47 predicted proteins | sample SSSSmetaG_FD_184141 | JGI IMG/M metagenome (GOLD analysis project Ga0209511, IMG submission 184141) | Glacier valley bacterial and archeal communities from Borup Fiord, Nunavut, Canada, to study Microbial Dark Matter (Phase II) - ​SSSS... | ecosystem: Environmental > Aquatic > Freshwater > Ice >... | reverse complement strand
AGAGCGCGAGCCATCCGACCACGGCGACCGGGAACCAGCGCTTCTTGATCGCGGCATTCGCGAAGCCGAGCGTGGCCGCGACGACGACGACGAAGCCGACGACCGTGCCGATGCCTGCGCTGCCCATCCGGGCGGTGTAACACGTCCGTCGGTACAGACGTCTGCGGCACGTTGACCGTGGTCGTCGGCTTTCAGGTGCAAGCACGTGGAGCTTCGCGATCGGGGTGTAGTCTGCGCGTGTGAAACGGATCCTCCTCGTGCGCCACGGCCAAACCGCGTGGAATGCCGCAGGGAGATTGCAGGGGCATACCGATATCGAGCTCGACGCCACCGGCCGGGATCAGGCGCTCGCCCTGGCCAAGACGCTCGGTGATGCCGGCGTCACCCGCGTGTGGTCGAGCGATCTGTTGCGCGCGCGCCAGACCGCGACGATCATCGCGGAGCAGCTCGGACTTTCGCCACCCGCGATCGATGCCCAGCTTCGCGAACGCAAGTTCGGCGTCTTCGAGGGCCTGACGCGCGACGAGTGTGCGGCGAACCACCCGGATGCATGGCGCGAATGGATCGCGCAGACCGGCCATCCACCAGGTGGCGAGCCGCGTGAGGAAGCGACCGCGCGTCTGCAACGCGCCTTGTCGCGCGTGCTGGCCGACGGCACCACGCTCGTCGTCTCGCACGGCGGCGTCATGCGCCTGTGGTTGATGGAGCTGCTCGGCACCACGATTCCGCTCGTCGGCAACGCGACGACGTACTTGCTCGATCACGACGGCACCGCGTTCCGCGCTGCGCTTCGAATCTAAAAAGACGTCGCCGTCGTCGCTCGGTTCTGCACCGGCGGACTCGAGTTGCTTCGGTCGTGAACGGGTTCGATCACGGTCACGTTTGCTATCGAGGCTCTCGTTCGGGTGGGAGCCCGATGATCAAGCGCAAGCAATGGCGAAAGACGGGGCGCAATTCGGGAGGCAGCGGCGCGAGGATTTGATCGCCGACGAGCCGGACCTTGGGGAGCACCTGCTCGAGCAACTTCACGCCGGCGAGCGTCGCACTGATCGCGTTCGTCCGCGCATCGCGCTTGCTCTGATGGCGCTCGACCAAGCCGCGCAGGGTGAGCCGGCTGATCATCTGGGTCAGCGTGTTCTTGTCGATGCCCGTGAGCTGGACCAGCTCGGCCTGACTCGCTTCGGGGTTCTGCACGACGGTCACGAGCAGTGCGACTTGCTGCCTCGTAGGGCCGTCCTTGCCGACGGTCTCCGTGAATAATTCTTCAGACCGCTGATGACTGCGTCGTAAGAGGTGACCTGGTGTGTCACGAAGTACGAAGTCGTGGATCGCACTCGGAACTCTGCGCGTCCGCGATTTCTTGGTCGTCATACGTCGGCGCGATTCTAGTCCACGCGATACGCTGCGTCGAAGATTGGTCGCTGAAACCGCGTTGACCGATCGCATTGGTGCGTATCTGTGTTGTTAAGGACAAGCGATGAAGTGGCTCTCCGACATCGCAGCTGAGCGCGAGCCGCGATCATCATCTGACGTACGTCAAAGTCGATCTTCGTGAAGAAGCGCTCGCGTTCGAGGCCGACTGACACGCATCGCTCGATGCGGTGGCTGCGTGGCCGTCGCTGAGGTGATGTGGCTCGTCGAAAAAGCGGGCATCGATAGCAAGCTCGCATCGACGTGATCGGCCTCGGCGCCGGGTCATCGACGATGTTCAGCGCCCATGTGGAGCGCTGCTATGAGGGCTAGGCGATCGCGCTGACGACGAACGAGCGCAGCTTGCCGGGAAGCTGGAGCTCGACATTGTCATCGACCTTCTTGCCGAGCAGCGCGCGGCCGAGCGGCGAGCTCGGGGTCACGACCTGCACACCGCCAGCGAGCACATTGCCGCCACCTGCGGGCGAGAGGAAGACCACGAGCTCGGTGCCGTCTTCGTCGACGGTCACGAGTGCGCTCATCGCGATGGATGCTTTCGGTCCGAACTCGCGCAAGGCGAGCGCGTTGACATCGCCGATCGCGGCCTCGTTCTCGGCGACGCGCTGGGCCTGACCGCGCGCGAGGTACGATTGCTCGAGGCCGCGGGTGTCCTTGTCGTTCTCGGGCTTGGCCTCTTCGTGAGTCGAGCCTTCGATCGCCGCGGCGTGGGCAGCGCGTGCCGTCGCGAGCGCCGCTTCGAGCTGCGCGATGAGCTCGATCTTGAGCGCCTGCTTGTGCAAGGACGCAGTATCTTCACAATCGTGAAGCCGTGGAAGACGCTCGCGACACTGCCGACGGCCGAAGGCGCCCTGGAGCTGCGTCAGCGGGGCGAGCGCGAGTTCTTGCTCGTGATCGCTGGGCGCGTGCTGATGACGAGTCACGAGCGGATCTCCGAGCAGCGACTCGCGATCCTCGGCTGCGCACATCTCGCCAAGCGGCCGACCTCGCAGATGCTGATCGGGGGGCTCGGGATGGCATACACGGTGCGCGCGGCGCTCGATGCGTTGCCGCCGGGCGGGCAGGTCGATGTGGCGGAGCTGTCGCCGGCTGTCGTCGAGTGGTGTCGGGGTCCGATGGCGGTGCTGACGAACAACGCCGTCGGTGATCGGCGCGTGAAGGTGATCATCGGCGATGTCGCGAATATCATCGCGAACGCGGATGCGGGCTCGTACGACGCGATCCTGCTCGATCTGTACGAGGGCCCGCACGCGGCGGGCCAGCGCGGCGACGATCCGTTTTATGGACCGGGCGCACTCGCGAAGCAGCACCGCGCGCTCGCTCCCGGAGGCGTGCTCGCGGTGTGGTCCGAAGATCCGGACGATGCGTACCTCAAGCGGCTCCGCGGTGCGGGCTTCGACGTGACCGTGGACCGGTCCGGCGCGAGTCGCACGCACATCGTGTATCTCGGCGTCCGTCGGCGTTGAGATTCGCGCATGTCGACGACGGTGCAGCCATGCATGCAAGCGAACCTCGCATGAAGATCGCGGTCATCGGTCACGTCGAGCGCGTCACATCGGCACGGTGCCGGCACGGTGCCGGCACGGTGCCGGCATTGCCCGTGGCGGGGGACATCGCGCACCTCGAGCGGCCGCGACCTAGCTCACGCGGTGATCGCGGAGAGTCTTGCGACCTCGGCCGGCGCGAGCTTCACGCGACCCGATTCGAACAGCGCATCCAGTTGTTCGAGCGTGCGCGCGCTCGCGATGGGCGCACCGACCACGGCATGTGCCTTGAGCCACGCGAGCGAGATCGAGGCGACGGAAGCTCTGTGCGTCTCGGACAGCTCGTCGAGCGCGTGCAGCAACTTCACGTTCTTCGGATCCTCGAGGTACTTGCTCGCGTGACCCGCGCGCGGTGATTCGACCTTCAACCCCTGGCGATACTTGCCGGTCAGAAAGCCAAGCGCGAGCGAGAAGTACGGTAGTTCTTTCATGCCTTCGCGTTCGATCACCGGCACGAGCGTCTTCTCGATCTTGCGCTCGACGAGATTCCATTGATCCTGTGACACTTCGAAGCCGCGCAGCCCGTTCGCACGGGCGACCTCGAGCGCCGAGCTCAACCGCTCGGGAGTGAAGTTCGAAGCGCCGAGCGCTCGTACCTTGCCATCGCGGCGCAGCTTGTCGAAGGCCCCGACGTACTCGAGTTGATCGACTTGCGGATCGTCTTGGTGCGCGTAGTACAAATCGACGTGATCGGTGCGCAGCCGGCGTAGCGAACCTTCGATCGCCGTCGCGATGTTCGCGGCCGAGAGCCCGGGCTGCGCCTTCCACTTCGCCACTTTTGTCGCGATGTGGATGCGGTCGCGATGGCCACGCGATGCGAGCCATTCACCGATGATCGTCTCCGAGCCACCGCCATCACCACCTGGGGGGTAAACATCGGCGGTGTCGATCATGCGACCACCACGTTCGATGAACGCGTCGAGGATCTTGAAACCCTCTTCGCGCTGCACGGTCCAGCCAAACACGTTTCCGCCGAATACAAACGGGCCGAAATCGAGGCTGTGCACGGCTGTAGTTGACCGTGTCTGGCGGCCATCGCAAGCGAGGTCATCGCTAATCGCTAGACCGAGCGGATGCGCTCGCTATGCGCGTTTACGACGACGAATCAGCAGCGCGCATGCAACGCCTGCAAACACGATCAGCGAGCTGCCTGGAGTCGTCGAGCAGCCTCCTTGAACGGAGTTATCCGTGTCGCTGCCGGTCTCGTTGCCGCCACCGGCATTGCTGCCGCCAGGGCAGTCGCTGTCGGTCGTCCCCGTGCAACCGACCGGGCAGCACCCGTCATGGTCGTGACACGACGTGATCAGCTGGGTCTCGCACTGCGCTGTGCAGGACGCCGCGAGCCCCACGAGCACGTCGGGCGAGCAGGCATCGGCGCTCGGAGTGCACGTCGAGGGGCACGAGCCCGGCGGATCGCAGGTCTCACCCGGATCGAGGATGCTGTTGCCGCACGCGGCCGCGGTCGAGTACGTGATCGAAGCGACGTTGAAGCCACCGTTGGAGAGGTTGCTCTGGACCTGTGGATTGGGGCCCTTGACGAACGTGAACGTACCCTCGTGATTACTCGCGGCTGTGCTCACATCGGCATCCGCGGTCTCCATGCGGATCGTGTACGTGGCGTCGGGGACGAGGTTGCCGTTGCGATCCTTGAGATCCCAGATCGCCATGATCTGTAGCGCGTGGTCCTGGCGCGTCGCGCTCGTCACCGCGTCGGCGTCGTTCGTGCCGGCCTTCAAATTCCAATCGATCAGGTACTGTTTTCGCTGGTTCGCCCAGCGCGCGATCGTCTTGACGAACGCGCCGCTCGAGTCTTCCACCCACACGACCGTGACGTTGCGAGGCGCGTAGTTGCCACCCGGAGGTGTGGTGAGGAACTTCGCAGTCACGCTCTGCGCGTGGACCGGAGTAGCGACCATGAAGCTAATTGCGATCAAGACCCCGACTACAAAACGCATCGGCCACAGCTTTAGCAAGAACTGTGCAGCTCGTTGCACGAAGCTAACTACATGAAAGTACGACGATCATGGGGACAGGATCCCCATCCAGAACCCCAGTATGACCCCACTTTGTTGCAGTGTAGTGCAGTGCAGCACCAGGACGACGTGAATCTAATTACTTACCGGTAGTGAATTTGTTGCATTGCACAAATTCAAACTCGGACGCATGCTGCTCCGGACGGCATGTTGTATCCGCTCCACGAGCTTCACCGGATGTCCTTCGACGCAGTTTCAGCGTTTACCGAGACGCTGCGCCATGCGCCGTTCCCCTGGGTGCGCGCTCAAGCTGCATTGTTGCACCGCATCACAAAGGTCTATGGCAAGCCGCAGTTCGACCTCCCGGGGGTGACCGAGCAGGTCATTGCCGAACGGCCGTTCTGTCGGCTGGTGCATTTTGCCCGGGTGACACCGCGGGTGCTGCCGCGCGTGCTCGTGGTCGCGCCGCTCTCCGGTCATCACGCCACGCTCGTGCGCGAGACCTGCGCCGCGCTGCTCGCCGATCACGATGTCTACATCACGGACTGGATCGATGCGCGCAGCGTCTCGATGGAGCACGGCGTGTTTTCGCTCGCCGACTACATCCGCGACCTTCGCGGCTTCCTGCGCGAGCTCGATGCCACGAACCTTCACGTGATCGCGGTGTGTCAACCAACCGTGCCGACGCTCGCCGCGGTCGCGCTCTCAGCCGCGGCCCGAGAAGCAACGCCGCGCTCGATGACCCTGATGGGGGGACCTGTCGATGCGCGCCGCAGTCCGACCATGGTTGACAAGCTCGCGACCGATCATCCGATCGCCTGGTTCGAAGCGCAGATGATCCACCGAGTGCCGGCGCGCTACGCAGGTGCGGGGCGTCGGGTCTATCCAGGCTTCCTGCAGCTCTCGGCGTTCGTGATGATGAACCCCGACTCGCACGTGAAGGCGTACTGGACGTACTGGCTCGATCAACTTCGCGGTAATGCCGCGGCTACCGAGAAGCACGAGAAGTTTTACGACGAGTACAACGCCGTCCTCGACATGGACGCGCAGTACTACCTCGACACGGTTCGCATCGTGTTCCAGGAGTTCGCGCTCGCGCGCGGCACCTGGATGGTCGACGGCGAGCTCGTCGATCCTTCGAAGATCACCGCTACACCGATCTTCACGATCGAAGGCGAGAACGACGATATCTCGGGGCTCGGTCAGACCGAGGCCGCGCTCGATCTCTGCACGAATTTGCCGGCAGCCTCGAAGCGCCACATGGTGGCCGAGGGCTGTGGTCACTACGGCCTGTTCTCTGGCTCGCGCTGGCGAGAATCGATCTATCCCGAGGTGCGGACGTTCATTCGCAGTCATCAGCCATGAAAGTTGCACTCGTCACCGGCTCGACGAGCGGCATCGGTCTCGGCATCGCGCAAGCGCTGGCCGCCGAGGGCACCGCGATCATCTTGAATGGCTTCGGTGACACCGAGCCCGCGCGCCAAGCGCTCGCCTCGACCGGCGCGCGCGTCGGTTATCACGGCGCAGATCTCTCGAAGCCGGACGACATCACCGCCTTGATGGCGTACGCGACGAGCGAATTCGGTGGCGTCGATATCCTCGTCAACAATGCGGGCATCCAGCACGTCGCATCGGTCGAGAACTTTCCCATCGAAAAGTGGGACGAGGTGATCGCGCTCAACCTAACCGCCGCATTTCACACCACGCGCCTCGTGCTACCGCGCATGCGCGCGAACAACTGGGGCCGGATCGTCAACATCGCTTCGGCGCACGGCCTCGTCGCTTCGGCGGGCAAGGCGGCGTATGTCGCGGCCAAGCACGGCTTGCTCGGCCTCACGAAGGTGACCGCGCTCGAGACCGCGCGCACAGGCATCACGTGCAACGCGATCTGTCCGGGGTGGGTGCTCACGCCACTCGTCCAGCGCCAGGTCGAGGCGCGCGCCGCGAAGGAAGACATCTCGATCGAGGCCGCGCGTGAAGCGCTGGTTCTTGAGAAACAGCCGTCGGGCGAGTTCGTCACGACCGAGCAGCTCGGCGCGACCGCGGTTTTTCTGTGCAGTGCTGCCGCAGCGCAAGTGCGCGGTGCGGCCTGGACGATGGACGGCGGCTGGACCGCGCAGTAATCAGAAGCCGTTCGCGCGGATCTTCTGCCAGGTCGGACGCGAGCTCACGCGACCCCACCACGCGGTAAACTGCGGGTACTTCGCATAAATGTCCTTGGCGGGAGTCATCATCGTGTAGTCGATGTACGGAGCAAACGCGATGTCCGCGATCGTGAACTGGTCACCGACCAGGAACGGCTTGCCGCTCTCGGCGAGTGACTTGTCGATCACCGCCACGGCCGCCTCGAGCTTGTCCCCGGCGGCCTTGAGAGCTTCCGGAGTCTGCGCGCGCTTGAACACACCGTCGTAGACGAACGTCATCGCGGCCGGCGAAAAATCCGATGTCTCGACGCTGATCCATTGCTCCATCTTCGCGCGCTGCTGCGCATCCTTGGGCGTGAGCTTGAAGCCCGACTTCTCGTCAATATATCGCGCCATCGCGCGCGACTCGTACATCTTGAAGCCGTCGTCATCGATCGCGGGGAGTTGTCCGAACGGCTGGCGCGCGATGTGCCCGAGCGACTTGTGCTCGCCCTTCATGATGTCGACGAGCGTGAGCTCGTACGGGATCGCGTTCTCTTCGAGCGAGAACAAGACTGTGCGCGTGCACGTGCTGCCGGGATGGCCATAGAGCTTGATCATCCGCGGACGGTATCACCAGGTGTCACCAGGTATCGATGAACCGTGTCGAGGCAAACACCGTGTAGTCACAGACGAGCAACATCACGCGCTGACCACCGACTGCCTCGGTGTCCGAGATCAAGCCATCGGCAACGCCCACAAGCGTAGTTGTCGCACGACGCTGGTGTTCAGCGGGGAGCGAGTACGCGGGCCGCAACATGAAGTGAAGTCTGCAGCCTCGTCAGATTTACAATCCGAGAGTGCCGGTTGGGAGCCGGGCGGCCGAGCCGCTCATGTCACGGCGAAGACAACATCGCCGACCCGGTGTGCCTTGGGAACACCGTTCGCACGCGACCTGCTGGCGATTGCCACCAGTGATTGGCGCCGTCTTGGCCATGGCTTCAACGGTCTACGATTTCGGGACCATCTTGCAAGGACCGGGGTGTAACTGGCTACGATGCTCGCGATGGCCGCCCACGATTCCGCCCGTGCCGCGAGCGAGGAAACGGACGGGCTCGCGGCCGAGGCGGTTCGCAAGGCCGCCCGTGGCGACCAAGCCGCAGTGACCTGGCCGATCGATTCATCGCCCGACTCGTGCCGGAGCCGAAGCGCACGCGCTGGCCGTACGCGGTTGCTGTTGGCCTCGCCGCGGCGGCCGCGGTCGCGCGCATCGCGAGCCAGCGCCGACGAAGGTCAGCGGGACCTGGAGCGCGACCGCGCGCACGACGGAGAAGCTCGGCGACCGCGGCGTCGCCGTCGTCGAGGCCGGCGGTGTGATCACATGGGAGCTCGCGGCGGGCGAGGCTCACGTCCGCCAGGATCGTGCGGAGGTGTTCTACCGGGTCGAGCATGCCGCGGATGTCTTCGAGGTTGCGACCTCGCACGCCGTCGTCCGTGTCCGCGGGACGTGCTTTCGAATCGTACTCGACGCGTACGGCACGACGGTGACGGTGGATGAGGGCACGGTCGAGATCGCGAACGACGCACCGCCGCGAATGCTCTCGGGTGCCTCGCTGGCCGCGCCATCGGTCGGCGCGGCGACGCAGGCAGCGCTCCTCGCTCGCGATCGCGCCCTGCGCGAACGGATCGTAACGCTCGAAGCGCAGGTCGCCGGCGTCGCCCGAGCCACCGAGGCGATCAATCAGCGCTCGCTGCGGTGGTTCGATCTGAATCCCGACGAGCTCGCAACGCTCGCGAAGCGCTGCCTGGTGCCACTCGATATCGAACCGATCGCAGGCTCGACGATCATGGACACGGTCCTCGAGAAGGGCGCGCAGACCGTCGGACTCACCGAGGAAGAACGCGTCGTGGTCACTCGCTTGATCGAGCGGACCCAGCCGGCCTATCTGGACGGACTCCAGCAGATCGTGTTCGGCGCAGATCACTCGTACTTCACGATCTTCCAGCACGGGCGCCAGGTCGACGTGAAGCGCAAGCGATAGGCGACGCCCAGGTGGAACTGCACCCCACGCGTGCCGCGGAAATCCCCCCGCGGGCCGAGCGAGAGCTTCGCCAACCAACGCAACCAGTCGCGGCCGTCGTGACCGAGTGCGCGTGACTTCACGAACCGGCGCACGTGCGGCCACGCGGCCTCGAACACCTCGTCGCGATGGTGGTTGTGCGCGGACCCGAACGCATGCTCTTCGCGCGATCGTCGTCACCGTTCACGACAACAACACCCCTTCACTCGCAGCCTGAAACTTCACGCGAAAACTATCTTGATTCCTACCGGGGCTCTGTGCGATCGATTGCGCATGTGTCAGGCGCATTCGCTGGGCAGCGACTGCGAGAGCGCCGTAACTGCACGCTGCGCCGGTCAACTACATGAACGGGCGCGACCACGATTGGATGCAACTCCCGAAGGAGACACGTCAGCTCTAGTTGAGGACGCCGTTCGTGATGAACGGCTTGCCGTCGAGCGTGACGGTCGCACCCGACATCGTGAAGCCGATGCCGACCTGACCCTTGATCGTGCCACCGGCCCAGTCGTTCGCGCCCGTCGTGATCGAGACGTTGCCCGCGCCCGGGTAGGTCTCGAGCTTGCCGCCGGTGCGGATCACCGGATTGATGCCAAAATCGATCGCACTGATCTCGACCTTGTTCGCCGGTCGCGCGTCGTAAAAGGGCTTGACCGCATCCCACCCCGACTTCGCCGTGAGGTTCGTGATCTTGCCGGCCTTGATGTCGGCCGTGACACCCAGGATCTCCTTGCCTATCCAGACCATGCGGTCGTCGACGAGCTTGCCTTCGACGGTGCCGGGGACCGGCGTCACGATCACTTCACCTGCGGGCAGCCACGCCAGGACCTGCGAACCGCCCGCCTTCACCTTCGCGTCGGTGATCACACCGTCGCTGGTCTGGCTCTTGTGGTTGATCTTGAGCTTGAGGTCGGTGCCGTTTGCCAACGTGATGTGGACTTCGTTTGCCTTCGCGAGCAGCTCGCCGACCTGCTTCGCCTTCGCCTGGATGCCGGTGTAGTCCGCAGCGAGCCCGCTCCAGTAGAGCGCGCCCATCTCGGCCTCATCGATGCCCAGCAGGCGCGCGCGCGTCGGCGAAGGAGCGAGCCCGTTATCGAGCTCGACGCGACGAACGCTGCGGGCGAGCAGCACGCCGTCGACTGCGCTGCGTGCTTTTCCGAGCTTCGCGGCGCGGTCGCCCGGGAAGCCAGCGTAGATGCTCGAATCGCGCACCGCCGGCAACGAGATGATGACGTTGACCGATTTTGCGAGGGCCATCTGCGCGGCATCGACCTTGTCGTCGTACGTCGCGAGCGACTGGATCAGCCACTTCTTCGAGAGCGACTCCGAGCCGGTCACGATGATCGGCCAGGCACCGCGCTGCGAGCAGGCGATCGAGAGCTCCTCGAGAAAGGGCATGTCCGCGGGCGTTCCCTGGAGCTCGACGATGTCGCCCTCCTTGACGTTCGCGGTCGTGCCGACGATCCGATTCGCGATCTCGACGTAGTTCGGCGCGGCCTTGCCCGGTTGCGCCGAGCTAGTCACTGCACCTGCAGCGATCGCGAGCGCGACCGCACCAACCTGCTTGAGCTCAATCATTTCGCCTCTGTAACACAGGACGCGACATCGACGGGTGACCGGCATCTAGGCGCGTCATGAAAGCGTTTGTGCTCGCATTTGCAGTTCTCTTGGGTCTCGTCGGATCAGCTCGTGGCGACGAAGAACCACCGGCCGCCGAGCAGCACGAGGAGCCCTCGGCGGAACAACATCACGAGGAGCTCACCGAACCCGACGCGGATCCGGACGACGCGCACTATTCGAAGTTCGATCTCGATGGCGATGGCAGCGCCGACCCGGCACTCGAACAAGAGTACGAAGATGCGATGGGCGGGATCAAACCCGAGATCGACGCAGCCGCCATCGAGAAGGAGCTCGATGCACGGCCGAAGGACATCGCGCTCACGCCTTCGCTGACGGTCGAGCAGTTCCGCAAGATCGTCGGCGTCGTTCGCAAGGTCGTGCTCGGACGGATGGAAAAGAAGATGGCCAAGAGCGCCGCCAAGAAGCTAAACCAGTTCGCGATCGGGATCGGCGTGTTTTCGCTCGCCGGGCTGCTCCTCCTCTTCATCCCGCTCGTGATGCGCAAGCGCTACCCGGGGCAGGGTAAGACGCTGTTCGCGTACTCCGCGCTCGCGGCAGTCACGTTCATCGTCACCGTGAACATGTTCGGCGCTGTGCTAATCGGCATGAAGACGGTGCAAGGTGCACTCGGTGATTCGACCAATCCGAGCCTCGCGATCGCGAAGGGCACCTTCGACACGCTCGACCATAATGCCGACGAGTTCCTCACGATGGGCAAGTACTTGTTCGTGCCCACGCTCGAGCAGTTGCAAGGTAACTCCGACGAGCAGCCCTCGGTGCTGATCCTCGAGAATGGCCAGAAGCTGATCCGATCGGCGCACGTGTTCGTCACGATCGCAAAGATGTTCAAGTACCTCGATTTCGTCTTCAAGTTCCTGCCGATCGTGCTGTTCGCCGTGACGATGATCCTGTTCGGGCTCGCGATCCGCCCGACCCTCACCGAGATCGTGAAGCTACCGATGCGCGCGGCCGCGGGCGAGGCCGGCGTGGGCCGCGATGTCACGCGCGGTGCGCTGCTCCGCGTGTGGGGAGAGCTCGAGGCAACGCTGTGCACGATCGGCGTCCTCGCGGGACTCACGTTGCTCTCGGGATTTATCCTCGGTCAGATCGTCGGTCCGGCGCTCTACGCGCTGCTGAGCTACTTCAGCATGGCGGTCAGCTACCTCCAGTTCGTCGAGGGTGCGAACCCGGGCATGGTGTTCCTCGCGTTGTTCGCGGTGATCTTGTTCCTCGTGTTCAACCTCGCGACGCTGATCCTTTCGATGTCTTTCTTCCTGGGAAAATCACAGAAGATTTTCCAGGCTCGGTTCGACCGCGGCATCCCGATTGCGAGACACAAGCGCTTCTTCACGTGGGGGCTCCCCGCGGTGGTGCTCGTCCAGGTCTTCCCGTGGGTCTTCGTGGTGGTCGCCGCGAAGGTGCTCGATCTGATCAACGACAAGCTGCTCGCGGGTGTCGTCGATGTGGAGAAGGTGCCGTGGACCGCGCTCCTGCTCGCCGGTCCGCTGTTCCTCGTGTTCGGCTACCTCGCGCTGTTCTGGGCTGCGCGCGGATTCAAGGCGATCAGCTTTCTGTTCCGTTACAAGCCGGTGTGAACGACGGGATGGCCGTCGGTCGCGAGCCATTCCTTCGCGGCCGCGAGCTCCTCGGTCCAGTTGCCTTCGGTCGTCGAGAACGTCGCGAGCGCGGAGGTCAAGAGCGCCTTGCCGCGAGCGTGGTCGAGCTTCCAGAGCTCTCGCGCGAGCGAGTACTGGATCGACGCCGTGTGACCCTTGTCTGCGAGCTTCGTGAACATCGCGATCGCCGCTTCGAGGTCCGCAACGGCCGCCGCGTGCTGGTTCATCGTCGCGTGAATCTGGCCACGCGTCGCGAGGGCCTCCGCGAGCCTCGGGTGCGGTTCGCCGTAAGTGTGCTCGATCACCTCGATCGACTTCGCGATCAGCGTGAGCGCTTCTGGCCCTCGATCGAGATTTGCGAGGGCCTGCGCCTCGTACTGCCAGCATTCGGCTTGCGTCTCGGAGCCCTCACCCGTCGCGAACGCGATCACGTCGCAGGCGCGAGCGAGCTTCGGTTCGGCTTCCTTGTAGCGCCCGTTCTGCACGAGGATCTGACCCTCGATCATCACCGCTTCCCCGTAGCGCTCGGTACGATCGCCAGAGATCCGTTTCAGGGTTTCGACGACCGCGTGGATCTCCTGCATCGCCACCTCCGGCTGGTGATCGTCCTCGAGGCACTGCGCGTAGCTCGAGTGAGCGATCACCCGATCGAGGCTGTCTTCGCCGAGCGTTCTGTCCGCGAGCTGCTTTGCTTCGAGAGCGAACTGCACGGCTTCTCGCGTGCGGCCCAGCGTCTTGAGATTCACCGCGAGGCGGCCCTTGAACATGATCTGCGCGGTGACCACGCCGCTGCCGGCCGCGGGCAGGTGTGCGAGTGCATCGCGATACGCCGCGATCGCATCGAGGTAGCGGCCCTGCGCTTCGTAGAGGTACCCGAGCCCCTGGATCGCTTGCGGCAAGTAATCCGGCGCAGCCTTCTCCGAGATCTCGACCGCACGACGGAGCGCCCGCTCGGCCGGCTCGGGCTGATGCGCCTCGACGAGCGTGGTGCCCTTCGCGTACTGAAACAGTGCATCGACATCGGCGGGGCGCCCGAGCCGATCGAGTGCAGCCTCGGCGTACGTCACGTACTCGAGACCTCGTTCGGGCTCACCGTCGTCGAACGTCGCGCTCAGTACGAGCTGGATCCACGTCGACGCCGCGATGTAATCGTGGTGCGATGATTCCGCGAGCGCCGCCGCCTTCTTCAGCGTCGCCTCCGCCAGCTTCGAATCGCCACCTTGTGATTCGGTGGCGCCGAGCAGATACAAGGTCTCCGCCGCGACGGGCGGCCACACGTTCGCGGCGTCGTTGGCGACCTGGCGCGCGAGAGCGATCGAGGTCTTGAAGTCGTTTGCATTGCGAGTCGCCTCGGCATCGAACGCGCGATAGCGCAGCGCGGTCACCGCGCGTCGGAGTGCCGGATCCTCGGGGATGCGCGAGAACTGCAACGCAGGTGGTGGCGAGGTGCAGCGATCGGGATGGCTGATCAGGCCGGTGAGCGCGAGCGCGTGTTTCGGGCCGTCTGCGACGATATCCGCGGTCACGCCCGCGAACTCGGTGCGGCGCGCATCGAGGCAGGTCGTGACCAGCAGCGCCTGGACCGGCACGCGGTCCGCGAAGCATGTCTCGGCCTGGGCGACGCGAAAGCGGGTCGCGGTCGCATCGAGCGAAGCGAGCACTCTCGCGCCTGTCGGATCTGCACCGAGCGCGCGCGCGACGGCAGCACGATCGTAGGGCAGGTCGAAGCCGCGTGCACACGGATGATCGGGAGCCGGTCGCGTGAGGACCAGCGCGCCCGCGATGCCCGCAGCAACGAGTCCAGCTCCGATCGCGGCGATCTGTAAACGTCGTCGCCGGGCCCTGATCACCGCGAGCTCTTTCGCGAAGCTCGGCAGATCCTGCCAGCGCTTGGCCGGATCGAGCTCGAGTCCGCGTTCGAGTGCACGCAGCAACCTGCGAGGCACCGCGCTCGGCGATCTCGCGGGCGGGCGCGTGCCGAAGATCGCCTCCCACAGCGACACCGCGAACGCGTAGACATCCGCGCGACGATCGACCCGCTCGCCTGCGAGCTGCTCCGGGGCCATGTACGCCGGCGTGCCGATCGCGATGCCGGTAGTGGTCAGCTGCGTTTCGCGAGGCGCACTACTCGAAGGCTCGAGCTCGGCTTGTCCTGCCGCCCGCGCGATGCCGAAATCGCTGACGACCACGCGCTGTTCACCGGCGAGCTCGACGAGCACATTGTCGGGTTTGAAATCGCGATGGACGATTCCGGCGGCGTGCGCGGCCGCGAGTCCGTGCGCGGCACGCTCGTACATCGCCACGCAGGTGCGCCAGCTCGGACGCGTGCGCGCGGCGAATGCGCCCAGGGTCTCGCCGTGGATGAGCTCCATCGCGATGAACACGACACCGTCGACACGGCCGACATCGTAGACCGTCATCACCGCGGGATGCCTGACCTTGGCGGTCAGCCGCGATTCACGCAGCAAGCGTTGCGCGAGCACGTCGGCACGCCCCACGAGCTCGGGGCGCAGGACCTTGAGTGCGATCTCTCGATCGAGCTCGCTGTCGTACGCGACGTAGACGCGACCCATCCCGCCGGCGCCGAGCAAGCGCCGCACTTCATAGCGGCCGATCCGCGCGCCGATCGCGGTGCCCTGGCTGTGCTCGGTCGGCACACTCGGCGTGCCGAGGGCCATCGGCGCGGCCCGTACTCCCGCCCGCACCGCGTGCCGGCACGCTTCGCATTCGTCTAGATGAGCCGCGATCGCTTCGGCCTCGGAGGTGGCGAGGTCGCGCCGAGCGAACGAAACCAGCGCGTCTTCCTCCGGGCACACCACCAGACTGGACTCTGATAGGGCGCCCGAAAATCTTCCACATTTTTCATGCGACATCTGCCTACGGCCGGCGTCTGGGGGCGAGATGAAGCTCAAACGGTGGTTCGCAGCATTGGCGCTCGTCACGGGGTGCGGTTTTGGTGACAACAACGTCACGCACAGCACGCCGCATCATAGATGCGGCGACGGTGTGGTCGATCCTGGCGAAGGCTGTGACGACGGTAACGACGTCTCCGGCGATGGCTGCTCGGCATCGTGCACCGTCGAATCGTCGGTCGCAGCGTGTGGCAATGGCGTCCGCGAGAACAGCGAGGAGTGCGACGACGGCAACACCACCAATGGCGACGGTTGCTCTTCGACCTGCACCCACGAGAGCGTGTGCGGCAATCACATCACCGAGCCCGGCGAGCAGTGTGACGACGGCAACACCGCGAGTGGCGATGGCTGTTCGCCGATGTGCCAGACCGAAACCACGACTGCCTGCGGGCTGCTGCCGCAAAGCGGTTGCAGCGGGGCCACACCGGCATGCGACCTGACGTCGGCGGGTGATGGCTCCACTGCCTGTCGTGCGGTCACCACCCAGGGCACGAGCAATGACCACTGTCCGGTCGATAGCGCGTGCAAGGCGGGGTACACGTGCGTCCACGATTCTCTCGCCGACGCACCATGGTGTGCTCGCTTCTGCGCGACCGATAGCGGTTGCTCCGGGACTGGCTCACGTTGTGTCGATGCTCTCGACAGCACGAACGTCCTGACGTGCTCCAACGCGTGCGACCCCTACGGTCAGACCGGTTGCCCGGTGGGCATGGGTTGCATGGCCTATCAGGCAGCGATGGGCGACTTCACCGATTGCCTCTATCAAGGCGCGGTTCCCCAGGCGGGCACGTGCACGACCGATCGCGATTGCGAGGATGGCCTCGCTTGCGTCAGCGATGGTTCGGGCAAGACCTGCCAGCCGTACTGCGTCGTCGGCAATTCGAGCACGTGCTTCGCGGGCGAGACCTGCGCCGCGTTCGTCAACCCGCTCGTGATCGGCACCACCCAGTACGGCGTCTGCTTCTAGGAGATCGTCATGAAACTTATCCTGCTCAGTCTGTGTCTGCCCGCGCTCGCCTACGCCGATCCGACGATCGAAGTTGGCGGCATCCTCGGTGCGCACTCGTTCGCGCATGACACCGAGCTCGGCTCGACCGACGACAGCGCACAGCCGGGCCCGTCCTCGAGTGGCTTGTTCGGCGCACGTGCGGCGTACGTCGTGAGACCTCGCATCGCGATCGAAGGCGAGCTCGCGATCATCCCTACAAAGGATGACGTCCTCGGCAAGGCCGCGATGGTGTACGGCCTCGGCGCGCATGTTCGCTTTGACCTCTTGACCGGCAAGTTGCGGCCGTTCGTCGTCGTCGGCATCGGCGCGAACATCCTGCGCTCGAGCTCGCCGCAAATGACAAACGATGTCGATCAAGCTTATCACTGGGGCCTCGGCGTGCGGTGGGCACTGAGCGACCGTGTCGATCTGCGTATCGACGGGCGGCAAGAGATCGTGCCGGATCGCCATCACAACGGCGCGACCAGCGATTTCGACTTCACACTCGGTGCGACCTATCGGCTGGGCGCGATCACGAAACCCAAGCCGGTCGTCGTGGTTGAGGCACCGCGCGCGGAGCCCGCACCGCCGCCACCGCCCGTGGTGGTCGTGCCTGCACCCGAACCGATCCGCGAGCTCGCGGGGATTGGCTTCGAGCTCGATTCAGCCGTGATCTCGATCGATTCGGCACCGATCATGGAAAAGGCGTACGAGCTGCTGCATGCGCATCCACAGCTCAGCGTCGAGATCTCGGGTCATACCTCGGCGGATGGCGATGCTGATCGCAACCTCGGGCTGTCGCTCGCGCGCGCCGAAGCGGTGAAGGCGTATCTCGGCAAGCGCGGCATCGAGACGGATCGGATCCAGACCGTGGGCCACGGATCGAACGTACCGATCGCCGACAACCAGACCGATGTGGGCCGGCGCCAGAACCGCCGGATCGAGTTCCACGTCCTAGAACCGGGCGGGCAGTAGTTGCGAGACGCTGACGTCGAGCTGGCTGCGCACGAGCGAGGTCATCCGATCGAGCTCGGTCGGGGTCAGCGCGAGACGCTCGCTCAACAGCTTGCGCGTCTGTTCGAACAGCTCCTCGCAAGCGCGCTGGATCCAGCGCGCCGCGGTCGCGCGATGGACGGCGTAGGTCGTGCCAATCTCGTCGATGGACAGCCCCTCGACGAAGCTCATCCGCATGACGGTGCGCAGCCGCGGCTCGAGCAGCGCGACCGAATCGTGAAACGCCGCTGCAAACGCCTCGGAGTACTGGCGCTTCAGCAGCTCGAGCTCTGGATCGTTCGTCGAGATCGCGACTAACGCGCGGCTCCAGTCGTCGTTCTCCGTGGACACTTCGCGCTGACGTTGCCGGGTGCGCCGCATCATCAAGGCAGTGCGTGCGGCGGCGACGCCGATCCAGGCACGGAGCGGGCCGCGGCCGCTATACGCGGTGAGCTTCGGGAGCCCACTGTCACCGACCAGCAAGTTGGTGCGAAGCTTCTGGACGCCCTCGTCGACAAATGCGCTGTTCGAATCGATCGAAGCGATCGCACCTCGCGCGGCCGTGGTGAGCTCGCGATCGAAATGCTCGATCGCCTTGCCATCCTTCGCGAGACAACCGACGACGAGGTAGAGATCCGCGGCAAACTTCTCGGCGGTGTCGTCGAACCCTCCGAGATGTGCCTCGAGCACTTCGCGCGCGAGCGTGACTCCGGGCCACGCGGCGCGGCCGACCTGGACCACTGCATCGATCTGCGTGCCGTTCACCCGACTACCATCGTAGCGCAGTTTTCCAGGTGCGGGCCGGCCAACACTTGCAAGCCCGAGCGGGATTCTTGCTCTAGACTGTGCGCGCGTTGACCTCCAAGCTGTCGCGACGGTCGGCTCATGTGCTGTTGCACGGCATCGTGCTGCTGTGGGGCTGCACCGCGATCCTCGGCAAGCAGATCTCGATCGCGACGATTCCGCTGGTCTGGTACCGCGTCGCGCTGGTCGTGATCGTGCTCGCCGGCCTCGTGCCCTTGCGCGGCCATGCGCTGCGCCTGCCGTGGCAGCGCGCGCGCGGCTATTTCGTCGTCGGTGTGTTCATCGGGATCCACTGGTTGTGCTTCTACGGCTCGGTCAAGGTCGCCGGCGTTGCCACCGGGGTGCTCACGCTCTCGACGATCACGTTCTTCACCGCCTTGATCGAGCCGCTGTTGTTCAAGCGCCGGGTCGATGTCCGCGAGCTCGTGATCGGCGCGGTCGTGGTCGGCGGCGCGGCCCTACTCCTGAAGGTCGAGGTCCACGCTGCACCGCTGGGCATCATGCTCGGCCTCGCGGCGTCGCTGTTCGCGGCTTGCTTCGGCGTGATGAACGGCAGGCTCGCGCAGCGCGACGAGCCACCCGAGCGGCTCATGCTTTACGAGCTCGCAGCCGCCACAGCGACGGTCACGGTGTGCTTCGCGTTCGTGCCCTCCGAGTTCGTGGCGCCCTGGCATCTCTCGCTCGCAGATATCGGCTGGCTCGTCGTGCTCGCCATGATGTGTACGGTCGTGCCGCAGGTATTGATCCTCAACGTGTTGCGCACGCTGTCGCCGTTCACCGTCGCGCTCGCGACGAACCTCGAATCCGTGTACTCGCTGATCCTCGCGGCGATCTTGTTCCACGACGAGCCGCTCACCGCGCGGTTTTATCTCGGCGCGGGCGTGCTGTTCGCGCTCGTCGGGCTCAATGCCGTGCGCAAGGCGCGACCTAGGCCAGTAGCTGACGAACGCGCTGGACCAGGACCGCTGGCGTGAGCGGCTTCTGGATCAGGTCGACACCCGCATCGAGTACGTGGCCGAGCCTGTCGTCGGTGTAGCCCGACATGAACAAAACGCGCGTCGTGGGCCAGCGCTCTCGCAGCTTGGCCGCGACCTGCGGGCCGCCGAGCTTCGGCATGATCACGTCGGAGAGCAACAAGTGGACCTCGCCGCGGATCGTCGCGGCGACCTCGAGTGCGTGCTCGCCATCGTGAGCTTCGATCACGTCGTAGCCGGCGCTGCGCAACACGTCGACGATCAGGATGCGTACTTCGAGCTCGTCCTCGACGACAAAGATCCGCTGGACCCCGTGGATCGGTGTGACCGTTCGGGATACAGCCGCCATTGGTGTGGTCGCCGAGGGCGCGAGCGCGGGCAGATAGACGCGAAACACCGAACCGCGACCGAGCTCGGTCTCGACCGTGATGTGGCCACCGCTCTGCTGGACGATCCCCATCACGGTCGAGAGTCCGAGCCCGGTGCCCTTGCCGAGCTCCTTCGTCGTGAAGAACGGCTCGAAGAGATGCGCTTTCGTCGTGTCGTCGATGCCGGTGCCCGTATCGGTGATCGCGAGCATGCTGTAGCGACCGGCCGGCAGCTCGGACGTGCGCTCGGCTCGTTCGCTCCGCGCGGTCTCGACGGTGAGCGTCCCACCACCGCGCATCGCATCGCGCGCATTGACGACAAGGTTCATCACGACTTGCTCGACCTGACCGGCATCGACCATCACCGCATCTCGGTCCGTGCCGGCGATGATGTGGAGCTCGATATCTTCGCCGACGAGCCGCCGGATCATCGGCTCCATCTGTTGCACGGTCATGCCGAGCTCGAGCGGTTTGGGCTCGAGCACCTGGCGGCGGCTGAACGCGAGCAACTGGCGCGTCAGCTCGGCGGCACGCTGCGCGGCGCGCTCGATCTGCTCGACATCGGCGAGAACGCGTTCGTCATTCGGCAGCTGCAGCCTCAGGTTCTTCGCGAGCGTCTTCGACAGGATCGAGCCGTAGCTCATGATCACGGTGAGCAGGTTGTTAAAATCGTGCGCGACGCCGCCGGCGAGCCGGCCGAGCGCCTCCATCTTCTGCGCCTGGCGCAAGTCGCGCTCGAGCCGCTTGGTCTCCCGCAGGTCCTGCTGCACGGTCGCGAACCCGAACGGTGCGCCGTCGGCTGCGCGCAGCAGGAACGAGCTGATCTGCGTCGGAATGAGCTCGCCCGTGATCTGGTGGCGCAGCACGCCTTCGCCCTGCCAGCTGCCGGTCTCGCGGAGCGGGGCGACGCGCGCGAGCCCGTCGGGAACGTGGAAATCGGCGAGCGTCATGGTCCGGATATCGTGGTCGAGCGGGATGCCGAGCAGGATGCGGCCTGCGGCGTTGACGAACAGCACCGAGCCATCGAAGTTCGCCATCGCGATCATGTTCGTGCTGCACTCGATCAGCGAGACAAACGTCTTCGCGCGTTCCTCGGCTTCCTGGCGCTGACGCAGCTCGATCTGGAGTGAATCGAACAGCTGCGCATTCGCGATCGCCATCGCCGCTTGGTCGCCGACCGTGGTCACGACATCGAGATCGAGTGCGTCAAATGGCTGCCCATCCGAGGCCCACCGGACCACCGTGAGCGCGCCGAGCTGGCGACCGCGGACCTGCAGTGGTATGCCGAGGAGACGGCGCAGGCCGAGTGCGCGGACCAAGGGTTTGAACGGTGGCTCCGCGCGCTCCACGAACTCGTCGACGGACGCGGTCTCGACGACGACTGGCGTGCCGGTGCGCAGCACCTGGGCGATGAACGAAGGACCGTGGAGAGGGCCGACCGGACCGAGCTGATCGAGCGCGGCGCGCATCAGCTCCAAGGTCTCTGGCGTGCGCGACCACGCCGCGTTCGACTTGATCAGCGTGCCGCTCTCGTCGACGACCGTGACGACACAGCCATCGCCGAGCAGCTCCGTCGCTTTGCGCGCGACGGTCTCTAGCAGGCCGGCGTAGTCGCTGGTGACCTCCGCGAACTCGCGAAACGCTTCGGACAGTGCCCTGAGCCGATCGTTGGACCCATCCCTCTCCATACGCCCCATGATCCCCGATAAAGCGTTCTCGTGCCACCGTGCTGTCAGTGCGATGTTGACAGGTAACCTGTCGTGTTCGAAGGCCGAACACTTCCACTCGCAGGCCGGTTCGGGCAGATCAGACCCATGACGCTCGAACGGTCGATCGGAACCATCACGGAAGAACAGGCGGCGGTCGCGACCGTCGCGCGCCAGTTCGCGGCCGCGCGCCTGGCCCCTCGTGCTGCGGAGCGCGATCGCACGGGTGTCTATCCGCTCGAGGAGATGAGTGCGCTCGGCGAGCTCGGCCTGCTCGCGATGAAGGTTCCGGAGAGCGAAGGCGGCGGTGGGACCGACAACGTCGGCTACGTGCTCGCGATGGAAGCGATCGCGGAGGCGTGTGCATCGACCGCCGTGATCCTCGCCTCGAGCAACCTCGTCGCGAAGCTGCTCTCCGAGTTCGGAACGCCTGCTCAGAAGGCAACGTGGCTGCAGCCGTACACCCAGGGTCGGCTCGGCCCTGCGGCATTCGCGCTCAGCGAGCCCGGCTGCGGTTCCGATGCCGCGGCGCTCACCACGACTGCCAAGAAGGACGGCGAGAGCTGGATCCTCGACGGCGCGAAGATGTGGATCACGAGCGGTGCCCACGCGGGCTTTCACCTCGTGTTCGCGCGTTCCGATGGGCCGGGACCGGGCGGCATCAGCTGCTTCCTTGTCGACCGCGGCACGCCAGGGCTAATGATCGGCAAAGAAGAAGACAAGATGGGCCAGCGCGCTTCGGGCACCGTCGCCTTGCACTTCGATGGCTGCCGGTTGCCGGCCGAGAATTTGCTGGGCGAACGCGGTCACGGCTATGCGGTCGCCCTCGGCGCGCTCGGCGCGGGCCGCGTCGGCATCGCGGCGCTCTCGATCGGCCTTGCCGAGGCGGCGTTCGGCTACGGCCTCGCATACGCCCAGGAGCGCAAAGCATTCGGCAAATCGGTCAGCGATTTTCAAAACACCCAGTTCGTGCTCGCCGATTGCCGGACCGAGCTCGATGCCGCATGGCTACTCTCGCTACGCGCCGCTCGCCTGCTCGATACGGGCGACAAGGCGGCAGCCGAGTCGAGCATGGCGAAGCTATTTGCGACCGAAGCCTCGAGCCGGATCATCGACAAGATGCTCCAGATTCACGGCGGCTACGGCTACTCGCGAGACTATCCGATCGAACGGCTCTACCGCGACTCGCGCGTCACGCGGATCTACGAAGGCTCGAGCGAGATCCAGCGGATCGTGATCGCGCGAGACCTGCTCGGCAAACGCTAAGCTGCGCGCTTCTTCCGCCGCGGCAAGGTCTTGACGAACGCGCGCATTGCGTTGAGCGTGTCCACGAGCTCGATCGAGGCGTAGGCGGACTCGTCAGGCTCGCGATCGCAGATCGGGACCAGGCGAAAACACGTGAAGCTGAGCGTGTTGGGGTTGGGCGTCCGGACGGGCGTCGTGCGGGTGGTGATGCTGCGGAGCGCTTTGTGGAACTGCCGGGTCATGGGGATCCCTACAGCAACCGTCGCGCCAGGCTGCAAATGCCCAGAAGGTGGTCGCCGCTCCCGGTCAACACCGACAGCGGGGCGCGATATCGCGGTCAGAACTGACATTTCGGCAGGTTGGCGACGCCTACGTGGAGTCGCAAGGCCGCCTAGTCCTGGTTGCAGTAAGCTGCGGCATGGCCTCTCCCGCTCTCGCTCCGGATCGCATTCTCGCGGTGTTTCGCGCGCTCCAAGCCAACCGCGCCACCGTGAAGCGGACGTCGGCGAGCCAGCGGATCAGCAAGCTCGAGAAGCTGCGCGAGGCGATCCAGGCGCGTGAACCAAAGATCCGCGAGGCGCTCGCAAAGGACTTTCGGAAAGCTGCGACCGAGGTCGATCTGACCGAACTGTTTCCGGTGCTGGTCGAGATCAAGGATGCGATCAAGCATCTCCATCGCTGGATGCGGCCGCAGCGAGTCGACACGCCGATGTCGATGCTCGGTACCGCGAGCGAAGTGCTGTACGAGCCGAAGGGCTGCGTGCTGATCATCGCGCCGTGGAACTACCCGTTTCAGCTCGCCATCGCGCCGGTGATCGCCGCGGTCGCCGCCGGCAACACGATGGTGTTGAAACCCTCGGAGCTCACGCCGGCTACCGCGGCGGTGTTGCAAGATCTGATCGGAGAAGTATTCGCGGAGAACGAAGTCGCCGTGGTGCAAGGCGATGCAGTCGAGACCCAGAAATTGCTCGCGCTGCCATTCGAGCACTTCTTCTTCACGGGCTCGACGAAGGTCGGTCGCATCGTCGCAGAAGCGGCGGCGAAGCACCTCGCCTCGACGACGCTCGAGCTCGGCGGCAAATCGCCGGCGATCGTCGATGATTCGGCCGACATGAAATCGACCGCGCGTCGCCTCGTGTGGGGCAAGTTCGTCAACGGCGGTCAAACGTGTATCGCGCCCGACTACATCATGGTCGCGGAGGGCAAGCAGACCGCGCTCGTCGAGGCGCTGCGCAGTGCGATCACGGACATGTATGGCGCAGATGCGAAGAAGTCGGCGGACTTTTGCCGGATCATCAACTCGCGTAATTACGATCGTTTGACCGGCATGCTCGACGCGACGGTGAAAGAGGGCGGCAAGGTCGAGATCGGTGGCGAGCGCGATGCGGGCGAGCGCTACATCGCGCCGACGGTGGTCACGAACGTGAAGCCAGAATCGGCGTTGATGGCTGAAGAGATCTTCGGCCCGATCCTGCCGATCCTCACGTTCAAGAACCTCGACGAGGTCGCGCCGTTCATCACCGCGCGCGACAAACCGCTCGCGCTCTACATGTTCGGCAACGACGAGCGCCGGATCGACGACGTGATCGCGAACACCACCGCGGGTGGGACGTCGATCAACAACACGGTGATCCACTTCGCGAACCAGAACCTGCCGTTCGGCGGCGTCGGTCCGAGCGGGCTCGGCAGCTATCACGGCTACTACGGCTTCAAGACGTTCTCGCACGAGCGCGCGGTGCTCCGCCAAGGCCGCATCGACGCGTTCAAGTCGGTGTATCCGCCGTACACGGAGAAGGTGCAGAAGATGTTCAAATGGATGAAGCGCATCTTCACCTGAATCGAGCCATCGTTCTTTACGATGGAAGCTGTGGCCTGTGCCATCGCTCGGTCAAGTTCCTGTTGCGCCACGAGCGCGATCCGGACCTGATGTTTGCTCCGCTGCAAGGTTCGACCGCGGCCGCGCTGCGCGCGCAGTATCCGGAGATCCCGACCAACCTCGATACGGTCGTGCTCGTCGAGGACGGTCACGCCCGGCTGCGCAGCAAGGCAATCTTGTACGTCTCCCGTCATCTGAGCGCACCGTGGCGCTGGATGTACGCGGTGCGCTGGTTTCCCGCCGTGATCGGCGATCTCGGCTACCGCGTGATCGCGGCGATTCGCTATCGCGTGTGGGGTCGCGCCGACGAGTGCGCGCTGCCCTCACCCGGGCAACGGACGCGGTTTCTGCCCTAATTCATGGGACGCCACGGCCAGCTCCAAGAGGGGCTCGATCGTAGGGTCGACATGTCGGTCATGGTTTCCCCTCATTAGTTAACGCGCACGTGTTCTGGCCGATGTAACAATGCGGGCTGAATATTCGCCTTCTTGCCGCCGTTGAATATTCTGAATGTATGTGTCGAATGCTCGGAATGGCTGCCGCGCGACCCACCGGGGTCCGCGATCTGTTGTTCGACGCGCCCCGTAGCCTGAAGTCGCTCTCCGAAGAGCACTGTGATGGCTGGGGTATCGCGCTGCACCGCGATGCGTGGACCGTGCACCGCAGCATCGAGTGTGCGGCACGCTGCGAGCGCTACGCGACGATCGAGCTCGACGCCACGCTCGCGATCGCGCATGTCCGCAAGATGACCGTCGGTGCGCTCGAGCTCTCGAACACGCATCCCTTCCAGCGCGGCCCGTTCGTGTTCGCGCATAACGGCACGGTCGAGACAACCCAGCTCCTCGCGCGCACGTCCGTGGAGCAGCTCGCCGCGATCGAGGGCGGCACAGATAGTGAGAAGCTGTTCGCATTCGTGCTAACCCAGATCGACGAGTGCGGCGATGTCGAAATAGGCATCGCGTCCGCAGTCAAGCTGATGCACGGGTTCGGCGATATCGGTTCGGCGACGTTCCTACTCGGCGATGGCGAGCGGTTGTTCGCTCATCGGCTGGGGCGCGCGCTGTTCACGGCATCGCGCGAAGGCGCGACCGTGATCGCGAGCGAGCCGCTTGGCGATTCCGATACGTGGAGCGAAGTGGCGGAGCGCGAGCTGATCGTGCTGGACGCCTTCACCGCACGAGCGCTCGCGGCTTAGTCGAGCTTGAACGTGTACTCGAGCTTGATCTTGCCGGGTTGGCCGAGGGGTGGGAGCTCGAGCGAATCGATCGTGTCGCGCAAACAATCGTCGAGCTCCTTCGCGAGCGGTTTGCCATCTGCCTTGGTGATCTGATCGGTATCGATCACGGTACCCAGATCAGGATCGCTGATCATCGTCATCTGCGCCGCGGCGATCTTCGCCTGCGCGCTGCCGGCGGTCTCGTAACACTTCGCGAGCAGCGGAATCGCAGCGTTCAAGCCCGCCTGCAGCGGCTTGCCGACCTGCTCGAGCGGGATCAATGGGTCTTGGTCAGGTGTACCCGCCACCCCCGGTCTCGCGGTGCGTGCCTTCTGGATCGCCGCCGCGATCTGCGCGCCGAGTTGCTTGCGCTGCGCGGGCTCGAGCCGGTGAACGGTGATCGCGGCATCGGCCCCGGCCGGCACCGCCGAACCCGACTCGGGGGTATTCACCGGCCGGGTCGCGACCTCGGTTGCGTGCTCGCCGTGGTGGAGCGGCCGGGACTTGCGCGGCCACCGCCACGCGACGAGCGAGGCGATCAGCAGGATCGAGACGATGATTCGACTACGCCTCTGCATTGCTGCGTATGCATACACGGAATCTGGCACTATGCCGCCCGCATGCCGCCCGACGACGAAGGTAAAAGCGCTCGCCAGCTCTCGCGCAGCCAGATGCGGCGCACCGGCGATCGCTCGGCCCGGATCGCGATGATGCTGATGAAGATGAGCGTGCCGTCGCTCAAGAAGCTCGAGCTCGAGGAGCGCGCGCAAGAGTCGCTCGAGCGCGCGCGCCAGGTGAAGACCCACATCGCGCGGCGTCGCGCGGAGCGCACGCTCGCGGGTGACCTGCGCAAGTTCGTCGAGGATCTCGCCGAGCTCGAGACTCAGATCGAGAAGATCGAAGAGGGCAGCTCGGATGCCGAGGCATTCCATCTCGCAGAGCAATGGCGCACGCGCCTGCTCGAGGGCGGCCCGAAGATGCTCGAGACGTTCCCCGGTGGTGCGAGCGAAGAGCTGCCACGCCTGATCGAAGCAGCGAAGCGCGAGAAGGAGATCGGTAAGCCGCCGGGCGCCGGTCGCGCGCTGTTCCGCAGCGTTGTCGAGGCGATCAAGGTCCATCAGCGCGCGCTCGTGCTCGCGGCCGCGGAGACCGACGACGCGGCGGCCGATGCCGAAGACGCCGAAGACGACACCGAAGCCTAGGTGGCAACGCTCGCGCGCATGCCGCGCGACTGGCCATGCATTCGCGCTGCCACCGGCGAAGAACGGGGTGCGCATCCGTGCGCCTCGTCATGCGCGGGATGCGCGGGGTGCGCGGGGTGCGCGGGGTGCGCGGGGTGCGCGGGTGCGCGGGTGCGCGGGGTGTGCGGCGTGCTCGGGGCGCTCGGGCGCCCCCGACGGACAACCGTTTCGCGCAGCGCCGTTGCCGGAGTTGGTCCAGCCGACCGGCTTGATGGATCATCGACGACAAGCGGCTGATGATCCGCACGCGCGTTGCTCGCATCATCGGTGCGGCACGGCTCCCCGGTAATCAGTGTGCGAAGCCGGCTCCGCCGCCGCGAATGAAATCGCCGATTCCTCTGAATCTCGACAAGATGCGCTAGCATCACCGCAGTGATGGCGGTCGCGCGTGTGTACCCTCGTGAGCTCGCCGAGCGCGTGCGAGCGACGTGGCCGGTCGAAGCGCAGCCGCTTCCCCACGCGCTCGATTCGATCCTCGATATCGCGTACCACGCGTCGTTCTTGCGCGAAGAAGAGCGGCCGATCACCTGCCGCTTGATCTTCGTGTCGCCGAGCGAGATCCGGACCGATGGGGGACCGCCGGCGTCGCTGTTGCCCCTCGCGTTCGGCGCCTCGCGCGAGCTCTCGGAGATCGAGCTGCGCAGCCTCTCTCCGGCGGTGAAGTATCACCGGTCGCTGATCGCTATCGAAGACACTAACGATGGTCCGCGGATCTGGGGGCTCGTGCAGAGCGGGACGCGCTGGCTCGAAGCCGTGCATGGGGGGCGTCACAGCGTGCCGCCGCCGATGCCTTCGGCGCTCGTGATCAACATCGTGCGGCCGGGGCACCTCTCGGTGTTGTGCGGCGCGGTCACGCTCGCCGAGCTCCGCGGTGGCATGCTCACCGATTTCACGCTCGATGTCTTTCTCTCGAGGTGGCTCGGTGGGGTGTTCGTGAACGAGCTCGCGGAGCTCGCGGGCCTCGCCACCCACGATGACGCGGCCGAGCTCGCACGGTATGTCACGCAGCAGATGGTCAAGCGCGCGATCTCGACGATGCGCGCCGCACATCACGGTGGAACGATCATCATCGTGTCGCCGCACTCTTCCGAATCGGAGCTCCTTCACCTCAAGTATGCATTCCGCGATGATTCACCGCGCCGGCGGTTTCGCCACCTGCTGGTCGAGATCATGGCCGAGACCACACCAGAGGATCCGGATGATCTGGATGCCGAGCTCGACGAGGCGGTGTTCGAGATGAGCAACTTGATCGCCGCGCTCGCCGATGTCGATGGTGCGGTCGTGCTGACGAAGCGCTTCGAGGTACTCGGCTTCGGTGCCGAGATCGCGGGCGATCTGCCGCACGTCGAATCGGTGCGCCGCGCGCTCGATCTCGAAGGCACGCGCTTCCTCGACGAAGTCGTCGATGGTGTCGGGACGCGCCATCGCTCCGCGTATCGCCTGATCGCCGGCATGCCCGATGCGCTCGCGATCGTCGTATCGCAAGATGGCTCGGTCCGGTTCGTCACGTCCGCTCACGCCGTGGTGACGTACTGGGAGCACGGCCCGGGAGACTCCTAGGTAACGCTTGCGCGACGCCTACGGTCGTTCGACGCGTGCAGGCACGTGCTTGTGCCACGGCGTGCCGACGAACGGGTCGCGATCGCTCGTGCTCGTCAGATCGTTCGGCGCCACGCCACGCTTGCCGCTCGAACAGGTGAGACCGAGCCCGTTCGGGAGCGAGATGTGACCGCGCTGCATCGCGTCGGAGACCTCGATCGTGACGAGCACCGCGTCGCGGCGCGTGGTCAGCCTCACGGTCTCACCGGTCACCACGCCGAGCGCCGCGGCATCCTCGGGGTTGATCCGCAGCGCACCTTCTGCGCCCTTCTTGCGCCACTCGGGATCGCGAATGATCGTGTTCGCGGTAAACGACCGGCGTTCGCCGGCACTCAGCACGAACGGAAAATCGGCATTCTGCGTGGGCAAGCTCGGTAGCTTCGCGAGCTCCTCGAGCAGATCCGGCAGCGCGAGATGAAACTTCGCGTCGCTGGTCTTCGCGCGCTTCACGGTATCGGTCCAGTCATCGATCGCGAACACCATGCCGGAGTCCGATGCGAGCATGGTCTCGAACATCTCGACCGCGACCTCGAGCGGCGAGCCCGTGAAGCCCGCGCGCGCGAGCGCCTCGGGATTCTCCAGCGCGGCCTTCGCGAACAAGCCGAACACGACCGCGCTCTCGCGAGCCTCTTCGGGCAGCTCGATCGTTCGATACAGCACGACCGGCGCGATCGCCGAGAGCTTCGGATTCGGCAACACGCGCAGCACCACGGCCTGCGCGTAGGCCGCGAGCCCGTGCTTCGCGGCTTCGCGCAGTGGTGCGAGATCCGCATCGTCGAGGCCACCGAGCGCCTCGACCAGCCGTGCGTGAATCTCGGCCTCGGGCAGGGTGTTCGCCAGCGGCGCGAACAAGCGCTTGCGCAGGTGAAAGTAGTTACGTGGAAAGTCGAAATTGAAGAACGTGGCTTCGGCCTTCTCGAATTGGGTCGCTGCCGGCAGCACGTAGTGCGCGAGCCGCGCGGTCTCGGTCATCGCGACATCGATCACGACCAGGCACTCGAGTGACGACAGCGCCTCGCGGATCCGGATCGAATCGGCGAGCGAATGTGCCGGGTTCGAAGCCTCGACGAGCATCGCGCGATAGCGCTTCGGATGATCGGTCAAGATCTCGTCGGCGATCGAGTTGCACGGCACGAGGCCGCCGACCAGGCGTGCGCCGACCACCGGGCTCGTACGCTTCGCTTCACCGTCCATCACGTTGACCAGCACCGAGGGAATAAAGTGGGTGCCGGGCTTGCCGAAGCTACCCGTCAACAAGATCAGCAAGCGATGCAGATAGCTCACCAGCGTCGAGTGGTGGTTCATCTGTACGCCCAGATCTTCGAAGGAGGCGAACGCCTTGGCCTTCGCGATCACGGTCGCGGTCTCGCGCACGAGCGCTTCATCCAACCCGGTCCGCGCGAGGCAATCGGCGAGCGAGAACGCCGCCATCGCGGCGCGAATCTCGGGCAGCTCGCTCTCGGCGCCATGCGCCGCCAAGAAGGGATGATCGATCGCGTCTTCTTCGAGCAGCAGCTTGACCAATGCGACGAGCAGCCACGCATCGGTGCCCGGCTTCAACGCGAGGTGAATGTCGGCGAGCTCCGCGGTCTCGGTGCGGCGCGGGTCGACAACGATCAACGTGCGCGCGGGATCCGCCGAGATTGCTTTGAGGGTCACGCGGGCGCGCGGAATCGAGTGCGAGAACCAGGGATTCTTACCGAGAAACAAGCCGACATCGCAGTGCTCGAAGTCGGCGCGCGTCGTCGAGCCCATCATTCGCCAGCCGACCCAGAATTCGCCGGTCTTTTCTTGTGCAAGCGCGCTCGATCGATAGCGCATCTTCAACATGCGCCGCGTCGCGCCCGAATACGCGCCGGGCAAGTGATTGCCCTGGCCGCCACCACCGTAATAAAAGATGGCGTCGCCACCGTGCGCGTCGCGCACCGCCGCGAGCTTTTGCGCGACCTCGCGGATCGCGGTGTCCCAGGAAATCTCCTCGTACGTGCCATCCGCACCTCGCCGTAGCGGCGCGGTCAGCCGGTCGGTGCCGTGCTGGTAGTGGTCGAGCCGGTGCGGTTTTTCACACGCATAGCCCTGCGACGAGGGATGCGCCCTATCGCCGCGCAACTTGACGAGGTGGCGATTGCCTTCACCTCCGAGTTGGACCTCGAGGCCGCAGTTGCACTCGCACAGGATGCAGGCGGTCTTCTTCCATTCCGTCGAGTCCATCCGGGCAGTGTAGCCGCGCGCCAGCGCACACCGTGCGCTAGCGCAGGCCGATCTTCTGGCCGCCGTACAACGCGCCGCCGACGAGCGCGGCCGTCACCAGCACGCCAGGCCGGAGCATCTTGAGCACGTAGCCGACACCAAACGCGATGGCGAGGCTCTGAAACGGGTTCTTCTCGACGTACTGCTTCGCCTTGAAGATCGTCATCAAGCCCTGCTTCTTCGCCTGGTTGGTCAGGTTGTCGACGCGGGCCTTGAGGAAATCACCACCGAGCGAGTCGAGGACATCGTCGAGTAGCGAGGCAGCGTGGTTCGGTTTCGTTTCGACGGTGGCGTGGTTCATGGCCGCGTACAAAGCATTCGGCGTGCCTACCCGCCACCAGACGGCGCGAACTTCTGGACGTGCGGAGATTCCTCACCGAGCCAGTCTGCATGCTTCGCGGTCGAGTCGAAATGAGCCGAGGTCTTGAACAGCTCGAACTTGCCCTCCTGAGCGAACGCCTTGGTCTTTGCAGCCAGGGTCGCGACTTCCTCGGCGGACATCGGCTTGAACGTCTTCACGGCCTCGAACGCTTGATCGAGAATCTTGTCGCTGTCGATCCCGGTGATCACGACCGAGGTCGGTAGGTTCATCGCGTAGTGCAAACACTCGATCGGCGTGATCTGGGCGCCGCTCTTGAGCAGCACGCCATCGCCCATCGTCTTCATCGCGAGCACGCCGATCTTGAGCTTGACCGCCTCGGGAACGACCATGTGCGAGAAGCTGCGGTAGTGCGCGTCCATCAAGTTCAGCGGCATCTGCACCGTGTCGAACTGGAAACCTTTGCGCTTCGCGACCTCGAGCATGTAGAGGTGGATGCGCGGGTCCTTGTGACCCGTGAACCCGATGAACCTGATCTTGCCCGCCTTCTTTGCAGCGATCAGGGCTTCGAGTGCGCCCTCCTCGGTGAAGATCCTGTCCGGATCATCGAACCGCAAGATCTCGTGGAACTGGACGAGGTCGATGTGATCGGTCTTGAGCCGCGTGAGTGAATCGTTGAGCTGCGACGTCGCCGCTTCTTTGGTGCGGCCGTCGAGCTTCGTCATCAAGAACGCTTTCTTGCGATAGCCCGCCTGTGCGAGCGCGGTGCCCATCCACTTCTCGCTGTTGCCGTGACCGTAGTCCCAACAATTGTCGAGGAAGTTGATCCCGCGATCGAGCGCCGCGTGGATCAGCTTGCCCGCGGCCGCTTCGTCGAGCGGATGGCGCGAGAGGTGCGCGCCGCCCAGCCCGATCAGCGACACCTTCACGCCGGTGTTGCCGAGCGGGCGGTAGATCATGTCACCTCGGCGCTCGCCCGCATCGGTCACCCGCAACAGGTCGCGCGGATCCAGCGAGACCGTCGTGCCATCGGAATTCGTCGCCGCAGGTTGAGGTGTCGCCGGCCCCGGCGCGGCGCCCACGCCCGTCGCTGCCACCCCGACACCCGCCGCACCGGTGATCAAGAACTCGCGTCGTTTCATCCGTCGATCGTAGGTGTGCGCAAACTCCGCCGAAACTGAGCGTAGTCGCCCGCTCTATCGCCGCATGGACCCGAGGTAAACTCCAGCGGATGGCGGACAACCTGTACGAGATCCTCGGCGTCGCGAAGACAGCCGACACCGATGCGATTCGCAAGGCGTACCGCAAGCTCGCGCGCGAGCATCATCCGGACGTAAATCCCGGTGACAAGAAGTCGGAAGACACGTTCAAGCGCGTTGCGGCGGCGTACGACGTCCTCGGCGACGAGAAGAAGAAGAAGGCGTACGACGAGTTCGGGGACGCCTCACTCTCGGGCGGCTTCGACGCCGACAAGGCGCGCTCGTACCAGCAATGGCAAGGCGGGCAACAGCAGCGCGGCGCACGCGGGTTCGGCAACGAGGCGGAGTTCGATTTCTCCGAGCTGTTCGGCGGCGGGCGCGGCGGTGGCTTTCGATCGCGCGGCCCTGCGCGCGGCCAGGACCTCTCCGCCTCGGTCGAGCTCGATCTGCGGCAGGCCGTCGAGGGCGCCGAAATCTCGCTCGAGATTCCGAACCAAGGCACCGTGCGCGTCCGCATTCCCCCCGGCGCCGATACCGGCTCGATCATTCGGCTCGCCGGCAAGGGCATGCCCGGTCGCCAGGGAGGTCCGCACGGCGATCTCGTGATCGAGACCGAAGTTCGCCCGCATCCGTTCCTCGAGCGCAACGGTCTCGATCTCTCGCTGAAGTTGCCGGTCACGATCGCCGAGGCGTTCAATGGCGCCAGCGTCGAGGTGCCGACCTTCGATGGCCCCGTGTTGCTCAAGATTCCACCGCGCTCGCAGACCGGCGCGAAGTTGCGCCTGCGCGGCAAGGGCATCGCGCGCAAAGATCAGCGCGGCGATTTCTACGCGGTGCTCCTGGTCCGCATGCCCGATCGCGAAGATGAAGCCCTCGCCGAGGCGCTCGCAAAGAGCAACGAGGCGTACAGCGCCCCCGTGCGCAAGGAGCTCGCACTATGACGACCAAGCGCTTCACGTACCAGCACCTCGTCGAGCTCGTCGGCGGCGATCACGAGCTGATCGCCCGCATGGTCGAAGAGGGCGTGATCGAGCAGCGCGATGACGAGGTCGCGATCGTCGATGTCGATCGTGTGCTCGTCACTCGCACCCTCGTGCGCGAGCTCGAGATCGACTGGAACGGCGTCGACGTCATCCTGCGCCTGCTCCACAAGTTGAAGATCGCGCAGCGCCGGATCTCCGAGCTCGAAAAAGCGCCCTGAGCCTGCAGCCACGGGTTTAGCCGCTCGACTCCTCAGAAAGATCCCGACCGCACGTCAGTGCAGCCTGATGATCACCCTACGCAAATCGTCGTGGTGACCGATTCATAGAGCGTGGCGCTCTCCGGTCCTCGCGCAAACATGGGTTTCGAGACCCATACCGGTATCAATCGCTTACCCGAACCCGAAAGGCCGACGCTGCGTGGTGCTGCACGGGTCTCGCTCGTCTGCGTGAGTGGCGCGAATGTCGGCGCCGCCTTTTCAGTTCCAAACGAGGCCGTGATCATCGGGCGCAGCAAGGCAGATCTGATCGTCAACGAAACCGAGGTATCGCGGCGCCACGCGCGCTTCGCGTACACGCCTGCGGGTTTTGTGGTCGAGGACCTCGGCAGCTCGAACGGTACGCTGCTCAACGGCGTGCGGATCACGCGGCCGATGCAGGTCAGTATCGGCGACCGGCTGCAGTTCGGGCGCACGGTCCTCGTGCTCACGCAGCACGACGAGCTTGCCGAACGCGTCGCGCGCATGCAGAAGCTCGAAGCGATGGCGACGCTCGCGGGCGGTATCGCGCACGATTTCAACAACGCGCTGCAAGTCATCATGTACAACCTCGACGTCGTCGGCGACGAGCTCGCTGGGGCGACGCCTGGTCGTCACAGCCTGGACGAGATTCGCGCCGCGACCATGTCCGCCACGGCGCTCGCGAAGCGCTTGCTGAGCCTGGGCCGGCCCGAATCGCAACCATTCGATGCGATCGACATGCTCGAGCTCGCAAACCGCACCACGCCGATGGCGCGGAAGCGGACGAATGCACCGGTCGAGATCGTGGTCAAGATCGCGCCCGATCTCCGCGCTCTTGGCTCCTTCGAAGAGCTCCATCAGTGCCTGCTCAACCTGTGCATCAACGCGATCGATGCGATGCCGACCGGTGGTCGCTTGACCGTGTCGTCGCGCAAGGTCGTGATCGGCTCCGAGGAAGCGCTCGCACGGCAGCTGTGCGGCCCCGGCGACTACATCGAGCTCGCGGTCAGCGATACGGGAACGGGCATGGACGACACGACGCTGCAGCGCGCGTTCGAACCGTTCTTCACGACCAAGCCGCGCGACAAGGGCACCGGCCTCGGCCTCGCGATGATCCACCAGACGATCCGGCGGCACCACGGTGCGATCGATGTGATGTCGGTCGTCGGTCATGGCAGCACGTTCCGCATCGCGTTGCCCGTCGCGGTGCGCTAGCTTGCGCAGGTGCATCCAACCGGATCTCGCGTCCTGCGCCTGGTCGATATCGAGCGTGCGAAGGATCGTCTCGCGATCACCTGCTCGATCGACGACCTCTCGTTTCATATCTCCATCTGGTACCAAGATGTCGATTTCGAGGCGTTGACGCGCGAGTATGGCGAGCTGATCGATCGGCTCGTGTTTCACATCGCGATGTTTCAGATCAACGAAGTCGCGAGCCTGCGCCCGGATGCGATCTCGCTCGGCAAGTACGCGAAGTATGCGTCGCCCGCATTCGTCGAGCTGTGGCGGACCGTGTTCAAGAACGTGTGGGCGCAGTGGCGCTGGGAGCACCAGCTCCCGGCATACATTCCAGACTTTCTCGACGCGAACGGTACCTCCGCGCCCCCCGTGGTGGGGCCCACGGGCCCGGTCGAGCTCCTCGCCTTCTGCGGTGGCGGCAAGGACAGCTTGGTCGCACTCAAGCTTCTCGAGCGAGCCGGGCTGCCTTTCGCCACGCTCGGCTACTCGCATTCGATCTACGGCGCCGCCGAGCCGCAACACGCACTCCTCGACAAGGTCGCCGAGCGCACCGCGCGCGTCCGCGCCGAGCGCCAGTGGATCATCGACGACTTCCTCGATGCGCCGATCGTGAAGCTTCGGCCCGAGCTCGGCGTGAAATCGATCACCGCGGCCGAGACGCCGGCCTCCGTGTTCGCGGCCCTCCCGATCGCCTTGGCGCGCGGCTACCGCCATCTCGTCCTCGCCCACGAGGCGAGCGCTAACAGCGGCAACCTCACGTGGGACGCCACCGGGGAAGAGGTCAACCACCAGTGGGGCAAGAGCTACCAAGCCGAGCGCATGCTCGATCAGTACGTTCGCGCCGAGCTGTGCGATGTCGGGTACTGGAGCGTGCTCCAGCCGATCCACGACGAGCTCATCTTCGAGCTGCTCTCGCGCGACTCCGCGCTCGCGCCGCTCACGCACTCGTGCAACATCGCGAAGCCGTGGTGCGGCACGTGTGCCAAGTGTGCGTACGTCTGGCTCCAGATGTCAGCGCACCTCGCGCCCGAAATCGTCGCGGCGACGTTCCCACGTGACCTCGGCGAGCTCGCAGCCAACGAGCGATGGTTTCGCGAGCTGCTCGGGCTCGCCGAGCATTCGCCATTCGAATGCGTCGGCTCTCCGGCCGAAGCGCGCCTGGCGCTGGCGTTGTTGCCGTCACGCGGTGCGCTGCTATCGCGTCTCGCAGCCGAAGTTGGCGCGATCGATATAGCGGCGATCGCGAAGCCGTTCCTCGGTGTCGGGTCGCAGCACGCGATGCCCGAGCACGTCGCGAAGCAGGTCCTCCCGATCCTCGAAGATGCCGCACGTACGGCCGCCGCGCGGATTGCAAGCTCCGCTCGCTAGCGCTGCGCGAGCCAGAGGCGCATGCGCTGATCGGGATCGACGAAGGTCTCGACAACCTTCCAACCGGCAGCACGTAGCATCGCTTCCAGTGCGGCCGGCGAGTGCTTGTAGCAATGCTCGGTGACGATCGGCTCTCCTCGCGCGAACGTGACGGCCTCGTTCCACACCGTGACGGTCTGGGCCTTCTTCGAGACAAGGTGCATCTCGATCCGCGACTTGGCGGCATTCCAGACCGCGCGGTGCATGAACTGATCGAGATCGAACGAGGCACCATGTGTGGAGTTGAGGTGTTCGAGCACGTTGAGATCGAACGCGGCGGTGACGCCCTCGCTGTCGTCGTACGCGCGGAGGAGCTCGTCGCGATGCGCGTTGCCGTCGGCGCCGAGGAGCAGCATCGAGCCCGGGCCTGCCATCTGGCCGAGGCGCGAGAGGAACGCCTTGGCTTCGCTCGGTTCGAAGTTGCCTATCGTCGAGCCGGGGAAGAACGCGAGCGTCTGGTCGAACTGCTTTGCCGAGGCCGGCATCGCGAGCGCGTTCGTGTAGTCGCCGAGCACGGGTAGCACTTCGAGCCCGGGGAACGCGTGACTCAGCGTGGTCGCGGTGCCGGCGAGCTGGTCCTCGGCGACATCGATCGGCACGTACGTCGCAGGCGCAGCCAGCGCGCCGAGCAGCATGCGGGTCTTGCGACCGGCGCCGCTGCCGGGCTCGATCACGCGAGCGTTGGGGCCGACGCGTTCGGCGATCCGGGGCAGCGTCGCTTCGAGCAGCGCGAGCTCGGCGCGAGTCAGGTAGTAATCCTTGACCGCCGTGATTTGCTCGAAGAGCTCGGCGCCGCGCGCATCGTAGAGCAAGCGCACGGGGAGCGTCTTGATCGGTGCGCGGAGGCCGGAGATGACGTCACAGACGGGCTCTGCTTGTTGTTCTGCGGGATTCATCGGTCGCCTCCGTGGTCCATTGCAAGCCGTACGCCCGTCATCTGCCAGCGGGCGTTCGGGGGAAAGAAGTTGCGATACGAGGCGCGGACGTGGCCGCGCGGACTCAAGCAAGAGCCGCCGCGCAGCACTTGCTGCCCCGACATGAACTTCCCGTTGTACTCCCCGACCGCGCCTGCAAGCTCGCGGAAGCCGGGGTAGGGCGCGTAGCTCGATCGCGTCCACTCCCAGACATCGCCGAACATATTTTCGTCGGCGCCGGAACCGGGGTGGAGCTGATCGTCGTCGGCATAGTTGCCGACCAGCGGATCGCGACCGGTCGCGGCGAGCTCCCACTCGGCCTCGGTCGGAAGGCGAGCACCGCGCCAGCGCGCGATCGCATCGGCTTCGTAGAAGCTCAGGTGACACGCGATCTCGTCGGGATCGATCGCGCGCACACCGCCGAGCGTGTAGTGCTCGCCATCTCGCCAGTAGAGCGGAGCGGTCCACTGCTCGGCGTGCACGGCGGCCCAGCCATCACTCAACCAGTGCTTTGCATCGCGATAACCACCCGCTGCGATGAACTCTTGAACGTCGCGATTCGCGAGCGGGCGCATCGCGAGCTGAAACGGGTCGACGAACACGCGGTGACGCGGGCGCTCGTTGTCGAACGAAAAGCCCGTGGTCGTTGCTCCGATCTCGATCACCCCACCCTCGAACGAGCGCCAGCCCGTGGGCGCGCTGTGCACGCGCGCCGGAGGCTGGAGGTCCGCGCGATACGCCGGGCGCAGCGGCTGCGTGCCGAGCACGTACTTCAGATCCGTCAACATCAACTCTTGATGCTGTTGCTCGTGATGCAAGCCGAGCTCGGTGAGCGCGACATCCGCCGTGCCTGCTTCGATCGCCTGCGCCATGCGAACGTCGACTTCCGTGCGATACGCGAGCACGCGGTCGAGGGACGGCCGTGACATCATCCCGCGCTTCGCTCGCTCGACCCGCGGCCCGAGCGCTTCGTAGTAGCTGTTGAACAGGAAATTGAATTGCGGGTCCGGTGCGCCGAGCACGATCGCCTCGAAGAACCACGACGAGTGCGCGAGGTGCCATTTCGTGGGGCTCGCGTCTGCCATCGGCTGGACGAGCTGGTCCTCGATGGTCAGCGGTTCGCTCCTGCGGAGTGTGCCGTTGCGCACCGCTTTGAATCGTTCGAGGAGAGAGCTCGCAGCCATAGCAGTCAGAATAAGACGACAGTAGCGAGCGGTAGTTACGCGCCTTTGCTAGGAAAAAGCGAAGGCAGGCACGCGTGCAAGCCAGACCGCCGCCAGCACTCGTCGACGCAGGGATCGAGCTTCCCTACGCGTCACAAGGGCTTTTCCGCTTGTGCGGATGGATGGCTACCGAGCGGGCAAATGACGGCCACACTGTAATCCCGGGGGCGGTGATGCGACCGCGTTCTTGAAGTCCGCGATCTAACAGCCGTCTGGAAGCCTCGCTTCGCCGAGCAACCACGCGGCCGCGGCGGCGGGGGTCTGCTTGTCGGTCTCGCGATCGACCATCAAGTTCGCGCGCCGCATGAGCTCGACCGTGATCTTGCCGCGCAACGGTGCGAGCGCACATGCGACGTTCGGATCGTTCGCGACGCGCGGCGCGAGCAGGATCATCGCGTCGTATGGCGGTAGCGCGGCGAGCGGATCCTCGAGGGTGATCAGATCGTTCGCCGCGATCCGGCCGTCGCTCGAGAAGGCCGAGATGACATCGACCTCGCCGCGTGCGGCCGCATCGTAGAGCAACGCCGGATCGAACGTCGCGGTGCGCGCGAACGCCAGTCCGTACGCACGGCGGATCGAGGCCCATTCGCCACGGCTGAACCACTCGTAATCGCCGCCCATCGCGAGTGTGCGCGACATGGGCGCGAGATCGCCGATCGTCCGGAGGTGCAGCTTCTCCGCGAGCGAGCGCTTTACCGCGATCGCGTACGCGTTCTCGAAGCCGAGCGAGCCGAGGCTGCGGATGTTGTAATCGTGTGCGAGCCACGCTTCGACCTCGGTGAGCACGCGCCAGCGTGGCGTCGCGGCCGAGCGCTTCATCTGGGTGATCCACAGCGTGCCCGAGTAATCGACGTACGCATCGATCTGGCCTTGCGCGAGCGCATCGAACGCGACGACCGAACCGAGGCTCTCCGCGACCTCGACGCCGACGCCGACCTTCGCGAGCCGTTGCTTCAAGACCTCGACAAGGACGTATTGCTCGGTGAACGTCTTCGCGCCGAGCTTCACGCTCTTCACTGCTGATTGCTCGACGTGCAGGGTCGCGATCGGTGCCGCGACCGCTCCGACCCCGATCCGTGGCAGGACCGCGATGCCGAGCACGATCAGGGTGGCGAGTGCGCCGATGGGCGCCCATACCGGTTTGCGCGCCGCGAGCCGATGCTCGATCGCGCCCAGGATCAGATCGAGCATGACCGCGAGCCCCGCCGCGGCGATCACCCCCGCGATCAACATGCTCCAGTTGCGGGTCTGCAAGCCAGCGAAGATGTAATTGCCGAGGCAGACCTGGCCGACAGGAGTCGCGAGGGTCGCCGCGCCGACCGTCCACACGGTCGCGGTACGAATACCGGCCGCGATCACCGGCGCCGCGAGCGGCAGCTGGACGATGCGCAACAGCTGGCCATTCGTCATGCCCATGCCGCGCGCGGCCTCGACGACCGCCGGATCGACGCCGCGCAAGCCCGTGATCGCGTTGCGCAGGATCGGCAGGATCGCGTAGAGCGTCAGCGCGATCACCGCCGGTGGAAACCCGAACGGCGCGAGCCCGAGTCCGAGCCCGCCCGTGCCCGCGACGATCGCGACCATCAGCGCGAGCAGCGCCAGTCCGGGAATCGTCTGGATCACACCCGCGATGGTGACGACCGGCAACGCGAGGCGAGGGCGATCTGCGACGAGGATCGCGAGCGGCATGCTGATGAGGACCGCCGCGATGAGGGCGATCAACACGAGCTCGAGGTGGCTCGCGAGCAAGGGCGGCAAGCCACGCACGAGCTCGCTCATGCCGACATGCTCGCGAGTCGCTCGGCCTGTTGACGCGCCATGCCCATCAACTCCTCGACGTACGGATCGGCAGGATGTTTGAGCAGCTCGCTCGGCGTGCCGAATTGCTTCAGGGCTCCGCGAAATACGATCGCTATCCGGTCGGCGAGCGTGAGCGCTTCGACGAGGTCATGCGTGACTATCACCGTCGTGAGCGCGAGCTCCTCGTGGATCTTTTTGAGCGCGGTCTGCAGCGCGACCCGCGTGATCGGATCGAGCCCACCGAAGGGCTCGTCGAGCAGCATGATCTTCGACTTCGCCGCGAGCGCTCGCGCGACGCCGATGCGCTGACGCTGGCCGCCGGAGAGCTGATCCGGATAGCGCTGACTCATCTCGGGCAGCCCGACGAGCGCGAGCAGCTCTTCGACGCGCGCCGAGGTCTTCGCTTCGTCCCAACCGAGCAGCTTCGGCACCATCGCGACGTTCGCGCCGATCGTGAGATGCGGGAGCAAACCCACCTGTTGGATCACGTAGCCGATCGTGCGGCGGAGCTCGACCGGATCGGTCTCGCGCACGCTCTTACCGTCGACGAGGATCGTACCTCGAGTGGGCTCGACCAACCGGTTGACCATCTTGAGCAGCGTGGTCTTGCCGCTGCCCGATTCGCCGAGCACGGCCACGAGCTCGCCGGCGGCGATCTCGAAGCTGACATCGTGGACCGCCCAGGTGTCCGGTTGATATCGCTTCCCGACGCCGGCGAACGTGATCACGGATCGAGCTCGGGATACCGACGAAAGATCCCGCTCTCGTTGAACGGCAGGCGCCGCGGCGAGGCGAGATACTTCGCGATGTTCGGCCGCGCCGCGATGTGATCGCGCAGCGCGAGCAGCTTGGGCAGCTTCTTGGCCTGCTTCTTCATCGTGTTGGGAAACGCGTACTCGAGCCCGCAAACGATCTGGAACGCGGCCAGGTCGGCGTAGCTGATCGAGCTACCGGTGAGCGTGCGGCCGTTCTGCTCCAGCGTGTGCTCGAGCCAGCCGGTGAACTTCGGGATGCGCTCCTTGCGGAAGGTATCGGCACGCTTCTTTGCGGCGGCCTTCTGCGTCTCGTAGGCTTTGTCGACGGTGAGCGGATGATGCGTGTCGTGGACCTCCGCGACGAGGTCCGCGATCGTCATCGCGATCATCGAGGCCGCGACGCGGCCGTTCTCGGCCTTCGGCGCGAGCCCGTGCTTCTCGCCGAGGTAACGCGTGATGTTCGCGGTCTGCGCGAGCACGAGCTTGCCAGCGCGCAGATATGGCGGCGCGAATGGCAGCACGCCATCGAGCCCGTGCTCGAGGCCGCGCAGCAGCTTCTTCATGCCGCCGGCCTCGCGACCGACATCGACATACTCTTCGCCCGCGTCCTCGAGCACCAACCGCACGAACTCGCCGCGCCCCTGTAGCCCAGGCCAGTAGTACAGCTCGTACGTCATTCCACAGTGGTACCGCGGGCAGAGGTCACACGTCGATATCGATCACGACCGCATCGTGATCGGTCGCGTGGCCCGCAATGTGGACCACCCGCGGATCGCGGCCCGAGAGCGCACTGCCCGCGAACCAATCCAGCCTCGCGCGGACCACACCGTCGAAGGTACGTAACCTGCGGACCAGCCACCGCGCAAGGATGCCTCCCACCGCCTTGCGCACCTTCTCGAACGTGTACGGATCGGCCATGTCGTAGGTCATCGTGCCGAGCGCGCGGTCGTTCAAGCCCGTGGTGGCGAAGCCCGCCTCGCGCAGCGCTTCGAAGATTGGCAGCTCGTAGCGTCGGTCGGGCGTCATGTAGTTCGTGACCGTGCCGTCGAAGCCGGTGACCAACAGCTTGTGGAGGATGTCCTTCACGAGTCCCCACTTCGATCCGAGGTTGTAGGTCGTCGTGTTGAGATCGCCGCCGAGCAGGATCCGCGGCACCTCGAGCGTGCGCGCTTGAGCGAGGAGCGCCGAGAGCTGCTGCGCGCGCTGCCGCGAAGACGCATTCGAATCGAGGTGGGCCTGGGCGACCACGATCGTCCCGCGGGTCATCTCGAGCTCCGCGATCACCGCGCGCTTCTTGCCGAGCCGCTTCTCGCTCGAGCTGAACTTGTCGCGGACCTCCGGAAGATCCGCATTGATCACGCGCTTGATCGGCGCGCGCGACAAGATCGCACTGCCAGCCAGCGCGAGGGTGTTCTCGGTCTGATCGGGGTTCTCGAGATGATCATCTTCGAGCGTCAGGTACGAGGCTGCGAACGCGTAACTCATGCCGAGCGCATCGGCGAGCTCCTTGGCGACGTTGCGGTTGTGCGACCGCCCGAGTCCGAGATCGACCTCGGAGAGCATCAGCACGTCGGCCTCGCGCAGCACTGGATCGGTGAGCAGCGCATCGCGGAGCTTCTCGAAGTGCGTGCCGCGCTGGATGTTCCACGCGACCGCGCGCAGCTTGTCGAGCGGGCGTGCATCGCTGCGGTCGCCGCGCTCGACCGCGCGGAGTAGCCCTTCGACTTCGTCGCCGATCTGCGCCCACAACGCGCTCGCATGGAGTTGCTTGCGGGACCGGATCTGGCGGAGCTCCGGATAGTGGCTCGCCAGCTCGTGTTGCAGCACGCTCGGCTTATACCGCAACAGCCCACACGTACTCGCGCCGAGCTGATATTCACGGGTGCGTGAAGCTCTTCGCACTCGTCTCGTTCGTCCTCGGAACCGCTTGCGGTGGTACCCCGGCCATCATTCCCGTCCAGATGCCTGGACCCGCTGCCGGTGTGCCTGCGTCGCCGAGCTCGGCACCCAGAATGGATGGGCCGGCTGCTCCGGAGGTTGCCGACAACCACATCTCCACGACGATGGTCAGCGACACCGAGCAGAAGCTCGTCGCGAAGTATCCGACGCAGCAAGAGCGCATCCACCGAGGCGTCCAGACTGCCGCTTCGCTGTGGCGCGCGGGGGATGGTGATTTCGCCGCGTTCTGCCTCGAGCAGTTCCTCGGCGAGCCGGCCGCACGCGATGCGATGTTCATGCGGCTCGAAGCGATCGACGAGCAGATCCATGGTCACGATCTCGAGATCGGGCGCGCCGCGCGGTGGAACACCGAGGTCGACACCGGCCCGATGCAACCGATCGACGGCTTGCTCGCGCAATACGATCCGTCGACCCACATCGTCGACGATCTGTTCGCGTCGAAGGTCGGCTTCTCGGTGCTGCTCAACTTCCCGCTGACCACGCTCGCCGATCGGATCAAGAACGGCGCGAGCTACGATCGCCGCCAGTGGGCCGAGGTTCGGCTCGCGAGCCAGTTCGAGGCGCGCATCCCGGGTAACCTGCAGCTCGTCGCGAGCGCGGCCGGAGCCTCGGCCGAGCAATACATCGCCGGCTACAACATCTGGATGCACCACGTCCTCGCCGAGGATGGTGCTCGCCTGTTCCCGAGTGGCAAGCGCCTGATCAGCCATTGGAACCTGCGTGACGAGCTCAAGGCGAACTACGCCGAGGTCGATGGCGTAGCGAAGCAGCGCACGCTCGTGAAGATCATGGATCGCATCGTCACGCAGACGATTCCCAAGGCAGTGATCGACAATCCGCACCTCGATTGGAATCCGTTCACGAACAAGGTCACCGTCGCGGCCGACGTCGAGCCCGACGCGCCCAAGGATCGCCCGACCACGACGAGCGACGAGCCCGAGCCCGCGATGCGCGAACAGCTCGTGCTCGCGCACTTTCATGCGGCCCGAGCGCTCGATCCGTTCGCACCGACCGCGCCGACGTACATCGATCGCGCGTTCGAAGCCGCCGAGATTCCCGAGGCGCGCGTGCGCCAGATGCTCACCGAGATCCTCGAGTCGCCGCTGCGCGACGATGTCGCTAGAGAGATCCGCGCGAAGACCAAGCGCAACCTCGAGCCCGAGGATCTCTGGTTCCCGCTCGCCTCGCCCGGCACCGCCGAGACCGAGCTCGACACAATGACCCGCAAGAAATATCCGAGCGCCGCGGCGTTCGCGACCGACATCCCGCGGATCTTGCGCGACCTCGGCTTCGCGCCGGCGCGTGCGAAGTACCTCGCCGAGCACATCGCTGTCGATCCATCGCGCGGCGCCGGTCACGCGATGCAGGCCGAGCGGCGCGGCGACAAGGCTCACCTGCGAACGCGCGTCGAAGCGAAGGGCATGGATTACAAGGGCTACAACATCGCGGTCCACGAGCTCGGTCACAACATCGAGCAGACCTTCTCGCTCTACGACATCGACCACACCCTGCTGCGCGGCGTGCCGAACATCGCGTTCACCGAAGCGCTCGCGTTCCTGTTCCAGGCGCGCGACCGCGAGCTGCTCGGTCGCCCGCGCGCTCGTGGCGAAGCCGATCGCTTGCGCGTGCTCGATACGTTCTGGGCCTCACGCGAGATCGCGGGCTCGGCGCTCGTCGAGCTCGATGTCTGGCACTGGCTCTACGATCATCCGAGCGCGACCGCTCCCGAGCTCCGCGATGCCACCGTCCAGATCGCGCGTGCGACGTGGAACAAGTACTACGCACCCATGCTCGGCGGCAAAGATACCGCGGTGCTCGGCATCTACAGCCACACCATCGCGTCGCCGCTCTACCTCTTCAACTACGTGCTCGGCCACCTCATCGCGTTCCAGGTCGAGCAGTTCCTCGACGGCAAGGACAAGGCAACGTTTGGCAAAGAGTTCGAGCGCGTGGCGCGCCTCGGGCGCATCCTGCCGGACCTCTGGATGACCCAGGCCACCGGCAAACCGGTCGGCACCGAGTCCCTGCTCGCAGCAACCGCGAAGGCGTTGAAACACTAGTCCCGAGCGGCGACGGCAGCTCATTCGTCACCTCGCGCTCGCCAACCTGCTGAATTTGTACGAGCGTCGAGGGACGGTGACTTGTTCGCGGCACTTCGTCCGGAACCCGGACAGAGTGGCGCGCAGTTGCTATTCCGCGTAGTTCGTATCGTCGGGGTTGACCCACTCGGGGGTCGGACGCGCGACCTTCTCGGCCTTCTCGAAGTTGAGGGTGAGGTACGGGCCACTCTTGCCCTGCTTCTCGAACGCGAGAACATTGTACGCGGCGTCGTCGCTCTGGAGCTCGCCCTTCCACAGCGGCGCCTGAACGGTCTCTTTGAGCTTTTGCTTCGCGGTCTTCTGCGGGACGGCTTCGAACACGCCCTTGAAGACGTCCGGCGGGTACGTGTTGCGATCGCCTCGCGGTGGCGCGAGAAACACCTCGAGCTCTTCGCCGCGTTTGAACGCGCGGATCTCGAAACTGACCCCGCCGAGCGAACAATCGCCCTGCATGTCCGGCTGGGAGGGCTTCTTCTTGTCTTTGTTATCGAACAGTTTCCCGTGGTCTCGGACGTGTTCGTTCGACATGGCGGCGCCATGTAGAGCACATTCTCGCTCGAAGGAGTAGGGTGCGCCCCGGTGTTCGCTGAAGGCCTTTCGGAGCCCCTGCTACGCGCTGTCGCAGAGGCCGGCTACAGCGAGCCGACCGCCGTCCAGTCTGCGGTGATTCCCGAGGTGCTCGCCGGCAAGGACGTCTGGGCAAAGGCCTCGACCGGGTCCGGCAAGACGGCTGCATTCGTGCTGCCGATCCTCGAGCAACTCGCACGCGAAAAACTCACCGTGCCGCGACGCACGCGTGCGCTGATCCTGGTGCCAACCCGCGAGCTCGCGACCCAGACCGCCGCGACGATCGCATCGTTTCGCAAGCACCTGGCGCAGCGGCCGAAGAGTGTGGTGATCCTCGGTGGCGTTTCGATCAATCCGCAGATGATGGAGCTGCGCGGCGGCGCCGAGATCGTGGTCGCGACGCCAGGTCGCTTGCTCGATCTGGTCTCGAAGCATGCGCTCGCCCTCGGCAGTGTCTCGCAGTTCGTGCTCGATGAAGCGGATCGGTTACTCGACAACAACTTCTCGGAAGAGCTCGCGCAGATCGTGATGCTGTTGCCGGCGCGTCGCCAGACGTTGCTGTTCTCCGCGACGTTCTCGCCGGCGGTGTCGAAGCTCGCGAAGAGCTTGATGCACGAGCCCGTGCGCGTCGATGTCACCGATGCGCCGGCCGATCTGCCCGCCATCAAGCAGCGCGCGATCGAGGTCGATATGCCGAAGCGCACGCAGCTGTTGCGCCATCTGATCGATACGAACACGTGGGACCGCGTGCTCGTCTTCGTCGCGACGCAACACGCAACCGAGCACGTGACCGAGAAGCTCAAGGTCGGTGGCATCAACGCGCTCGCTCTGCACGGCCAACTCTCGCAAGGCGCACGCACGCGCGCGCTCGATCTGTTTCGCTCGTCGGGCGTGCAAGTGCTCGTCGCGACGGATCTCGCTTCGCGCGGGCTCGACATCGCCGGCCTGCCTGCCGTGATCAACTACGATCTGCCGCGATCGCCGAATGATTACGTGCATCGCATCGGCCGCACCGGTCGTGCCGGCGAGACCGGCATCGCGATCAGCTTCATCACCGCTGACATGCGCGATCACTTCGCACTGATCGAGAAGCGCCACGCCCACTACATCGTGCGCGAACGGGTCGGAGGCTTCGAGCCGACCGAGGAGCCTGCGCCGCGAGCCGTAGATACGACCGGCGGTGGGGTCAAAGGACATCGCAAGAGCAAGAAGGACAAGTTGCGGGAAGCGGCGGCGCGCAAGCCCTAGTCTAGCCCTGGCCTGGCCTGGCCCTGGCCTGGCCTGGCCTAGCTAGCCCAGCCCTAGAGGTCGCGCGCCATCGCTTCATCGACGATGCGCTGGATGAACACGTCGTAGCGCATGCCCGCCTTGTGCGCGGACTCGGCCGAATCGTGGCCGTAGCTCAAGTACGGGTTCGCGTTCGCCTCGATGAACCACACCTCGCCGTCGTCGGTGAGCCGGACATCGATGCGCGCGTAGTCGCGCAACCACAGCGCGCGATAGCTCGCGTAGCACGCGGCCGTGAGCTTCTCTTGCGCGGACTTCGGGAGCTTGCGCGCGAAGACGTTGCGAATGCCGCGGCGCTTGCGGTAGCCCATATCCCACTTCGCACTCTGTGTCGCGATGCGGTCCTCGGGGCGCGAGCCGGCCTTGTCGAACACCATCTCGACGGTCGGCAGGATCTGGACGTTGGCCCCGTTGCCGATCATCGTCGCGTAGAGCTCGCGACCTTCGATGTATTCCTCGGCGATCGCGGCCTGCGCAAACCGGTCGTGGATGAACTGCACGCGCTCCGTGAGCGCCGCCATATCGCGGACGATCGAGGCTTGCGAGATGCCTTCGCTCGCATCCGCCGCGAGCGGCTTCACGATCAGCGGGAACCGCAAGTTGATCTCCGACGGCACGTTCTCGCCGACGCGCCACGACCGGAAGCTCGGCACGTTGACACCGTGATACGCGAGGATCTTCTTGCTCATGCCCTTGTTGCGCGTGACGAGCAGGGCAAGCGGCGGCGCCCCCGTGTAGCGATAGCCCTCGGCCTCGAGCAGGGCAGGCACCAGGTAATCGAGCTCGGAGTTCGCGAGGAACGCCTCGGTTGCATTGAACACGAGCTCCGGTTTCATCTCGGCGAGCCGCGCGCTCATGTCGCGAAGGTCGTCGTGCACGCCGAGAAGCATCACGTCATGCCCGCTCTTCTGGAGCGATTTCGCGACCTGGTACTCCATGTCGGGCTCGACCTTGGCGCGGTTGGTCCACTGCTCGTTCATCGCGCCCATGTGCCGGTCGGGCGACCAATCGGGGTAAGGCGTGTCGAAGACGACTGCGATTCGCATGGTTCGCTGCGCGAAGTTTACTACGCTTTACCCGAGCGTTAGCTGATCGACGACATCAGAGACGCCTACGATGCCGCGCACGCGATCCGGAATGCTCGTCAGCGCAGATGCATCTGCCACGGTGCCACGTAGTGTCACGCGAGCGCGATCGATCTCGACGGTCACGCTTGTCGCGTCGCCGCCGAGCTCGGCTTGCACGCGGGCACTCAGTGCTTGCTCGTCAGCATCGAGCGCACGAAACCCCTCTCTTGCTTGCTGCAGCTGCTCGGGCGAAGGCTTGAAGCTAGAATCCGGGTACGGGACGTTTTTGCGTTCGATCTCGTCGTAGGTCTTCGCCATGAAACGATCGTAGTCACTCGTGGCGAGAAAGCCAACCTCGCACAGACCTCTCGAAAAAGTCCGGCAAGGACGGGGACCGCTGGTTCAGCGAGCTCGGCCAGATCGGATCACGCCGTATCCGGGCTACTCGAACAGGGTCGTGCGCACGCCGCTTGTCACGCGCGTGATGTGCGCGTGACTCGCGGAGTACGCCACGATCTCGTGCGTACGCTGAGTTTCGATCGCGCTCGCTGCGATCGTCCCGCGGAGCTTGTTGATGATGATAAACGCGCGCGCCATGACGGTCAGCGCGGGTGCGATGATGACGATCGCGGCGCCCTTGTGCGCTGCGACCTCCATCGGCTCGATCAGATCTATGACGTCGAGCGCGCGGTCCTGAACGAACAACCGGGGTTGCTCGAGGATCGCCAGCCAGTGCTCGGGATCGGTCACCAGATAGCCCGAGGAGAACCCGCTGTCGATCAACAGCCCGGTGCCTGCCGGTTCGACCGGCGTCGCCAACGGCGGGAGCCCCGGCTGATCGTCCATCAACTGGGTGTTCTCGGGCAGGAACAGACCACCGGGCGTTCGTTCGGGCACGCCTCGAGCCTACTGTGCGTCCCGGCCCGCCGTGCGGCGCGACGCGGCGTAAGCGCCTGCTGCGAGTGCGGCGACGGTCAGCGTGAAGCTGCCAAAGAACGTCTTGATCAGATAGCCAGCTACCACGGCGCTGCCCACGATTGTGAGCGGATTCTCGCGAATCACGTCGCGAACGCGCTCGAGCGCGGCTTCTCCGGTGTTTGTCAGCCGTTGCGCGGCATCGCCCATGCGCTCGCGAAACTCGTCGAGCATCGGCGCTTCTTCAGGGGATGGAGTAGATAGATCAGCCATGACGCACCGACAAGCACGCGACGTGCCGCGTCGGCGCGCGACGTGACCCGCCTGAACCCGCCCGATACAGCGAGCCCTTCTTGGGTCTTGCATGAGAGACGCGCCCGCGCGACACATGGAGCATGAGTCGTTCCTGGGTGGCTGCGATCTTGTTTACCGTGGCCTGTGGCAACACGCCGTCGGGCGCTACGCACACGGATGCGACGAGCACGACGCACCCGGATAGTCCGAACTCGTCGCCGATGGATGCACCGGCCCCGACGGCGAGCGACAAGATCAAACACATCGTCGTGGTGGTCAAAGAGAACCACACGTTCGACAACTACTTTGGCTCGTTCCCGGGCGCGGACGGCATCGCACAGATCACGACGAACCACGGCGTGATCACGCCACCGCATGCACCGGATCGCACGCCGCGCGACCTGTGCCACGCGCACTCGTGCGCGCTCGCGGATCTCGCGGGCGGTGCGATGAACGGCTGGGATAGCGTAGCCGGTGCGTCGCAGAACGGCGACGACCTCACCTACGCGCAGTACACCGAAGCCGATATCCCGAACTACTGGCAGTACGCGCGCCACTTCGCGCTCGCCGACCGGTTCTTCGCGAACGTCCTGGGTCCGAGCTTTCCAGGTCACACATTCGTACTCGCGGCGCAGGCCGGCTGGGCGACGGGCAACCCGAACACCCAGATCATCCATCCCTACTGGGGTTGTGATCAGGACTCGAGCACGCTCGTCACCGTCGAAGATCCGGTCACCTGCACCGATAAGCAGGTGTTCCCGTG
>Ga0209511_1000337_pt1 | contig 49682 bp, 37 predicted proteins | sample SSSSmetaG_FD_184141 | JGI IMG/M metagenome (GOLD analysis project Ga0209511, IMG submission 184141) | Glacier valley bacterial and archeal communities from Borup Fiord, Nunavut, Canada, to study Microbial Dark Matter (Phase II) - ​SSSS... | ecosystem: Environmental > Aquatic > Freshwater > Ice >... | reverse complement strand
GATTGCGTGCGGTCGCGGGTGCGTATTGCTTCATGTCCGAACTTTCTTCGTAACGATTCGCGGGAGGTCGTCGGCATCGCCGGTCTCGAGCGCGCGTCGAACTTCGTCAGCGTCGCGGGTAGCTCTCGGCCACGGCCAACCCTAGCAGCGGAGATGGAAGTCTTCGCCCATCCCGAACCATCCATCCACGACGATCGGGGCGAGACCTTCGGGCTCGAGGCGGCCCTCGAACTTACCGAATGGGCCTCGGTACTTGGAGTGCACGATCACCGCATTGACGCTGACGTCGCCGGGTACGGTCGGACGAAACGTCAGCTCGACCCTGCCCTCGCGGTCGCGGACCCGCCAGCGCTCGTTGGCGGTGCGCTCGTGCTCGCGGGTGAACTCGACCGCTGGCAACGTGCCGAGCTGGTCGCCGCGCCATGCGCAGTTCTCGTTGAACACCTCCGGGTCGCGACACTGGTTACGCGTGAGGTTGAAGCCCACGGCTTCACCGCCGATCACCGCTGCGCTCGTCACCCAGTCCCACCGCATCACGTACGGATAGAAGCCCTTGTGATCGTCGAGCAGCGCGAGGCTATCGGCCGCTTGCAAGCCGAACGTGCGATCGCCTACCGCGAGCGCGCCATCGATCGGAAACATGCCCTTGTGCGAGTACATGCCGACCTCGCCCGCGAACGGCAAACTCGCGACGTGGGACGCGCCGCGATCGGTGTGGATCACGACCGTCCCGGCCACACGTGGCAACTCGCTGGTGGCGTGCAGATCGATCGTGACCGTGATGCGCCCGGCGCCGAGCTCGTTCCGGAACTCGAGCGAGCCACGCTTGTCGGCGTACCGCGTGGTCGAGTCGATCAATTGGTCCGCGACGTTGAAGGCACCGGGTCGGAGCTTCCACTCGTGGATGCTCTTTGCGCCGCGTTCATGATCGTAGACCTTCGCTTGCATCAGCGACATCAGCTTCGCGTCGAACAGCGCGAGGCACACGAACACACCAGGCCCCCCGATCTGGACCGCCTCCCACTCCTTGAGCCGGAGCTTGCGCAGCGAGCGCGGCAGATGGTGATACGCGGCGTCGATCAGATTGACGCGCGCGGGTGGCCCCGAGAACCGACCGAGGTGTTGGCGATGGTCGTCGACGAGATTTGAGGGCGCGGCGGGCAAGAGCACCACCCGACTATAAGCCGGTCGAGTGATGAACGCCGCTGACCGCGGACGGCGCGTGGATCTCTTGGCTCATCCGCGAACGGTACGACGCTTACGGCGACCAAACGCACCGAAACCAACGAACGCTGCGATCATCACGCCCGCGAGCAGGTTGCTGCCGCCACCGACATTACAACCTGCGGTGTTGCCGTCACCCGCATCGCTGCCGGAGTGATCGCTGCCACTGGTGTCGCTGCCTGCATTCGAGCCCGTGGCGGGTACGAGCTCGATCAGCGCTTCGATCTGATCGTCGGCCGGGCCGCTGTTGCCCGCATCGCTGAACCAGCTCGCGCCGTCCTGCACGATCCCGAAATACTCCTCGTACGTGCCTGGCACGCACGCCGCGCCGGTCGGGCCGTTGAAGGTGAACGAAAACGTCCCGTTCGCACCGGGCGCGACCGTGCCGCTGATCGCCGCAGGCCGGTTCGGCGCGGACCAATCGCTACCGGAGAAGATGCTCGCGCGATCACGCGGCTTGGTCGTGCCGAGGTGGGTCGCCGTCGTCCACGACTTGGTGCCGGTATTCTTCAAGACGATGGTCGCCGGCACGCTCTCGCCGCACGTGACCTGAAGCGCGGGCGCGGAGGCGAGCGGCCAGGTCTGGCTGACGTACGAACCGCCATAGGGAATCGCGCCGTACGCGGCGAGCACCGCCTGCGCGTCGTTGATGCGCGTGGTCTGGACGCAATTGCCACAGATCTCGTATTTCGTCATGAATACGACGGTCGCGTCGGTGACGTTCGTGGTCGCCTTGAGCTGCGCGTAGCCGTAGCCCTCGGTCGTGAGCTCGAGCCAGATGAACTCGAGCTGGGCTTGCAGCGAGTGCGCGTTCTGGTTGGAAGCCGCGGCATACGCGAGCATGTTGTTGCCGCCAGCGGTGGTGTCCCAACGCCCACCGACCGACCACTGCGCGATGCCGCGACCGGGTCCGCCCGACTGGACCGAGTTCGGGTTTACGCCCGATTCCTGGTCGAGGTTGCCGACGATGCCGGCGGCCTGGAAGTTCGTGAGGCCCTTGCTGACGAAGTAATCGAACGCCGGTTTGTCGTTCGCGTACGCGGTGGTCAGATCTTGGTCGGCTTCACCAAGCTCATCTGGACGATTCGGGCCGTTCGGGCCGTCAGATGCATCCGTGCAGCCACCGAGGACCAAGGACGCGAGGATCGCCAACACAGAAGAAATTCGCACGAGTGCCACTCAAGCAAGGGCAAGGCCAGCTCGTCGGCCCGCCATTTCGGGCACTTGGATCGCGTTCGATCCCGACTCACTCGCGCGTGCAGACTCTTGTTTGCAGTGTGGGGTCCCGGTCAGTGCGCAGCCCGTGCGGGAGGCGTCCGCGCGCGGCTCGGTATCGAGCGCGAACGTCAGAACGAGCCGGCTACCGCGAGGCCGTCTTTGACCGGCACGATCTTCACCGCGCGTTGCATGAGACGCGGGATCAACAGGCCCGTCGCCAGGCCGATGAGCCCGCCCGAGACCACGTCGGTCAAGTAGTGCTTGTCGGCGGCCATGCGCAGGTACTCCGTCGATAGCGAGAGCGTGATGCCCGCGGCCCACACGTACGGCTCGGTCCAATAGTGACGGAAGTGGCAGACCGTGCCGGCCGCGCTCGTGATCGCGAAGCCGAACACGCTGTGTCCCGACCAGAACGACGAGTACGTGTTCGAATCGACCGTGATGTTACCGGTCGCGTAGTGCGCGTACGGACGCTCGCGCGCGAAGGCGTACTTGCCGAACTGGGTCAGTATCTGGACCACGGCCACCGTCTCGACGACCGGCAGCACGTCGTCGATCAACCGCGTCGGGCTCGCGTCCGAATCCGACAGCACGAGCAACGAGAAGCCGACGAGCGGTGCCGCGAGGTATGCGTCGTACGTGCTCAACGTGTCGGCGAGGCCGGTATTGTTCCACAGCAGTTGATGACGAACGCCGGCATCGATGCCCGGCACACTGCACCACGAGCATGACGTCGCGCTCGGCGTGATGTTGAACACCGAGGCGGCGAGCAGGTACGTCCCGATCGCGCCCGTGAACGCGAGGTTCTCGAGCCGGTTCTTGGCGTACGGGCCGGTGTACCAGGGGCCTTTGACCTCGAGCGGGGTCGCGGTCTTCTTCGTCGGCACCGGGTCGGTCGGATGCTTCGGCTCCTCGGTCAAATCTGGTTTGGCTGGCGTCGCGAACGAAGGCGTCGCACACGTCAGCAACATCATGACAACAACGAGTTTCACCCTGGCACCGTCGCCGGAATCCGATTAAAATTCCATGAGAGTCCGACGACGAACATAGTTTTTGGCGAGCGCTGGCGCACGCCTGGGGTGCGGCCCTCGAACTCTGTGGGGAAACTCCCGAGGTGCTGCTGTTCACGAACCCGTCGTTTCACGAGCAGTTCGACACGGACCTGATGGGCAAGCCCGGCCTCGTGGCGACACACGGCAAATGACAGGACCGATCGGGCGCGCGAGCGCTTTACCGGCTGCGCGAGAACCCGCCGGTTTGGCCGTACACTTTGCCGATGTCGCTGCTCGGCCCGAAACCCACGCCGTACGAACCGGTGGCGTGGAGCAAGCTGCCGTTCGGCGAGCGCGGCCGCCAGGTCTGCGAGGCGTGGGCACTCGACGGCTATGGATCGCCGCCCGCGGTCTACGTCGTCCACATCGTCAAGATCGCGCTCTACATCCTCGCCTGGATCGGCTGGTGCAACTTCACGCCTGGACTCGGCTCGATCAGCCACATCCGTGAATGGTGGCTCTCTCCGATCGCATTCGAAAAAGCGATCGTGTGGAGCATGCTGTTCGAGGGCGTGGGGCTCGGCTGCGGCTTCGGCCCCTTGACCGGACATTACTTCCCGCCGTTCGGTGGTGCGTTGTACTTTCTGCGCCCGGGCACCACCAAGCTCGCGTGGAACGCGACATGGCCGGTGATCGGCGGCGTGAAGCGGACCTGGTTCGATGTCGCGCTCTACCTCGCGATCGTCGTGTGCCTCGTCCGCGCGCTCGTCGTCGCGGCACCTGGGTTTGGCGAGTTCGTTCCGATCATCATCCTCGTGCCGATCCTCGGGCTCTGCGATCGCACCACGCTGCTCGCATTTCGCGCGGAGCATTTCGGCACCGCGATCATCTGCTTCGCTTTCGGCGGCAACTGGATCGCGGGCGCGAAGTGCGTGCAGATCGCGCTGTGGTTCTGGGCCGGATTCTCGAAGCTCAACCATCACTTCGCGACCGTGGTGTGCGTGATGACCAGCAATGGCCCGTTCACGCGCATGGGTTGGTTCCGCAAGCTCATGTATCGCCAGTACCCGAGCGACTTGCGACCTTCGCGGTTCGCCTCGAGGCTCGCGCACGCGGGCACTGCACTCGAGCTCGGTACGGCGGTCGCGTTCACGGTGCTGCACGGACCGATCGGGCTCGTCGTCGGGATCGTGATGGCGCTCGCTCTCCACGCATTCATCACGAGCAACGTACCGATGGGCGTGCCGCTCGAGTGGAACGTGATCGCGGTGTACTCTGTCTTCGCGTTGTTCTGGGCGCATCCCGGGGTCACCCTGCTCGATGTACGACCCGAGCTCGGCGCGATCCTCGTCGTGCTGCTCGTCGGCGTACCGCTCTACGGCAACTTCTACCCCGAGCGCGTCTCGTTCTTGCTCGCGATGCGCTACTACGCGGGCAACTGGCCCTATAGCGTGTGGCTGTTCCGCGGCGAGAGCTATCGCAAGCTCGACAAGCTGACCAAGTCTTCGGCATGGGTCTACGACCAACTCGATCACTTCTACGACCGCGCCACCTCGATCGGTCTTGTCGGCAAGGTCATCGCGTTTCGCTTGATGCACCTGCAAGGCCGCGCTCTCCCCGCGCTGATTTCCAAGGCGGTCGACGATTTGAACGAGTACGAGTATCTCGACGGCGAGATCGTGGCGGGCATGGCGCTTGGCTGGAACTTTGGCGACGGCCATCTCCACAACGAAGCGCTGCTCGGAGCCGTCCAGGCGCAATGCGGCTTCGAAGCGGGTGAGCTGCGCTGCGTGTTTGTCGAGGCCCAGCCGCTCGGCAAGCACACGATGCAGTGGCGCATCTGCGACGCAGCGACCGGTCAGCTCGCGGCAGGTCAGGTCGAGATTCCGGCGATGCGCGCGCGCCAGCCTTGGCACCTCGAGTGAGCGAGCTCGACGCCATCGTGATCGGCTCCGGGCCAAATGGCCTCGCCGCCGCGGTCCGCCTCGCGACGAGCGGGCAACGCGTGCTCGTGCTCGAAGCGCGTGACACGATCGGCGGTGGCCTGCGCACCCGTGAGCTCACCCTGCCCGGTTTTCATCACGACGAATGCTCGGCCGTGCACACACTCGGCATCCTGTCGCCCTATCTCCGAACACTGCCGCTCGACGAGCACGGCCTGCGCTGGTTGCAGTTGCCTGCCTCGGTCGCGCATCCCCTCGACGATGGGCCCGCGGTCCTGCTCGGTGGCACGATCGAGGAGACCGCGCGGCAGTTCCCCGCTGATGCGCGCGCCTACGCGAAGCTCGTCGCGCCGTTCCTTGCCGACCCGCATGGCCTGCTGCGCGATGCACTCGGGCCGCTCGGCTGGCCCGCGCATCCGTTCCAGCTCGCACGCTTCGGCTGGCGCGGCATGCGCTCGGCGCGCGGCCTCGCGAAGCGCTTCGCCACGCCGCAAGCACGCGCGCTGCTCGCCGGCTGTGCGGGGCACGCGGTGCTACCGCTCGATCGCGCCTTCACCGCCGCGGTCGCGCTGATGTTCCTCATCACCGGGCACGTCGAGGCGTGGCCGGTCGCCGCGGGCGGCTCGCGCGCGATCGCCGATGCGCTCGCGAGCTTGCTGCGGAAACACGGCGGTCGGATCGAGACCAATGTCCACGTGCGTTCGCTCGCGGATCTGCCGCCCGCGAAGACGTATCTGTTCGACACCGATCCACGGCAGCTCGCTGCGATCGCAAGCGACGTCTTGCCCGCGCGCTATCTGCGCCGGCTCGGTCGCTATCGCTTCGGTCCCGGCACGTTCAAGCTCGACTGGGCGCTCGCCGCGCCGATTCCGTGGCGCGATCCGCGCTGCCTCGATGCGACGACCGTCCACGTCGGCGGCACGCTCGAAGAGATTTCCGTCTCCGAGGCCGATGCGATGCGCGGCGAGCACGCTGAGCGACCGTTCCTGATCCTGTGTCAGCAGAGCCAGGCGGATCCGTCGCGCGCGCCCGCGGGCCAGCACACCGGCTACGCGTACTGTCACGTGCCGAGCGGGTCGACGCTCGATCGCACCGCGGCGATCGAGGCGCAGATCGAGCGCTTCGCACCGGGCTTTCGCGAACGCATCCTCGCGCGCCACGTCACGACGCCGAGCGACCTCGAGCGCATGAACCCGAACTACGTCGGCGGCGCGATCACCGGCGGCATGGCCGATATCACGCAGCTGTTTACGCGACCGGTCGCGCGGTGGAACCCGTACACCACGCCAAACCCGCGAATCTTTCTGTGCTCGGCCTCGACGCCGCCGGGTGGCGGTGTGCACGGCATGTGTGGCTATCACGCGGCCGGGGCTGCGCTCGCGCGGATCCCGAAGCTGCGCGCCGAGCCGCTGCGCTAGTCACTCGAGCCTGGTTCCGCACACATTCGGAACGGAATCGCCACCGCAGGCCGCGCCATCGGGACAGCTACCGCAATCGAGCAGCCCGCCGCAACCATTGCCGAGCTCGCCGCAGGTCGCGCCGGCATCCGCGCACGTACGTGGCGCGCACAGCCCGGTGCCACACTGGCTCGCACCAGCCTGCCCGCACACTTCGCCGTTCGAACAACCACCGCACTCGATCACGACGCCGTCGTCGCAGCCATCGCCCGAAGGGCCACAGCCGAGGTTGAGCTGCTCGCAGGTCCGTGGAATGCACGCGCTGACCTGCGGGCCGATACACGCCGCGAGATCGAACAACATGAACTCGAGAGTCTTTTCTTGAGGCGTCAGCGGTCCGGCGACGCACTCCGCGGGAAAGATCTGATTCGACGAGGTCGCATCCGAAACGTGGAAGTCGCTGTACAGCACGCGGCCGCATTGCTTGGTCGGCAACGGATTCGGCGCGTACGCGATTGGCGTGTCGAACGTGTAGTGCAGCGGTTGGGTCGCCGAATACAGCCAGCGTTGTGCCGGCGTGGCGCTCGCGGTCGCGATCGTCGCGGTCACCGCGTCGAAATCGTGGCGCACGGCGTCGAGTGCGATCTGGCCGAGCGTCGTCGAGGCGCCCGCGATCTTGAGCCAGTTCGCGAACGCGATCCGCCGCTTCTGGGTCGCAGGATCACTCTGCAACGCTTGATCGACGAGCGCGGTGACCCCGTCAGAGGAGCCCTGGTTCACGTTCCAGCTCGCGGTCTGCGAGAAGGGCTTGGGGGACGTCAAGTTCGTGGTCTCGCCGCTGTTCGTCAGCCACGTGTAGCCGAAGTGCGTCGCGAACACGCGTCCGCCGGCATTCGCGAACCCGAGTACGTTGGTCTGTTCGGCGGTGGTCTTCGCGACTTGCTCGCCGACACACTCGAACAACACGAGGTCGTAGCGATCGAGCGTCGAAGCGCTATCGACGAGAGACGCTGCCGCGGGTGTCGACGAACTAATGACGGCACCATTGTCCCGGTAGAGCTGGACGCGACCGGCACCGCTCGGATTCGTGAACTCGCTGTCGGCGATGCCCGTCTTGCGCAGCACGCAGTGAAGCGTATCGACATCGCCCGTGCTGACCGCCATCAGAGGAATGTCGCTGCGCAGGTCACCGGTCTCGCCGAGATGGGTGCGTGGCAGATGGGTCTGCGCGGTCGTCAGCGTCGTGGTCGCACAGCATCCGACGCTGGGGATCGAGATCTGGCGGCGCCAGCGCCCGAGCTGGATCACGAGCGGGACCGACGTGCCACACGGAGCATTCGTCAGCGTGAACGTGCCGTCGACCGCGGTCGTCGCGGTGACGAGCGGCGAGCCGGAGACCAGCGAGCTACACGAATCGCACGCGACACCAATCGGGAACGCGGCGACGCCATACCGCGGGGGTCCGTCGCTTCCGTTCGGCACGTACACCAGCGCGCCGTAGATGGGATCGGGGGTGCCCCACGTCGCCGTCACATCGTGACCCGGCGCGGTGACCTTGCCCGTGATCGTGGTCTGCGGTTGATTCGCGCACGCATCTTGTTGCGCGCACAGTCCGGTGCACGCCGGAACCCCACACACGTTCGCGATGCCGTTCGCACCACAGAGCTCGCCGGTCCCGCACGCACCGCAGCTCGCGGCGACGCCGCCGCAGCCATCTGCGATCAGGCCACAATCCGCGCCTGCCGAGGCGCAGGTCTTCGCCACGCAGGCACCGCTGCCCGTGCCGCCACCGCACTCGAACAGCGTGCCGCCACCGCCACAAAAATCCGGTGACGTGCAGCTGCCGCAGGCGAGGGAGTTGCCGCAGCCATCCCCGATCGGGCCGCACGTCGCGCCGGCATTCGCACAGGTCACGAGGTAACAAGGCGGCGCAGCGGGCGCGGCATCGACCGGCGTCGCGATCGGAAAGTTGTGATCCGATTTACACGCCCCGACTAGCACGAGTATCGCGATGCAGAGCCAGCCCACGCTCGTCAGGATCGCACGTCCTCGCCCGGTTGGCGCGCGCAGAAATAGCCGGTCGAGTCGGCTGACACCAAGACCGATACGACCAGGCCGGCTGACGACACGAAGGTGACCGACTCGAAGAAGGCCCGAAAAGGCACCTGCGACGTCGACCAAGTAATCATCCCGTCGACATGCCAGGCCGTGCGAGTCCCTCGATCCTGTCGCGGGTCTTCGCATTTTCAGCACCTATCTGGCGCGAGCTAACAGCGCCTGAGCAGCATCTCAGGGTCGTGACAGGCGAATTTCCCACGTCGCGTTGCTGGGTCTTAGAACTTCACGTTACGAAGTCCGAATGCAGAACAGGGCGGTGCTGGTTAGCTTCCTTCTCGCGGCGTGCGGGGACAACGGCAAGGGTGATGTCTCCAAGGACTGGGTTCCGAACATGGGCGCCGCTGCGCACGTCACCGGCATGGTGTTCGTGTTCGGCCCGAACGGCGCGGGGTTGACCGTCGAGGGCGGCATCGTGGCGGTAGTCGAAGATTTATCGATCACGACCACGGTCGCCGCCGATGGCACGTTCGCGTTCGATGTTCCGAGCGGCGGACCTGCGACGTTCTCGTTCACGAAGGACGGCTTCCATCTCGCTCACAGCGCGGCGATCGACGTCACGCCGGCGGGTATCTCGATGCTCGGCTTCCAGGTTCCGGTCGAGGAGACGTACCAGCTCCTCGCGTCGGTCGCGAAGATCACGCTCGATCCGACCAAGTGCCAGATCGTGACCACGATCTCGGCCTCGGGCACGACACCCTACGGCGGCGACGGCCTCGGCGTACCGGGCTCGACGATCACGAGCGATCCGTCCGCGGGTGAGACGCCGATCTACTTCGCGTATCAGGGCGGCACGATCTATCCCGACAACACGCTGACCGAGACCTCGATGGATGGCGGCGCGATCATCCCGAATGCCGATGCGGGCGGCGAGTACGTGATCCAGGGTCACAAATCGGGAGTGACGTTCCAGCCGGCGACGATCCGTTGCCGCGCCGGTGCGCTCGCGAATGCGGCGCCGCCGAACGGCATCCAGCAGCTCTAGTGCCCGCGATGCGCAGCGAGTCATCACGATGATCATCGCCGCGGATCGCGCCTGAAGGCGAGACGTCCTATTTGAGGCCGCGCTGCTTCAACAGGGCCTCGGCGCTGGGCTCTTTGCCGCGGAAATCGAGATAGAGCTGATGCGCGTCCTTCGTCGAGCCCTTCGAGAGGATGCCGTCGCGATACTTCTTGCCGTTCTCCGCGGTCATTCCGCCGTGCTCCGAGAACCACGCGAAGCTGTCGGCGCCAAGCACCGCGGTCCACGCATATGCGTAGTAGCCGGCCGCGTAGCCGCCACCCCAGATGTGCGAGAAGTACGTCGTGTGGTAGCGCGGATGGATCGGGGCGAACGCGACGCCGTGCTTCTTGAGCGCGTCGGCCTCGAACTTCTCCGGATCCTGCAGCGGCGCGCTCGCCGGCAGCGCGTGCCACTCCAGATCGAGGAGCTGCGCCTCGAGGGTCTCGAGCGTCGCGAAGCCTTCACCGTAGGTCCGCGCCTTCTTGATCTTCTCGACGAGCTCCTTCGGCATCGCTTCGCCGGTCTTGTAGTTCTTCGCGTAATTCGCGAACACCGTCGGCTCGAGCGCCCAGTTCTCGTTGAACTGCGACGGGAATTCGACAAAGTCGCGCGGCGTGTTCGTGCCCGACATGTACGGGTACTTCACCTTCGAGAACAGACCGTGGAGCGCGTGGCCGAACTCGTGAAACATCGTGGTGACTTCATCGAACGTGAGCAGCGCTTGCTGACCAGCGGCCGGCTTCGGGATGTTGAGCACGTTCGAGACGACCGGCTTCTCGTTCAAGAGGTCGCTCTGGTCGTTGTAGCTGTTCATCCAGGCACCGCCGTGCTTCGATTCGCGCGCGAAGTAGTCGGTGTAGATGATGCCGATGCTCGCGCCATCCGCGTCGGAGATCTCCCACGCGCGCACGTCGGGCTGATAGACCGGGAGATCCGGGCGCAGCTTCACCGTCACGCCGTACATCTGATGTGCGGCAAAGAACACGCCATCCTTGAGCACGTGCTCGAGCTCGAAGTACGGGCGTACCGCCGCGTCGTCGAGCGAGTACTTCGCCTTGCGCAGCTGGTCCGAATAAAACTGCCAGTCCCATGGCTCGAGCTTGAAGCCACCCTTCTGGCTATCGATCAGCTTCTGGAGCTCCGCCGCTTCGGCCTTCGCGTGCGCGACGGTGGGCACAGTCAACTGACCGAGCAGCTTCATCGCGGCCTGCGGGCTCTTCGCCATCTGGTCATCGAGAATAAACGAGGCGGCACTCGAGAACCCGAGCAGCTTCGCGCGCTGAGCGCGGAGTTGCGCGAGGCGCGACACCAGCTTCGTCATGTCGTAGTCGCCGCCGTGATGGCCGCGCGCGATCGACGCCTTGAAGATCTTCTCGCGCAGCGCGCGGTTCGTGAGCGACGAGAGCGCCGGCTGGGTCGTCGTGTTGACGAGCGGAATCACCCAGTGCCCCGGCTTGCCGCGCGTGGTCGCTGCGGTCGCCGCGGCGGCGATATCGGCCTGCGACATTCCGTCGAGGTCTTTGACATCGTTGACGATCACCGCGCCGGCGTTCATCTCCTTGAGCTGCTGCTCGGACCACTTCGCGGTCAACGTCGACTCTTCCTCGTTGAGCGCGCGGAGCGTCGCCTGATCGGCGGGCTTCAACTGCGCACCGGCGCGCACGAAGTCGAGGTGGTAGCGCTCGAGCAAGCGCAGATCGACGGGGTCGAGCTTGAGCGTCTTGCGAGCCTTGTAGAGCGTATCGACCCGCGCGAAGAGCTTCGCATCGAGGTGGACATCGTCGAAGTGCTTCGCCATCAACGGCGCGACATCGGCTTCGATCTTCTGCATCTTGTCGTCGGTCAGCGCACCCGCGAGGTTGCCGAACGCGTACGCGACCCTGCCCAGCAGCACGCCGGTCTTCTCCATCGCGACGATCGTGTTGTCGAACGTCGGCGCATCCACGTGGTCCGCGATCGCCCGGATCTCCGCGGCGTGCTGCTTCATACCCTCGGTGTACGCGGGCATGAAGTCGTCTTCTTGGATCTTGTCGAACTGCGGAGCGTGCTCGTAGAGCGGGCTCATCGTCAGCAACGGGTTCACGTGAGCGGGCGGCGGAGCCTGCATCACCGCAGGTGGCGGCAACGGCGGTGCCGGCGCGGGCGCCTCGGCGACGGGAGCCGGTTCCGTTGTGGCCGGCTTGGAGCCACCGCCACAGGCGGCGAGCAGGACAGCTGCGAGTGAAAGACGAAGGGTGGTCACCGGCGAAACCTACACCCGCTCCTGGCGGCTGTCAGGGCGGACAGACGGTCGTCTGCGTGATCCAATTTGCCACCACGTCGTCGCCGATCGGATGTGCAAGAGTGCGCGCGATCGGCGGCATCCGGATGCCGACGTCGGTGGTCTGGGTCCGCTGCCACAACACCGAGCGCGGTGGATCGCCGGGCGCGAATAGCCGCGGGTTCGCCGGGATGTACGCCGCGAGGTCGTCGATCGTGGGCTGCTGATCGCAGATGCCCGCACTACCGAGCGAGATCTGGTAGCGCAGATCGAGCGGCGTGAACGTCGGGCCCTCCGGGCGATGACAGTTCGAGCAGTTCACGTGGAGGTACGAGCGCGCGCGATCATCGGTGGTGCGGGTCGTATCGGCCACGGCGGCGAGCGACGGCAGGGCGCTCGCGGCCGGTGAGCCTGCCGGCCGCTCGAGGATGCCGATGCTCCACAGCGTCTCGAGCTGATTCGCGGTTCGTCCGGTCGCCGGATAGACCAGATCGTGATTGAGCTGCTCGAGCTCGGGACCGAGCGTGGTTCCAGCGGCGCTCGTATGACACAACAGGCACTGGCCGCGGCTCGGGAAGTTCCAGGTCTGGCCGGTCGATGGGATCAGCTCGGTCGCTGCGTTCTGCGACACGAGGTCGGCGTCGGTCTGATCGACGCGCCACCGGTACGTGTAGCCGGCCCAGCGGTCGTCATCTTGATGCACGAAAAACCGCGTCTCGATCCTCTGGCCCGCGACCGAGAACTCTTTGACCATCACGCTGCCGATCGGGAACGTGAAGTCGCCGTCGGCCGCGAGCACGATCGTCTGATCGTCAGGCAGTGCGAACCAACGCCGCTTCGTCGCGTTGTCGGAGAATAGCTCCGCGGTCGGTGCGAACGGAATCAGCCCGGAGGTCGGCAGCTTCGCATCGGTCTCCTCGAAGCAACCGGTGTCGGAGAGCAGCGCTGGCGGACCCGCGGTCGGATCCGAGGTGGCCGACGGATTCTCCTCGACCGCGACGATCGCACCACTGCCGGCCTTGAGCAGCGTCAGGAACACTTCGCCATTTTGATCCTCGGCGAACGAGGCGACGCGCGCGGTACCCGCGAACAGCAACTCGTTCGCGGGCTCCTGCGTCCGATCCGACGAGTTCGTCGCCACGATCGCATCGACGTTGCGGACGGCCCACACGTTTGCACTCTGCGAGTCACCGAAGATGTACGCGTTCTTCAACGAGGGTACGCCATCGCCGCGATACACGACGCCGCCGGTGATCGCGTTGCCCTGCTGTGCGCCGGTGCCGTGCTGGTAATCGAGCATCGGATACTGGAGCGTCGGATCCGCGCACTGCGCCGGCGTGTGGCCGTTCGCGCAATCAAAGCCCTCGCGAACGCCCCAGCCGTAGTTGCCGCCCTTGACGACGCTGCGATCGACCTCTTCGTTCGTGTTGTTGCCGACGTCGCCGAGCCAGATCGATTGATCCTTGCGGTCGAAGTGCCACTGCCACGGATTGCGAAAGCCGTACGCGTAGACAGCCGGCGCGCCGCCGCCCGCGACGAACGGATTATCGGCGGGAATGTCCGCGGACAGCCGCTCGCGCGCCATCCCGCCCGCGACCGCAGGCCCTGACCAGTCCGTGCTGAGCCCGGGCTTGGTCAGATCGTGGACATCGATACGCAACAGCTTGCCGCGCAGATCGTTGGTGTCCTGCGCCTGATTGCCGCCGCCGGTGCCTTGCGGGCCACCGTCGCCGATCGATTCGTAGAGATAGCCGTCGGCGCCAAACCGCATCGCGTCCGATTGGTGGAGGCCGACGTCCGAGTGCGCGGCATCGTGTGGATAATCGATCGCGAGGACGATCGCTTCGCTCGCCGGATCGAACGTGAGGCCACCATCGGCCGTTGCGAACCGCGAGATCCGGAGCTGCAGATGATTGTTGGTCTGCGGCCCGTAGTAGCAGTAGCTCACGAACGCGTGCTTGCCGGTCGCGAAGTCGGGCGGAAACGCGATGCCGCTGAGGCTGCAGTCGTAGCCGGTGTAGACGTTCGGGCGCAGATCGAGCGCGACCTTGACGTCGGCGTTGGTCGCCGCCGGATCATTGGGGAAGCTCAGCAGGCGGCCCGAGCGCTCGGTGACGTACCAGCGAGCGTTGTCGTTCGGGCGCTGGAACATTCCGGTCGGCACGCTGATCGTCGTGACGTTCGGAAACTTGTTGACCAGCACCACCTGCCCGGTGGCCGGTGGCGGGCTGAACGCTTTGCACGTCGCATTCGCGGGACGATGGTCGAGTCCCTGCAGCGCGGGCGGCGCATCCGGTGTGACCAGTGCGGCATCGATGGTGCCCGCATCTTTCTGCACACCTCCACTGTCCCCGCATCCCACGACGCCCCAGATCACCAGTAGGACCACGACCCTGAATGGATGCACGTTGCCCTATCCTCGCACGAAACCGGAACGGTAATCGGCCCCGTGGATCAGCTTGCGCATCCGAGCCCCGCCAGCCGCCGAGCCCCGCGATCCGGCCGTCGATCAGCTGCGATGCCTCGCTCTTCATGGCGCGCGCGCTACATCGAGCGCGACAGGATCTCGATCATCGGCTGGAGCGTCGATTGATCCGTGCTGCGCGCGAACCGCAGCTTGCGGATGAGCGCGTTGCACGCCGCACGATCGGCCTCGCGCTCCGCGGCCGGGACCTGTTCGACAAGCGCCGCGATCACGCGAGCCTCGTCGAGCAGCTTACCGATGTCCTTGCTCAGCGTCTGCTTGAGCTCGGCCTGGAAGATCAGCCCCTCGACCTTCGCGAAGAACGACAGCCGCGCACGTGCCGGTGGCGGCGCGAGGATCTGCAGATCGATGTACGGCGCGCCTTGCTCGAGCGCGGCCACGATCGTCGCGAGCGGCGGCGATTGCAGATCGCCCGTGATCTCGGCGAGATCGCGGGTGATCGTCATGCCGGGGACGCCGGGCGCGAACGCGATAGGCGCCCCTCCACGCGATAGCGCGAGCAGCTTCTTGCCGAGCCCCACGCGACCGCGAAGCGCGTTGAGCGCGCGCACCATGCCGGGACCTTGCGGCAGCTGGATCCGCAACACGCCGGGGAACGTCTGCCACACGAGATCGAGCATCAGCGATTCGACGGAGCTGCCTTCCGTGCTCGCGCGCTGCTCCACCGCCTCGCGAAACGCCGCTTGCTGGAGATAGCTCGGACGCTGCAGGGGCGACAACAGCAACGGATCGACGCCGCGCATCAGCTCGAGAAATGCCGGCGGATCCCAGGTCATCGCACGATCGATCTCGTACTGATCGATGCCGACCAGGCGCCGGATCTCGACCGGGCCGGCAGGCGTGTTCACCATTGGCAGCACCGGGTCGGTCGCGACGAACATGCCGACGAGCGTCGTCGGCGGCATCATCGCGTGATGCTCGGGCTGGAACGGCATGTAGGTCATCGGGATGCCGTTGAACGGCACGCACTCGCCGGGACGCACGTCGACGCGCTGCTCGAGCATCGAGTGCGCCTGCGCGCGCAGGAACGCATCGGCCCACGGCGCGACCGGCTCGCCGCGTGGAATCGCGAGCGAAAACTCGTGACGAAACCCTTGGCGCTGGGGCTCGGGCGCGAGCACCTCGGAGAACCCGTACGTCACGAGCAACGTGTACGGTCGCGGGCTCTGCACCTCGACGATGCCGACGCTGCGGATCGGAAAGCCACCGGGCGAGAACGAGTGACTGACCGGCCCGAAGGCACTCAGCGCTTGGTCAAGCGCGTAGACCGCTTGATCGTTGACGATGGCGACCGGAGGCGGCCCGTCGGGCGGTTTCTTCGAGAACAATCCCATGCCCGCCGAGCATGCCTCAGAGCCAGCGTTCGCTCCACGTCCACAGTCGCTTCGCGTGGCGGCACGCTCGAGGTCGACGGCCGCACGTTCGAAGAAGCGTTGGGGTAGGCTCCGCGCAAGATGCGCGCCGCGTTGTTTCTCGCTCTCGTTGCCTGTGGCAGTGCCACGCCTCCGCCAGCACCCGCGCCCAAGCTCGTCGCGCCCGCGCCGGTCGCGAAGCCCGCCGCGCTCACCGGCATCTGGCTCGGCGCCTTGAAGACGGGCTCGGCCGAGCTGCGTGTCCAGATCCGCCTCGACTTCGCCGCGACGCCGACGAGCTGCGTGCTCGATAGTCTCGATCAGGGAGCGATGGGCGTGCCGTGCACGAACGTCGTCGCGACCGCGACCGCGGTCTCGCTCGACGTGCCGCTCGTCAAGGGCGTGTTCAAGGCCACGGTCGCCTCGGATGCATCCACGCTGACCGGCACGTGGTCGCAAGCCGGGAGTCCGGAGCTTCCGCTGGTGCTCGCGCGCCAGGCGACCGCGCTGGAGGCCAAGAAGCCCTCGTTCGATCCGGCGATGCCCGCCGTCGATGTCGGAAAGCTCCAGGCGGTGCTCGACGATGATCTGAAGAAAGCATTGACCGCTCAGCTTGCCCCGATGACCGGAGTCGGCGTGACGATCGGGGTGGTCGAGCACGGCGTGCGCAAGATCTTCAGCTACGGCGGCGTCAAGCCCGAGTCGGTGTTCGAGATCGGATCGATCACGAAGACGTTCACCGGACTCGTGCTCGCTCAGATGGTCGAACAGAAGAAGGTCAAGCTGGACGAGCCGGTCCGCGCGCTCCTGCCCGGGGGCACGGTCACCGCGCCTGCGAGTGGTGCCGAGGTCACGCTGCTCGACCTTGCCGCGCAGCGCTCGGGCTTGCCGCGGCTACCCGACAACATGAAGCCGGCGGACGTGACCAACCCGTACGCCGACTACGACGCGAAGGCGCTCTACGCATTCCTCGCGAACCACGGCGTCGCGATGATCGACAAGCCGGTGTTCGGCTACAGCAACCTCGGCGTGGGCCTGCTCGGGCAAGCGCTCGCGGATCGCATGCGCACCACGTACGAGGCGCTCGTTCAAAAAGAGATCCTGGTGCCGCTCGGCATGCGAGACACCGCCGTGAAGCTCACGCCCGCGTTGGCCAAGCGGCTCGTGGCCGGCCACGCCGCGGGCAATGCGCCGCAACGCGCGTGGGATTTTCAGGCGCTCGCCGGTGCCGGCGCGATCCGCTCGACGGCCGCAGACATGCTGACGTATCTCGAAGCGCAGCTGCACCCCGACACGTTGACGGGCAAGACCGTCGAAGCGAAGACCTTGCCGGCCGCGATCGCGGCCTCGCACGAGGTTCGCGGTGAGGTCGGCGGTGGCATGCATATCGCGCTCAACTGGTTTCACATCGACGACAAGGGTACTTTCTGGCACAACGGTGCAACGGGCGGCTTCAGCTCGTACGCGTACTTCGATCCGGCGAAGGACTACGCGATCATCGTGTTGTTCAACCGATCGATCGACGACGGCACGTTTGCCGACGATCTCGGCAAGCACATCGTGCAACGCTTGACCGGTGTCGAGGCCGCGTCGCTATAACCGCTCGACCACATGGGTGATGGTGCGTGCGGTGGCGGCGGACTTGGGGAAGCCATCGCCGCGCAGATCCGGTAGCGTGCGGGCGATGTTTTCGCCACCCCGCCAGCCGAAGGTCGTCCTGTTCGCATTCACGCGAGGTGGCACCGCGCACCCGGGCACGCAGCTCGTGACGCGCGCGATGAATCCGGCGTGGTTCGATGCGTGGCGGCGTGGCTCGTTGCGAACGATCGCGGAGCAGGATCTCGGCGCAAAGCTCGCTGACCTCGATGCGTGCGACACGGCGCAGGTGATCACGAGCGAGCCGCGCGACGCGATCGACCTCGGCTATCTCGAAGCCGCGTGGGCGCTCGTGCGCGAGCTCGATCCGATCGTCGTGCTCGATGCGATCGCGATGCGCTACCTGCCGGCAGCGCCAACCGAGCTCGACATCGCGAACGAATTTCGCCTCGTGTTCGAGACCGACGCGGTCGGCAGCGATCGCGCCCACGCGCTGCACACCCGCGGGATGCAGAAGTTCGGCGCGCCCGATCTGATCGCCCTGTGCACGGATGCGGATGCACCGCTGGTCGGCCAGGCGATGCGCGAGCTCGCCGAGCACGTCGCGCGCGGCACCGACCTCGCGACGCCGCGCCACGCGCTCGAGGTGGCGCCCGGCGTGCGATGGGTCGTCGTGCCAGATGCGGAGGGCGTCGGCGCGCTCTTGCAGCTCGGCAACGAAGCCCGCGTGATCGTCGACGAGCACGGGCGACATCTCGTGTCGCTCGCTACCCCGATCAGCTAAGTTAGACCGCGAATCGCGCGAATGCTCGCGTAGATCGCTTCGTGCGTCGCCGGGCAGCCGAGCGGCACCTCGAGTCCCGCAGGCCCGAACTGCGCGATCGCATCGCGAATCGCTTCGCGCACGCTGATCGCGAGCATCAACGGCGGCTCGCCAACGGCCTTGCTGCCGTGGATCACGCCGGGCTGCGCCGCCTTCTCGAGCAGGCTGACCCGGAAGTCCGCCGGCGCATCGCCGATCGAGGGAATCTGATACGTGCTCGCCGAGTGCGTGAGCAAGCGGCCGGTCTTGTCCCACCTGAGCTCTTCGCCCGTGAGCCAACCCATCCCCTGCACGAAGGCGCCCTCGATCTGACCGCGATCGATGTTGTGGTTGAGCGAGTCGCCGACGTCTTGCAGGATGTCGACGCGAAGCACGCGCTTCATGCCGGAGAGCCCGTCGACCTCGACCTCGCTCACCGCGACGCCGTACGCGTAGTAGTAGAATGGCGTGCCCTTACCCTGGCCCTTGTTGTAGGCGATGCCGGGCGTGCGATAGAAGCCGCTGGCGGACAGCGACACCTGCGTGACGTGTGCGCGATCCGCGACCTCGTAGAACGGCACGAACACCTCCGGTCGCGACCTCAATGACACGCGGCTGTCCGCGAAGACGAGGTCGGCCGGCTCGATCACCGCGCCGGTCCGCGCCGCGAGGAGCTCCGCGGCGACGGGGTTCAATCGCGCGCGCAGCTGCTCGCACGCGTTCTTCACCGCCGCGCCGTTGAGGTCCGCACCGCTCGAGGCTGCGGTCGCCGAGGTGTTCGGCACCTTGTCAGTGCGCGTCTTCATCACGCGCACGTGCTCTATCGAGACCCCGAGCTCGCGCATCGCGACACCGCGCATCTTCGTCGAGAGCCCCTGGCCCATCTCGGTGCCGCCGTGGTTCACCTGGATCGAGCCATCGCGATAGATGAGGACCAGCGCTCCCGCCTGGTTGAGGAACGACGCGGTGAACGAGATGCCGAACTTCACCGGCGTCATCGCGAGGCCGCGCTTCTGATGAGCGTGCGCGGCGTTCCATGCGGCGGCCTCGGTGCGCCGCTCGGCGAGCTTCGCGTCGCGCGCGAGCTGGCGCCACATCATCGGCAGCCGATTGTCACCGAGCGCCTGACCGTAGTGGGTGGTGTTGGTCTCGCCGTCGCCGTGATAGAGGTTGCGCTCGCGCACGACCTCGGGCGCGAGGTGGAGCTGGCGCGCGATCCGATCGAGGGCCTCCTCGATCACGAGCATGCCCTGCGGTCCACCGAAGCCGCGGAACGCGGTGTGCGAGACGTGGTTCGTGCGACCGACGCGCCCGGTGAAGTGAACCGAAGGAATGTAGTAGCCGTTATCGAGATGGAACAGCGCGCGATCGAGGATCGACTCCGAGAGATCGAGTGCCCAGCCACCGTCAGAGACCAGCTCGACCTTGGCGGCGGTGAGCGTGCCATCGTCGGCGAAGCCCACCTCGTAGCGGGCCCAGAACGGGTGGCGCTTGCCGGTTACCACCATGTCGACATCGCGGTCGAGCTGGATGCGCACCGGTCGTTTCGTGATCGTCGCGGCGAGCGCGACCAACGCGGCCCAGCTGTTGCCCTGGGTCTCTTTGCCGCCGAAGCCGCCACCCATGCGAGGCGCCTCGACGACGACCTTGTTCCGCGCGACATGCAGCACGTGCGAGACGATTCCCTGGATCTCGGTCGGGTGCTGCGTCGACGAGCAAACGAACACGTCGTCGTCGTCGCCGCACTCGGCCCAGGCCGCCTGCGCCTCGAGATAGAAGTGCTCTTGGCCCCCGATCGCGAGCTCGCCATGCAGCCTGTGCGCGCTCGCGGCGAGCGCAGCATCGCAATCACCGCGCCGGATCACGTGCGGATCGGTGTGAAAGCTCGCAGCCTCGATCGCCGCGGCGATCGACAGGATCGCGGGCGCTGGCGTGTACGTGATCTCGACCGCGTTCGCCGCGGCCTTGCACGCCTCGAGCGTCTCGCCAACGATGACCGCGATCAGCTGTCCGTGATAGTGGACCTCGCCCATCGCGAGCATCGGCTCGTCCTTGCGGATCGCGCCGACATCGTTTTGCCCGGGCACGTCCGCTGCGGTGAGCACGCAGACCACGCCCGGCATCGCGCGGGCTGCGGCCGTTTCGATGCGCTCGATCTTGGCGCGCGCGTGCTGCGACATCACGGGCCACATCTCGAGCATCGAGCGCCGACGCGCTTGATCGTCGACGTAGATCGCGGACCCCGTGACGTGCCCGATCGCGCTCTCGTGCTTGAGCGCGAAGCCCTTCTCGGCCGCCTCCGCGAGCTCGGGATACGGCGTGCCGGGCTCGAAATCGAGCTCCGTCTCGGGTTCGCCGAGCCAGAACTTCTCGAACAAGCTGACGATCAAGCCTTCGCGAAATGCGACTCCCGAACGCACGTCTTCGATCGGTTTGAACTCGCTCGCCAGCACGACCTGCGCGGCGCGCACGGTCTGCTCGTCCCACGGCCTACCGAGCAGAAACGCCTCGGTCTCTCGCGCGCGCACGGGCGTTGGAGCGACGCCGCCGTACGCTAACCGCGCATGCGTGACGATACCTGCTGGATCGCATTCGACAACAAAGCCCGCTGCGACGATCGAGATATCGAGCTCGCGCCGCTTCGACACCTTGAACGCTTCGACGAGCCGCGATCCGCGCGGACGCGGGATCAGGATCGCCTCCACGAGCTCGTCGGGCGCGAGCACGGTCTTGCGGTACGCGGTGAAGAACTCGCCGAGCGCGACCGTGCGTGGACCACGCGGTCCGACGAGGCGGACCTCGGCATCGAGCGAGAGCAACACCGGCGCCATGTCACCGATCGGCGAGGCGGTGACCAGGTTGCCCGCGAGCGAGGCGCGATTGCGGATCGTCCGCGATGCGAACACGCGAAGCATCTTGCCGAGCGAAGGAAACTCGCCCGCGAGCGATTCCTCGAGCGCGGTGAGCGACGCCGCGCCACCGACGACGAGATGCGACACGGTCTTCGTGATCCGCACGAGCTCCGGCACGCCATCGGTCGCGATCAGCGCCGGGAAGCGGCGTCCGAGCTTGTTGATGTAGACCCCGATCTCGGTCGCACCGCAGACCAGCTCGGCGTTCGGCATCGCCGCGCGCATCGCGACGAGCTCGGCGAGCGTGGTCGGACGATGGAACGTGCCGTCCGCCGCGTAGTCGACCGCCGGCAGCGGCGGGACCTCGCGCTTCAAGCGGATCTGGAACACGTCGTCGGCCGTGCGCGTACGCTGCGCCTCGGCGAACGCATCGCGGATCGGGCGATAGCCAGTGCAGCGACAGAGGTTCCCGTTGAGCTGATCATTGATCTGCCACGACTCGCGGAGGTCGTCGCGGTAGTAGCCCTCGAACATCGAGGCGATGAAGCCCGGCGTGCAGTAGCCGCACTGCGAGCCGTAGTGCTTGACCATCGCGGCCTGCACGGGGTGCAGCGCCTCGCGCGTGCCGACGCCCTCGACGGTCACGATCTCGCGCCCGGCGATCATCGGCAGGAGCGCGATGCAGCTATTGATCGCGCGATAGGTGGGCTGGCCGCTCGCGGTGTGGTCGACGATCGCGACCGTGCAAGCACCGCAATCACCCTCGGCACAGCCCTCCTTGCTACCGGTGTGCCCGTGGTGGCGCAGGTAGGTCAGCAGCGACTTGTTCGTCGACTCGCCGGCCACCCGCACGACCTTGCCGTTCAGGGTGAACTCGAATGAGCTGGGACGATCGAGCATCGGACTACTTCTCCGCTCCGAGCATAGCCCAGGAGGGTATGCTCGGTGGGTGAGCTCCCTCGTCGATCGCCTCGCGTCCTACGCCTCGTACCACCGCGACAAGCGCAACATCGCGACCCACTTCGTCGGGATTCCGATGATCCTCGTCGGGGCGCAAGCCGGGCTCGCGAGGATCGGTATCGGGCCGCTGAACCTCTCGGTCGGCGCGACCGCCCTTGCCTCGCGCTACTATCAGAAGATCGATCCGCAGTGGGGCAAGGCGATGACCACGGTCCTCGGTGCCAGCTGCGCGGCCGGTAACGCGATCGCGGCGATGCCGTTCCCGTTGTGGGCCGGGACCGCGGGCGGCCTGTTCGTCGGCGGCTGGGCGCTCCAGTTCGTGGGCCACCTGTTCGAGGGCAAGAAGCCCGCGTTCATGGACGACATCAAAGGATTGCTCGACGGCCCGTTGTTCCTGATGGCCGAAGCGGCGTTTGCCATCGGCCTCGCGCCGGAGCTCGCGGCCGAGATCGAGCGGCTCGCGGGACCGACCCGGTGGGGCAAGGCCGTCGAGGCCACGCCGGACCTCGCGGCCGCGTAGCTCGAAGCGTCGCGGCTAGCGTCCACACCACGTCGTGAGGGCCGTCGACGCCCGCTAGAGCGAGCTCTCCCGCCAGCATCATCCCGGTGGGACCCGCGCCCACGATCACCGCGGCATGTTCCATCCGCTCGTGATCGCCGATGGCTCGGAAACTTCCTAGCTTGTAAGCGCGGACCGAATTTGAGAATGTCCGCCTCCAACCACTCGCACGGTCGCGGCAACGAATGATGACGATCGCGCCCGTCCGCAAGCCCGAGCAACTCCCGGATGTGCGGCGCCTGTTCGAGGCGTACCTCGCCTCGCTGACGTTCGATCTCGATTTTCAGGGCTTCGCTGACGAGCAGGCGACGCTGCCCGGCAAGTACGCGCCACCCAGCGGCGAGCTGCTCCTCGCACATCGCGAGGGTCGCACGGTCGGATGTGTCGCGCTGCGCGACCTCGGGGCTGGGGTGTGCGAGATGAAGCGGTTGTTTCTCGATCCGGCGGCACGTGGCCACGGCGTCGGCAAGGCGCTCGTCGCCACGATCATAGAGGCTGCGCGCGAGCGTGGCTACGCGATCATGCGGCTCGACACGGCCGCCGCCTCGATGGGACCCGCGGTCGCGCTCTACAAGAGCTTCGGCTTTCGCGAGATCGCGGCGTACACGCCGAATCCTCTGCCCGATGCGCTGTTCCTCGAGCTCGCGCTCGGTTGATCGACGCATGAGAGCACCGTGTTGCCGGGTGCAACAATCGGCGCCCGATTCGCAGGTATCGCCATCGGGGTGACACGTCGAGCGACGCGTACGCGCGCTTGTTGCCTGCGTCGAGCTCTTGGCCGTCGAGATTGACGACGAAGTCGTCAGTGCCACCCGGCTCCCTGGATGAAGAGCACGTGAACCGTCATGGAGAGGCGCTTACGACGGTCCGCAGGATGCGGGGATCCGAATGTGCTCGCAGCTCCGCACGTTGCACCCGTTATCGTACTCGGAGCTCGTCACCGATGGCGTGCACGGCGTTGGCGAGGTGGGTCGATCGCGATCATCCTTGGCGATGCAGAATGCCACCTGGGTGAGCTCGCACGTGGCGGTGCATCCGAGCACGACCGTCTCTGGCGCGACGCCGAAAGCACGCTGGAGCTCTCCGCGCGGCATGTCGTGACCGGCTGCCGCTCGCACGGCCTCGGGAGTCGCATCGTGCGGGATCGAATGGATCGCCGCGAGCTCGGCAGCGAAGAATTCGCCCGGCGTCATGCTCGTGCAGCTGCCGTGCTTGGACCACTCGTGCGTCGCGAGCGTGCCATTGACGTACGCGGGTGCGAGCGCCGCGAGCCCGGGCGGAACCACCACGCTCGGCGCGCAGCTCGCATCTTCGCTCGCCTCGCAATGCGCGAAGCCACCACAAAACTGTGGCCACGCTTGCGGCATTCCCGCCGCCTGCGCCTCGGTGTAGTTCGGCCACAGGCCGTGCAGCGTGAAGGCCGGTGAGCGCGTGCACTGATCTTTCGTAGCGGGCGACCACGTCATCGCGAGCAGGTAGTAGCCGAACGTGCTCGCTCGGGGGGTCGGTGGCGAGCTGGGTGCGCCGTGACAGGCAGCAATGGCGAGCGGCAAGAAGATCCATGCGTTCACGCCTGCAGCTTACTCGTCGCGCGAGCGAGCAACACGGTGCGCTCGTGATCGTTGCGCGTGAGCTTGGCGGCACGCGTGAATTCGGCATGCGCTTCGCGCGTCACGGCCGAGCTTCGCGAGCAGATCGCGACGTACGGCCGGCAACAGGTACGAAGCCGCGAGCGATGGCTCGGGGACGAGGGCATCAGCGCGGATCACCGACGACACGCAACATCGCGTTCACGCGCGTCACGCCACTTGCCGCCGTGAGCTCGACGTCGCGCCGCGGACGAGGGCAAGACTCTTCTCGACGCCCTCGGCCTCGCAGCTACGATGGGCCGCTGGTGACCGAGTCCGCGGCCTTCACCGAAGCTTCGCGAGCGGCGCTCGCTTCCGCGCGAGCCAGATGTAGTAGCTCGGGCCGCCGGGGAACGTCGGAGTTGTACGCACGAGTTCGACCGTGCCGACGGACGCGAGTGCCTTGGTGAACGCCCGCGACGGGAACGAGGACCACACTGCGAGCACACCACCCGGTCGCAGTGCCCGGCGGATTCGCACGAGCCCTGCACGACGATACAGTCGCTCGTTATCCGGATGCGTGAGCGCGCGCGGCCCGTTATCGACATCGAGAGAGATCGCATCGTAGGCGCTCTTTTTTCGCGCGATCACGGCGGCGACATCGCTGACGACCACGCGCACCCGCGGATCGTCGAGCACGCGCCCCGCGTAGCGACCTTGTGCGCCTCGGTTCCAGCGCACGACCTCGGGGACTAGCTCGGCCACGGTGATACGTGCGGTGGGAGGCACGAGATCGAGTGTGGCGCGCAGCGTGAATCCGAGGCCAAGGCCGCCGATCAGGATCCGCGGCTTGGCGACGGCGGTCACGGACTCCGCGACGATCCGACCGAACGCGTCCTCGGAGTCGTGAACATCGCTCGACATCAGCGGCCGGTTGCCGACACGGATCACCACATGCTTGCCAGCGCGCACGAGCAGCATCTCGCCACCGGGTAGCGCTGCGCGATCGAGGATGTCGTGCGACATGGCCTCGCAGTGTATGCGTTTCTGAGCGCTTCGAGGCTCCGCGACTTCGAGGCTCTGGACCATGCAAGCTCTCCAGATCTTCCACACGGCAGTCGATCTCGTGTTCAGGCTCGCGCATTTGCACAGCATCACAGTTCGCAACAATCGAGCGCTTCACCGAGCGCTCGTGCTCGATCGGGCGATGTGACACTGGGTGTTCCGCCGCGTTCCTTCACGAGCAGCCGCAGCGGCTGTCGCGCGAGTGGCACGGCGGATGACGCCGGTTAGTTTGAGCTCAAACGATTCGGTGACCGATGTTCGTCGGCTGGCTATTCAACGGCATCTGATCTCAACTACCTATTGAGACTTCGGCGACGGAGCCTCGACGATGTTCGAGAGCGATCATGCTCTCGAGGGAGTTCAACGGTCGGCGGAACTGCAATCCGCCGCTTGGAGTACTGCCATGAACAGCAATTTGATCGCTTGCGCTTTGATCTCGGTTTCCGCGTGTGCATCGCAACTCGGGACCACGGACGACCCGCTGACCGCCAATGTCGGTATCGATCTCGGAACGGCCGGCGACTTCGCGATCCTCACCAAGGCCGGCATCACCTCGGTCCCGCCGGCGGCGATCACCGGCGATATCGGCACGAGCCCGATCGCGGCCACGGCGATCACGGGACTGGCGCTGACTGCCGACGCGACGAACGGATTTTCCACGTCACGGCAGGTGACCGGCAGGGTCTACGCGGCCAACTTCACCTCCCCCACCCCTTCCAACCTGACGACCGCGATCGGCGACATGCAGCGCGCCTTCACGGATGCGGCAGGCCGTGCACCGGATGTCACCGAGCTCGGCGCCGGAAACATCGGCGGCATGACGCTCATCCCTGGCGTCTACAAGTGGAGCTCTAGCGTCCTGGTGCCGACGAGCGTCACGCTCAGCGGCTGCTCGACTGACGTCTGGATCTTCGAGATCGCTCAGAACCTGACACTGAGCAGCGGCACGGCGATCACGCTCCAAGGCGGCGCGCGCGCGGAGAACATCTTCTGGCAGGTCAGCGGCGGTGTCGTGCTCGGATCGACGTCACATCTCGAAGGCATCGTGCTCGCCAAGACCGCGATCACGCTCGCGGCGGCGGCCTCGGTTCATGGCCGACTCCTCGCGCAGACCGCGGCCACGCTGATCAACAATACCGTCGTCGCACCGTAGTCGCGATCACGTTGGCATCGTCATCCCCGGACTCGACATCGACGAACATCGCGTTCGCGGCGTCCGGGATCTGCGCGGCCCGGACTGGCCGATCCGAGTAGCCGTTGCGATCGAGCCGTTGCGCCGAGGCGAACAGGAATTCGACCGACTCAACGCCGCGGTCGCCGCGGCGTGCAAGGTCGAGTGCTGTCGCGAACATGTTGTCGTAGGCGCCCCCGAGCTGGACGGCGATCGAGGATAGAGTCTCGGCTCCCATGACTCGCGTTCCGTCCATCGTCCTGCCGAAGCGCGCTCTGACCGGCAAGCAACACGAAGCCGCGATCCGCGTGTCGGCGATTCTGCTCGAGGTGGCGACCGCCGAGCCTGCGGCGGTGTACGCGCGCCTCGCGACGCGGGCCGAAGGACTGACGTCCGCCGAGGCGGCGGCGCAGCTCGCTGCGCACGGACCGAACGTCCTGGCGAGAGATCAGCGGCCAAGCCTCGCGAAGCTGCTCTGGCGCGCCGTCCTCAATCCGCTGGTGATCCTGCTCGCGGTGCTCGCGACGGTGTCGTTCGCCACCGCGGATCCTCGCGCGGGCTCGATGATGCTCCTCATGATCGCCCTGAGCGTCGGGTTGAAGCTATTCCAGGAGGCGCGAGCTGGGAGCGCAGCCGCCCGGCTCAAGGCGATGATCTCGGTGCGCGCGACCGTGTTCCGTGACGGCCAGCCACAGGAGATCGCGGTCACTCAGCTCGTCCCCGGCGACGTCATCCAGCTTGCCGCCGGCGACATGATTCCGGGCGACGTGCGGATCGTCCAGGCCAAGGACCTGTTCGTGATCCAGGGCTCGCTCACGGGCGAGAGCTTCCCCGTCGAGAAGTACGCCGCCGAGGTCGGCGCGCCGGCCGCCGCGCCCCTCGAGCGGACGACGATCGCCTTCCTCGGCACCAGCGTCGAGAGTGGCTCGGCGGTGGCCGTGGTCGCCGCGACCGGCAAGGAGACGTACCTCGGTGGGATGGCGCAGGCGATCGTGGAGCAACCGAGCACCACGGCCTTCGATCGCGATATCTCGCGTTTCACCTGGCTGCTGCTCCGCTTCATGTTTGTGATGGTCCCGGTGGTCTTCTTGATCAACGTCGTGACCAAGGGCAGCTGGAGCCAAGCGTTCTTCTTCGCGGTCGCCGTCGCGGTCGGCCTGACGCCCGAGATGCTGCCGATGATCGTGACGGTATGCCTGTCCAAGGGCGCCGTTGCGATGGGCAAGAAGAAGGTCATCGTCAAGCGGCTCAACGCGATCCAGAACCTCGGCGCGATGGATGTGCTGTGCACCGACAAGACCGGCACGCTGACGATGGACCAGGTGGTCCTCGAGCGGCACTGCGACGTAGCGCTGCGCGAGAACGAGGCCGTGCTCGCGCTCGCCTACACGAATAGCCATTTTCAGACCGGCCTCAAGAACGTGCTCGATCGCGCGGTGCTCGCGCACGAAGCGGCGCACGCGCAGATTACCGAGCTCGCGAAGGTCGACGAGATCCCGTTCGACTTCGAGCGCCGCATCATGTCGGTCGTCGTTCGCACGCCGGAAGGCAAGGACCGGATCATCTCGAAGGGCGCGCCGGAAGCGGTCTTCCCGCGCTGCTCCAGCTTCGAGCTCGACGGCAAGCGGCTACCGATGGACCACGAGCACATCGAGTCGCTCAAGGCGGAGTACGAGCGGCTCAGCGCCGACGGCTTTCGTGTCCTGGCGATCGCGACCAAGGAGGTCGCGCCGCGCGAGGTCGCGGCCCACGCTACGCCGTACGGTAAGGCCGACGAGACAGAGCTGATCCTCCAGGGCTACGTCGCGTTCCTCGACCCGCCCAAGGAGACGTGCAAGGCCGCGATCGCGGAGCTCCAGGCCCACGGCGTCTCGGTCAAGGTGATCACCGGCGACAACGAGCTCGTCGCCCGCAAGGTATGCAAGGACGTCGGGCTCGCGACGGATGTGGTCTTGCTCGGCGATCAGGTCGAGAAGATGAGTGACGAGGCGCTCGCCGACGCCGCCGAGCACACGACGCTGTTCGCGCGCGTCTCGCCCGCGCACAAGCAGCGAATCATCAAGGCCCTGCAGTCACGCAACCACACGGTCGGGTTCATGGGCGACGGCATCAACGACGCGCCCGCGCTGCACGCCGCCGATGTGGGCATCAGCGTCGACACTGCGGTGGACATCGCGAAGGAGTCCGCCGACATGATCCTCCTCGAGAAGTCGCTGCTCGTTCTCGATGAGGGGGTCCTCGAGGGACGCAGGGTCTTCGCGAACATCAGCAAGTACGTGCGCATGGGCGCGTCGAGCAACTTCGGCAACATGTTCAGCGTGCTCGGCGCGAGCATCTTCGTGCCGTTTCTACCGATGCTGCCGATCCAGATCCTCACGAACAACCTGCTGTACGATCTAGGCCAGACCACGATCCCAACCGACACCGTCGATGCCGATCAGATCGAGCGCCCGCACCCGTGGAACATCAAGGCGCTCACCCGGTTCATCGTCTTCATCGGCCCGTGCTCGTCGCTGTTCGACTACACGACGTATCTCGTGATGCTGTACGTCTTCCGCTGCTGGGACACGTCGACGGCCCAGGTCGCGGCCCACAGCGCGAGCCTGTTCCAGACCGGCTGGTTCGTCGAGAGCTTGCTCACCCAGACGTTGATCATCCACGTCATCCGCACCAACAAGATCCCGTTCCTGCAGAGCCGCGCCTCGCTCCCGGTGGTCGGGATGGGCCTCCTGATCATGGCCGCCGGCGTCGCCCTGCCGTTCACACCCGTCGGGACGTACCTCGGCTTTTCACCCCTTCCCGGCCTGTACTGGCCGCTCCTGCTGGTCACGCTCGCCTGCTACCTGGTGCTGACGCAGGGTGTGAAGATGTGGCTCCTGCGCCGAAGGTGGATCTGAAACCATGGAGACGAATCGCCGCCACCCACGTCGTCGCCGCACGGTGTGCGTGCACGCGTAGGTCGTGCCTGACGATCTGGGGTGACGCGGCTCGGGTGTCGAGGACCATCACCAAGGCGATGGCTTGAAACGTGCAAGGAGCCCGTCCGACTCATGGAACCAACACCTGCAAACGCCCTCCGGGTCATCGTCATCGCCGGTTCGAACCGGCGCCAATACAACTGTCCGGGAGTCGATTCCAAAGCGCGCACGCTGATGTTTCGGATGGCCGATCGAATGCCCAAGGACTGGGAGGTCGACATCGAGGATCTCGGGAACGTGTACGGCAGGGCGAGGATCCAGAGCTGTAACGGCTGCGTCTCGACGTCGATGGCGCTGTGTGTCTGGCCGTGCAACTGCTACGAGCGCGGGAACCGCGACGAGCCGGATCTGATGTGGGACCTCGACCTGTATGCGCGGCTCGATCGAGCAGATGCGTGGGCGATCATCGGACCGGTGAACTGGTACGGGCCGACGAGCAATCTCAAGTTGATGTTCGATCGACTGGTCTGCGCGAACGGCGGTAACCCTCATGAGGACCTGATCGCGCACAAGAATCCCGAGCTCGCTATGGCGCTCGACAAGACGCCGGAGTGGAAAGAGCTCAGCAAGAATCATCTCGAGGGGCGCACGGCCGGGTTCTTCAGCTATGGCGATGGCGGTGGCGACGAGATCGAAGCCGACGGACGGCCGCGCCTTCTGCGCCACAAGTCGTACTTCGATCCCGCGGCTGAGATGAAAGACGATCGCCGCGCGTACGAACCACTCGTTTGGCAGTGCCGGTACGGAGGCATCGAGGTTCCAGATCCGCTGTGGACACACGCGTACGTCGGTAAGGGCCAGCCGTACAGCGAATCCCAGGCCGAGGACATGGTGAAGGACGAGCAATTTCTGGCCGCGTTCGATCGCTGGACCACCTCGGTCGTCGAGCATGTTCGCGCGAAGGGCAAGGTCACGCCCGGTGAACACCGCGCGGTGGGCTACGAGCCGCCGAGCCATCACCTCGCCGATCTGAAGCTGAAGTGGCGCGAGATCCAGATGAGTCGCGGGCACGCCCCGGACGGATCGTCTCCGCGGGCGCAAGGCGAGCAAGGCCTCAACCGCGATGCAACGTTCTACCCCAAGCACAGCGCGAACGAGACACTCGAGAGGAAATAGGATGGACAAGCACGAGCACTACTATCATCGCGCCGATCTCGGGCGGTTCGGAGAGATCGGAAACACCGCAGGTCCTCTCGCCGAGAAATTCTTTGCGTGGTACGGCGCGGTGTTCGCGGACGGCGCGCTGTCGGCGCGCGAGAAATCGATCATCGCGCTCGCCGTGGCGCATGCGGTGCAGTGTCCGTACTGCATCGATGCCTACAGCAAGGATGCTCTCGAGAAAGGATCCGACCTCGATCAGATGACCGAGGCCGTCCATGTCGCGGCAGCGATCCGCGGCGGCGCGTCATTGGTGCACGGCATCCAGATGCGCAACACCGTCAACAAGATCGGGATGTGAATGGGGCGGCATTTACCCACCTTGCACGAGCGGCGCGAGCCGCTGGCGGCGGCGGCCGTGCAGCTCCAGCGCTTGCACGCGCTCGCGTTGCCGCGCGAGCTCGACGCGTGCCTCGCCGAGGCCGGCCACCAGCCGTTGCTTGCAACGAAGGTCGAGGTCCTTCAGCTCAACGTAGGCAAGCGCTGTAATCAGACCTGCCGGCACTGTCATGTCGACGCGGGCCCGGATCGTACGGAGGTGATGCCGCACGACGTGCTCGTGCGCTGCCTCGAGCTGCTCGATCACAGCGTGATTCCAACCGTCGACATCACGGGCGGAGCGCCCGAGCTGCATCCCGAGTTTCGCTGGCTCGTCGAGGAAGTGCACCGGCGCGGCCGGCATGTGATCGACCGGTGCAACCTGACGATCCTCGAGACCGGTCCGTATCACGACCTGCCGGGGTTCTTCGCCGAACATGAAGTCGAGGTCGTCTGCTCGCTGCCGCACTACCGCGCGACCAACACCGATGCCCAGCGCGGCGACGGCGTGTTCGCGACGTCGCTACGAGCGCTCCGACGGCTCAACGAGGTCGGCTACGGGATCGGTGATCCGAAACGGCGGCTGGTAGTGGTTTCGAACCCGGTCGGCGCATTCTTGCCACCGAACCAACGCTCGCTCGAAGCGGAGTGGAAACGCGAGCTGCGCCGCCTCCACGGCATCGAGTTCGACGCGCTGTACTGCATCACGAACATGCCGATCAGCCGGTACCTCGAATGGCTCGAGTCGACCGGCAACTTGAGCGCATACATGGATCGCCTCGTGGCCGCATTCAATCCGAGCGCGGTCGGCGGGGTGATGTGCCGAACCACGCTCTCGGTCGGTTGGGACGGCACCTTGTACGATTGCGACTTCAACCAGATGCTCGAGATGCCGATCATCGGGCCACGCCATACGATCCACGAGGTCGATCTCGACGCACTCGCCCATCGCACGATCGCCGTTGACCGGCACTGCTTCGGTTGCACCGCAGGCGCCGGGTCGAGCTGCGGCGGATCGACGACGTAGGCCCACGAGATGGCTGAGCCCGCAATCGGAATCCTCGGAGGAAGCGGCTTCTACGAGCTTCCAGGTCTCAGCGCCCGCGATGAAGTCACGCTCGACACGCCGTTCGGTGCACCGTCGGATACGTTGACGATCGCGCGGCTGGCAGACCGACGCGTCGTGTTTCTCGCCAGGCACGGACGGAGCCATCGGCTGTTGCCTGGCGAGGTAAACGCTCGCGCGAACCTTTACGCGTTCAAGCAACTCGGCGTGACGCGAGTGATCTCGGTGTCGGCGGTCGGCTCGCTTCGCGAAGCGATCGCACCCGGCGACGTGGTGGTGCCGCGCCAGTTCATCGATCGCACGATGGGACGGCCGTCGACGTTCTTCGGCGACGGCGTGGTCGCGCACGTGAGTCTGGCAGACCCGGTATGCGACACGCTCGCCGAGACCCTGGCAACCGCGGCAGCAAGCGAAACCGCTCGAGTCCATTCGCGTGGGACGTACGTCTGCATCGAGGGCCCGCAGTTCGGAACTCGGGCGGAGTCGGAGCTCATGCGTAGCTGGGGCGCAGATGTCGTCGGGATGACCAACATGCCCGAGGCCCGGCTCGCGCGCGAAGCCGAGCTTTGCTACGCCACCCTGACGCTGCCGACCGACTACGACTGCTGGCGAGCGCGTGACGAAGTCAAGGTCGCCGACGTGTTGTCCGTCCTGCGCGCGAATGTCGACAAGGCGCGGCGGATCCTCGCAATCGCGATCGCGGAGGTTCCGCCGCGCGCATCGTGTGGGTGCCAGACCAGCCTCGATACTGCGCTCGTAACGCCACCGGAGCTGATCGAGCCGGCCGCGCGAGCTCGACTCGCGGCGATCCTCGCGCGCCGCCTCGGAGCCGCGTGACAGCCGCGGGACACCTCACGCGCCATGACGTCGACGTCGAAAGCGACGACTACGACCGCCGGCTGATCGCGGAGGTCCATCCCGCGTCGTGGACCAATCCGACGCCGAATGGTCGCTATAACCTCGTCGTGATCGGCGGCGGCACCGCGGGGCTCGTGTCTGCGGTGGGGGCTGCATCGCTCGGCGCACGCGTGGCGCTCGTCGAGCGGCACTGGCTCGGCGGCGATTGCCTCAACTACGGCTGCGTTCCATCGAAGGCGCTGATCCGCGCCGCTCGCGCCGCACACGATGTTCGCACCGCGAACGAGCTCGGGATCCAAACCGGTGAGCCGCGGGTCGACTTCGCCGCCGTGATGCTCCGCATGCGCAGGCTGCGTGCGGCGCTCGCGCCCCACGACTCGGCGCATCGGCTCGCCGGCCTCGGCATCGATGTCTATCTCGGTGACGCTCGGTTCGTCGCGCGCGACGCCATCGTAGTCGACGGCGTCCGCCTCGTGTTCGCACGCGCGGTGATCGCGACGGGCGGGCGCGCGGCCATGCCCACCGTGCCCGGTCTTGCCGAGCTCGCGCCGCTCACGAATGAAACGGTGTTCTCCCTGACCGAGCTCCCGCGGCGATTCCTGGTGATCGGCGGCGGTCCGATCGGATGCGAGCTCGCGCAGGCGTTCCTCCGGTTCGGGAGCGAGGTAACGATCATCGAACGTGGAGACCGCCTGCTACCGCGCGAGGATCGCGATGCATCGACGATCATCGAGGCCCAGCTCGTCCGCGAGGGCATCACGCTCGTACTCGGCGCCAAGATCGTCGGCGCAGCCCGCACGGATCAGGCGCACACGGTGACATTCGAGCGCCATGGATCGACCGAGCACTCCACGGGGGACGCCATCCTCGTAGCAGCCGGGCGCACGCCCAACATCGACGGGCTCGGACTCGAGCTTGCGTGCGTCACGGCCAGCAAGCGCGGAATCGATGTTGACGATCATCTACGCACGACGAACCGGCGGATCTATGCTGTCGGAGACGTCGCATCACGGTTTCAGTTCACCCACGCAGCAGATGCGATGGCACGCATCGTAATCCAAAACGCGCTGTTCTTCGGCCGCAAGCGAGCGTCCGCGTTGGTGATGCCATGGTGTACGTACACCGATCCCGAAGTCGCGCACGTAGGTCTTTACGAGCAGCAAGCCAAGGCCAAGGGCGGCGACGTCACGACGTTGACGGCCCAGCTCGCGGACAATGATCGCGCCGTGCTCGACGGTGAGACGATCGGCTTCGGGCGCGTCCACGTCGATCGCAAGGGCCGCTTGCTCGGTGCGACGTTGGTCGCGCGACACGCGGGTGAATCGATCGGCGAGGCCTCGGTCGCGCTGACCGCGAAGCTCACGATCGGCGCGTTGTCATCGGCGATCCATCCGTATCCAACCCAAGCAGAGGTCTGGAAGCGGCTCGGCGACGCCTACCAGGCCAGGCGCTTGACGCCGCGCGTGCGCTCGGTCTTTCAGTGGCTGATGAGGCGGCGGCGATGACGATGACATCGCCGCCATCGCGGATCTGCATCTTCGCCAAGCCTCCGGTGGCGGGTGGGGTCAAGACTCGACTCGCCGCAGATCTTGGCGTGGAGCGTGCGACGGCGCTCGCGCGCAGCTTCCTGGTCGATACCTGCGCGGCGATGCGCACGCTTGGCTGGGCTCGAGCGATCCTCGCGACCACAGGATCGCTCGATCTCGATCTCCAAACCGAGCTCGCGCTGCCAATCTGGTCGCAAGGCGACGGCGACCTCGGTGCCCGGCTCGAGCGCGTTCTCGCGCGGGCGCTGACAGACGCGCCGATCGCGATCGCGATCGGTGCTGATTCGCCGGGATTGCCCACGCGGCTACTCGACGAGGCACGTGCGGCGCTGGCGACCGCCGACGCTGCGATCGGCCCGGCCGACGACGGTGGTTTTTACCTGCTCGCGCTCCGGCGCTGTCCCGCCGGCCTCCTGTCCGATCTGCCGTGGAGCGCTCCCGACACGTTCGCCCGAACCGTCGAACGGATGCACTCGCATGGGCTATCGGTGATCGAGCTGCCGCGGTGGTTCGATGTCGATCGCGCCGACGATCTGGTACGACTGGACGCGCTGCTCACGAACGGGTCCATCGTCGCGCCGTGCACGCGCCAGCTGCTCGGCGTGCCGCGGCTCTCGGTGATCATGCCGGTCCTCGACGAAGAACAGCGCCTTGCCGCGGCCATCGACGAGGTGATCGCGCTGCTGGGCCGCAAGGAGGTGATCGTGGTCGATGGTGGAAGCCACGATCGAACGCTCGCGATCGCCCGTGGCAAGCCGGTCCGCGTCGTGGAAGGTCCGCGCGGTCGGGCTTGCCAGATGAACGCCGGCGCGGCGGTCGCCGCCGGCGACGTATTGCTATTTCTGCACGCGGACACGAGCTTGCCCCGCGATGCGCTCGAACACATCGAGCGTACATTGACCGATCCGCGCGTCGTCGCCGGTGCATTTCGGACCTGGACTGTCGCTGATGCCGGCGATGCTCGATGGTTCGCGCCACTCCTGCACGCCGCCGACCTTCGATCTCGCTACACCTCATTACCGTACGGCGATCAGGCGTTGTTCGTGCGCGCGGAGGCGTTCCGTCGCGTCGGCGGATTTCCGGATCAACCGCTCATGGAGGACCTCGAGATATCGCGCCGCCTGCGCCGGATCGGACGGATCCACACCGTACCCGCGCGCGTCCGGGTTTCCGGCCGGCGATTCCTCGCGCGCCCCGTGTTCTATACGCTGGCGGTGAATTTGTTCCCGCCACTGTATCGACTCGGCGTGTCACCCGAGCGGCTCGCGAAGCTCTACCGGAGCGTCAGGTAGACGATGAGCATTCTTCGCCTCACGCTCGCCGCGTTCGTTTTTGTCGTGCTGCATGTCGCCGAGCGAAGGTGGACGCTGCGCCGATTCGTGAATCGAGGCCTACGTCGCGTCGGCGTCAATCTCGCGATCGGCGCGATCTCGTTCGCGGCGGTGGCGGCGATCTACGGAACGATCGTGCTCGGCGCGGTCGCGTGGGCAGCTCGCCATGACGTCGGCTTGATTCGATGGCTCGGGGCGCCGCCGGCGATCGCCACGGTGCTCGGGGTCGTGCTGCTCGACTACACGCTGTGGTGCTGGCACTGGCTCAATCACCGGGTCGGCGTGTTATGGCGATTTCACGCCGCGCATCACGCAGACCTCGACCTCGACACGTCGACCGCGCTGCGGTTTCATCCAGGAGAGCTCGTGCTCTCGGTGCCGTTTCGCGCGACTCAGGTCGTCGTGCTGGGTGTGGCCGCCGGACCGCTCGTGTTGTGGGAGACGCTCGTTCTGCTGTTCATCATGTTCCATCACTCGAATCTGCGGCTGCCGCGACGCATCGAGGACGCGTTGGGCTTGTTCGTGATCACACCCCGCATCCACGGAATTCATCACTCACGGCGACCGACCGAGCTGCATAGCAATTTCGGCACGCTCGCGTCACTCTGGGATCGGTTGCACGGCATGCGCGTCTCGAACGTCGATCAAAGCTCGATCGAGATCGGACTGCCCGCACAGTCGGGCCAAACACTTGGCCTGGGCGCGTCGCTCGCCGTGCCGTTACATCGCGAGGCGCCCACCCGATGAAGAAGCTGGCGATCGGCATCACGATCGCGATCGTGATCATCGGTGGAGGCGTCTTGCTGCTGCGTTCTCCGCCGGTCTCACACGCGATCGCGACCGCGGCGGAATGGGCACGCGGCGCGGGCATGGTCGGCGTGGTCGGATTCATGATCGTCTATATCCTCGCGACGCTCCTGTTCCTCCCAGGGTCAGTCCTGACGATCGCGGCCGGTTTCACGTATCGGCTCGGCTGGGGTATCGCGCTCGTGGTCCCGACTTCGCTCGTCGCAGCGACGCTCGCCTTCAGCGTCGGCAGGACCCTGGCCCGCGGTAAGATCGAGCGCCGGTTCGGCACGGGTCCAAAGTTCAAGGCGATCGATCGCGCGATCGGGCAACGCGGGGCGGTCGTCGTTGCGTTGCTTCGCTTGTCGCCGGTGTTCCCGTTCGTCGTCCTCAATTACGTGTTGTCGATCACCGCGGTCAAGCCGTGGACATACGTCGCCGCGTCCGCGATCGGAATGTTGCCCGGGACCGTCCTCTACGTCTATCTGGGTTCACTTGCGGGTACGGCGGCAGAAGCCGCGAGCGGCGGTGCGGGAGGTGGCGGCTTGCGGCTCGGCCTCCTCGCGGCGGGTCTGGTGGCGACCGCCGTCGTCGTCGTGATCGTCGCGAAGCTTGCGCGCCGCGAGCTCGGGCGCTCAGGTGCAACCTCCAACGAGCACGCATGACGCTCTCGACGGTCCTCGGCAGGCGAGAACCATTGCCGGTCGCCGAGCAGCGTCGAGCAATCTACGCCGCCTCACATCCAGGAACCGTCGAGATCCAGCTGGCGACGACAGTGCAGATCAGCGACGGCGGGCGCCCGGTCAAGGCGCCCGCCGTCGGGCTGAGCATTCCCTGGTGACCGAGGGAATGTGATGCCATCGCAGCGCTAGCCCTTCGGGAGGATCACGGTGTCGATCACGTGAATCACGCCGTTCGTGCAGACGATATCGGCGGTAACGACCTTCGCACCGTTGACCGTGACGCCCGAGGTGCCATCGACGTGCAGCGCCTCACCTTGAACCGACGCGGGCGATAGCTTCTTGCCCGTGACGTCGGCGGCCATCACCTTGCCCGGAAGCACGTGGAGCGTGAGGATCGCTGCCAGCTTTGCCTTGTTCTCCGGCTTGACCAGCGACTCGACGGTGCCGGCAGGGAGTTTCGCGAACGCCGCATCGTTGGGCGCGAACACGGTGAAGGGACCGGTGCTCTTGAGGGTGTCGCCGAGACCGGCGGCGGTGACGGCGGCCACCAGCGTCTTGAAGGTTCCAGCAGCAACAGCGGTATCGACAATATCGTGAAGGGTTGACATGTGACCTTTGAGAGTCCGCGCTGCATTCGGATACAAACATTTGTCACGGGTGTCTGCGGCGAAATGTCGCCATCGCAGCCTGTCGCGCGACGCGGTGAGCGCCATCGCACGTGTGCGTTCAGTGCGTCTTGGCTTGCTGCAAGAATGTGACGAACTCTTCGACGGTCGGCTCGCTTCCCATCTTGAACGGTCGAGGCGTTCCGTCGGGCGCGACCCCGATCACCGCCGGCACGCTCGTCACGTTGCAGCGCTTCGCCGCATCGGCACCGCTCGACGTTTCGATGTCGTACTGGACAAATTCGATGTCACGCAATGCGGACTGCACACGTGCGTCGACGAGCACGTGATCGGCAAAGTCGTGACACGGTTTGCACCACGTGGCGCCGAACTCTACGACGAGGGGTCGTCGCGCCGTGTTCGCCGCCGCCAATCGATCCGCGAGCGTGGTTCCGGTGGACCTCCTGGTCCCACTCGAGCCGCACGCGATGCACAGGGCGAGGGCGACGCAGGAGAGTCCATGCACACCACTACCGTAGCGTGATAGCGTTGCGCATGATCGTAACGCGCACGGTGATCGTTGCCGCCAGTCTGGCGACGCTGGTGTTTGCCGCGCGCGCCGATACCGCGCGTGCGTGAGGGTTGTCACCGCCCGTCGGTCCGACCGGGTTACCTCAAGAGTGCGATGGCACCGCAACACCGACGTGGTCTGCGACTCTCGCGGTCGACACGATGTCCACGACGATCGTGTTCGGCGGTGTGCGCGTTCCGCTCCGCGAGACCGCGGCGACCGTAACGATCGGCCATTTCGCGACCTCGCGCCTCGGTTGGTCGATCACCGTGGGCGGCATCGTCGCCGGGTCGATCGAAGGCAAGGACGTGCGCGGCGGCGGCACGATCGGCGGAAGCGTCTCGTACCTCGCACTCCTCGAGAGCGCGCGACGCCCGTTCGTCGGCGTGTCGGCGACGCTCGGCACGGCGTTGATTCGCGGCACCGCCGATGACGGCGGTACTCGCTCGTGGTCGGCGTGGGATGCACGTGGCGGAGTGATCGCCGGCAAGACGCTCGGTCGGTTCGTGCCCTATCTCGCGGTGCGCGCCTTCGGTGGACCCGTGTTCTGGTATCGCGCTGGCGGTGCCGTAACAGGTAGCGATCGCTATCACGTCACGGCCGGCGTAGGCCTGATCCTGCGACTGCCCGACCGCATCGATTTGACGTTCGAGGGAATGCCGCTCGGTGAGCAGAGTGCGACCGCCGGACTCTCGCTCCGTTACTAACCGATCTACAGGTCCAGCTCGGCGCTTGCGTGGATGCTCGCGATCGCCGGCGTGATCATCGCCGCGGGTCAATGTGAAATGAGGGGTCGCCGATCTTCACGTCGAAGAAATTGCTCGAGCAGATGTGCCCGGCGACCATTGGCCAGTTGCCAAGGCATAGCGCCTGGAAAATGTTCGCGAGTTTGAAGCCGGGCCAAGCTCGCGGTCGGGAGCCTCGCGTTCACTCTTGCGCCAGCGCGTAGACCACCACGTCACCGTCCTCGTACGCGATCTCCGCAGTGAGCCGCGACGTATTCTTGGCTTTATCGAGGACGACGTAGGTGGCGTGAAACCGGGCAGCGATCGCGGTCAGGCGATCGGACGACAGCCGGTTCCAGCGCCGCCATCCGTCGCCGAGCGAGTCGAGCTCGGTCGCATCGACCGACCCGCAGAGTCTCTGGTACCAGTCGACGAGCTCGTCGAGATACATCGGCGGCGACTTGTCATCGACGACCACTGCTCGCTGCGCGAGCAGGCGAAAGTCACCGTAGTAAGGCGGGATCAGGAACACCGCATCGCGTGGGCTTTTTGTTCTCGCCCAAACTGTCACCCCACCCGCCGACGTCCTGAACACGGTAGGTGCGACGACGTGCGTTCGTTCCAGCCACAGCGGGAACGCGAACAGCACGGCGCACGCCGCCGCCCCGACCCATGCGTGCCGCACTGCGATCACGATCGACGCGACCACCATCACGCACGTGATGACCTCCGGGTACGGCTCGCGCGGCCGGGTGTATGCGTTGTAGACGATGAACGCCGCGCCGGCGACGAGCCCGACCAGTTGCCATCCGCGCGGCAGCGGGCGCTCGCGGCGGGCGATCGCCGCAATCCCGACGAACATCGCGACCTGCGCCGCGAGAATGCCGAACGGCGCGATCCGCCACGCGAACAGGCGGGTCAGCGACAGCAGCGGGCCGATCTGGACGAGCACCACCGCCACGATCACCGCGCTCGTGGTGACCATCGCGAACCCGCTCAGCCGCGACGGCGCATCGGGCCGGTCCGGCGGACGGAGCGCGACGGCAATAAGGTGCCAGCCAACGAGCGCGAACAACTCGAGGCGGAGCCGCGACGGTTTGAAGTGACCGGGAAACTCGAATTGTACGAGCACGTCCATCGCGAGCTTGCCGTGGGTGGTCTCTCCGCTCGCGACGATCATCGGGAGGAATACGACGAGGACTGCGAGCGACGGGCCGAGCAGACGCGCCATCCGGCGCAGGTCGAACCGGCGATGCGCCGCGAGCTCGCACAGGCCGAACGCGCCGAGGCCGAGCACCGCGTAGTTGAGATGGAAAACGCCACCGATCGCGAGCGCGATACCGGCGATCAGCAGCCGGTCGCGGACCCACGCGTTGATCGCGATCAGCCAGCCAAGCGTCGCGAGCGTCGACGGCTGGAGATAGCCCGCGTACAGGTAGGTACCGCCGAGTGCGCGACCGCCACCGAGCGCGAGCAGGCCGACGATGCCGACGAAAATGACGAGGCGGCCGCGCGACGTCGCGGCGGCGACGAGGCCGTAGATCGCGCCAAACGTCGCGACGGTCGCGATCACGTGCGCGATGCCGAAGGCGACCGCACCTTCGGGATCGAGCTCGAACAGCGGTGCCGTCAGATACGCGAACGCGACATGATAATGATGGTTCTGCGTCACGAACCAGTCGTTGCGATAGAGGTCCGGGCGCGCACGGACCAGGCCGTCGAGCAGGTACGTCAGCTGGTTCTTCGTCCCGAACACCTCGCCATAGGCGAGCCCGAAGAGGATCCCGACCGCGACCACGAACGTGATCACGAGCGTTCGTCGGACCGCTGGGCTCATGGTGCGAGCAGCCAACGCGCCTCGAACGTCGCGCCACACGTCGGCGCGGTAGATCCCGCGAGACACCGCGTGTGGTCGTAGGTCATGTCGACCGCGTGCTGAGGCGGGCTGCCATTCCACAGAGCACCCTCGGAATCGAGCATCCAGAACTGCTCGGGTTGACCCGTACATGCTGCGAGTGCGAGCGCGTCGCTCGGCGCGCTCGTCACGCACTGATCTCCGACACGCAGCGCGCCAGTCGCCGCGAGCTCGAAGTGCGCCGCGGCCGAGCACTCGCCGAGCGCGAGGGTCGCGTCGAGACACGAGGTTCCGATCGCGAGGGTGCCCGAGGCTTCCGGCACGCGTTTGGTCTGGTACTGCCGCGCGATCCAGATCTCGTGTGCTGGGTTGAGCACCGTGCACGATTCGCCGCACGGGCCGCAGTGATCGGCGCAGGCCTCGTAATAACCGAGTAGCGTTCGCGCAGAGGCGAGGCTCGCGCCATCGAGCGTCGGGATTTCCTCACCAACGTTGTAGCCGCGGTTCCAGGTAATAGGTCCGGTGTAAGCCACGCGCGCGGCCGCCCACAGACCGATGCTGCCGACGAACATGTGGCTCGAGTGATCGCGGCCATGGCTCGCGGCGAGCTCGAGCGTCTGCACCGCATCGGGTGTCGTCGCCGCGTAGATGTCGGCGAACACGGTGATCACCGAGTCCGCATCGACCTTGCCGCCGAAATACCCGCCGAGCTCCGCGCTCGACCCGTCGATCAGATGGAGCAGGCTCTCGGGCCGATCACCCGGAATCCCTCCATCGGGAAGTCCGAGATCGACGATCGACACGGGGCGATCGCGGAGTCGGCAATGCTCCGCCGTGAGCGGTCCGAGCACGATCGTGCCGCAGTCCCACTCGAACGAGCCCACGGTCGCGCCGTACGCGATCTTGGCCGCGTCCATCAGGTGCAGATCGGGACCGGCGGGCCCGGCCGTGGTCGCGTAGATCGTGGTCGACGATCCGGTTCCGAGCCGCGCGACGAGGTCAGGCTCCATGAAGATAAAATCGTCGTCATCGTGCGCGCCAAGAAATAGCGTGTCCGAATGTACGAGCGGCAGGCCGAGCGGCACGATGTTGTCGCCGCACGCCGCCAGCATGCAAGCGATCGCCACGGGCGCGGCCGAGCGCACGCAAGTCGCTTTCCAACTCACGATGCGGAGCATGCGATCACGAAGCGATCCGTGCGAGGGATTCTCGAAGTCCCGCTAGATTGATGGGCTTGACGAGGTGCTCGTTGAAGCCGGCATCCATCGATTGTTGTCGAACGGTTTCCTGACCGTAGCCCGTGACCGCGATCAGTTGAACTCCATCCCAACCAGGTATTTCACGCAATCGCCGCATGAGCTCGTACCCGTCCATGGACGGCAATCCAATATCGAGCAGCGCAACTACGGGAACCACTCTGCCTCGAGCTTGGGCGAGAGCCTCTGCCCCGTCGTGGGCCACCTGCGTCGCGTACCCCATCAATTCGAGCGTCTCGGCGAGCATCACCGCAGCATCCTCGTTGTCGTCAACCACAAGAATCGTCGCGCGTGAGCGAGGAGCGACTGCTGGATCGGCATCACTGGCTTCGCCCGCGATACTCGTGGACGCCACGCTCGCTCCGGTGCTGGCCGGCAGACGGACCACGAAACGACTGCCGTGTCCGACTCCTTTGCTCTCCACGCCAACCCGCCCTCCATGCAATGCAACGAGGCTCTTGACGATCGCCAGACCGAGACCGAGGCCACCCTGAGACCGATCGAGATTCTGATGCTCCTGAGCAAACAGGTCGAACACATGCGGAAGCATCTCAGCCGAGATGCCACGGCCACTATCAGTGACCGACAGAGAGATCTCGTCGCCCTCCCGTACGGCTTCGACCGTGATCTGACCCGCTGAATCGGTGTACTTCGCGGCATTCGTAATCAGATTCGAGAAGACCTGCACGAGACGTGACTCGTCGCCATCGATGAGAAACCCGTGTGTCGGAACCTTCGTGGTCAGCACGTGTCGCCGCCCCTCGAGCAGCGGCGCCGCGACCTCGATCGATTGACCGATCAACTGCGCCAGTTCGATAGGCCTCCGCTTGATGAGGATCTTACCTTGCGCGATCCGCGAGACGTCGAGGAGATCATCGACGAGACGCGAGAGGTGGCGCGCTTGACGTTCGATCACTGCTCGTTCCTTGAGGAGGGCGCTGTCGTTGCGCAGCCGCATGAGTTCCAGAGCCGTCAGGATTGGAGACAGCGGGTTGCGCAGCTCGTGGCCGAGCATCGCGAGGAAGTCGTCCTTCGCGCGATTGGCACTCTCCGCCTGCGCCTGCGAGACCTTCGCTAGTTCCCGCTCTCGTTCGGCCTCGCGCTGCGCAGACTCGACCGCGCGGCGAGCTGCGACCTGATCGGTGACGTCGAAGCCGAACACCGAGATCCCCTTGGGTCGGCCGTTCGAGTTGAAATATGGCTGATATACGAAATTGAGGAACAACTCTTCCAGCTCGCCGTTCCCTCGTCGATCGAGGAGGATCTTGGCTTCATTGGTGATGAACGGCTCGCCTGTCGAATAGACCTGCGCGAGCAGCTCGAAAAACCCCTGCCCCTCGAGCTCCGGAAAGACTTCCCGCGCCGTGCGGCCGAGAATGTCCGATCGCCTACCAACCAGTGCCAGGTATCGCTCGTTAGCAAGCTCGAACACGAACTCTGGACCATCAACCAGGGCCACCGCTGCGGGCGCATTCATGAAGAGACCAGAGAGTTTTGCGCGATCTGATTCTCCTTCGATCCGTAGCTCACGGAGTTGCAGATGCATCCTGATTCGCACCACGAGCTCTCGAGCGGAGAACGGCTTGACGAGATAGTCATCAGCGCCGGCTTCGATCCCTTCGATGCGTGCTTCGTCGCCGGCCCGCGCGGATAGCATCATGACCCATCGCGCCTCGGGCGGGCTGTTTTGGTCCATCCACCGCTGCACTCAACCACGTCTCGGCAGCCATGTAGAGGCTGGAGCGTTGCGATGTGCGAGCATCACGACGTGATCGAAGAGCCTTGCATGAGGAGCACGAAAAGGGTCGCGGCACGACGTGGGTCGCTGGGCCTCACAAACCTCCGGTGGAGCGAGCGTTCCGCGACACCTCGACTCGTCTCGTTTCCCGCTTTTTTGATGGTGGAGCAGACCGCGAACGCGGCGGACGCGATCGTTCCTTCGGGACCCGCGATCGCGATTCTCGAACGTGAAGCGCCGCCATCGGTATTCGTTACCGACCTGATGATGCCGAACATCGGTGCGCTTCTTCCGCCCGAGCGCCACGGAATCGCGCCGTCGCCACAGCACAAACGTGGTACTCCACAGGCGCCTCGCGAGCGTTGATGTCTGAAGAGGTGACAGATCAAACAGCCGAGCCGATCGACTGCCTCAGGGGTGGCGGAGAGATGGGCGAGCGGATGCGTCAGACCGACTGGGCGCAGACCGCGCTGGGCTTGACCACCGGTTGGTCTCAGGCGCTCCGGACCACGGTTGGCATCGTGCTGCGCAACGGCTTTCCGCTCTGCGCGTGGTGGGGGCCTGACCTGGTCCAGTTCTACAACGATCCGTTTCTTCCTACCCTTGGTGCCAAGCATCCAGTAGCCAGCGGTCAGTCCGGTCGGGTGTGCTGGGCGGAGATCTGGCACATCATCGGACCGATGATCGAGGGCCCGTTCTCCGGCGGGCCCGCCGCGGGCGCGGAGGAGCTGCCCCTGTTGATCCATCGCAACGGCTTCTTCGAGGAGACCCACTTTCGCGTCGCGTACAGCCCGGTCCCCGACGAGACGGTTGCGGAAACCGGAATCGGCGGAGTCCTCGCGACCGTCTCGGAGACAACGGCTCAGGTGATCGCCGAGCGCCAGCTACGGACCTTGAGAGAGCTCGGCATCGGCGCGGCCAAGGCGACCTCGGTGCGTGAAAGCTACGAGGCCGCGGCCGCGACGCTCGCCACCAACAATGCCGACGTTCCGTTCGCGATGTTCTATCTGCTCGATGACAGCACCACCGCACGGCTCGCCGCGACGTCGGGCTTTGCCCCAGGCGCGACCGCCGCGGCCCCGGACACGATCGAGATCGCGAGCACGGACGGTTCGCCGTTGTGGCCACTCGCGAGCGTGATTTCGCGGCGCCAGATCCAGGTCGCCGAGTGCAGTGACCCGCGGTTCGGTGCGCTGCCATTCGGGCACTGGGCCGAACCTCCACGCCAGGCGATCCTGGTGCCACTGGCAGCGCCAGATCAGGCTCGCCCATATGGCGTGATGATCGCGGGGCTCAGTCCGCACCGACAGCTCGACGACGGGTACCGGAGTTTTTTCGAGCTGGCCGCCGCGCAGGTAGTCACCGCGATCCACAACGCGCGCGCGCACGAGGAAAGGCGCCTGCACGCCGAGGCGCTCGCTACGCTCGACCGGCAGAAGACCGCCTTCTTCTCCAACGTCAGCCACGAGTTCAGGACGCCGCTGGCCTTGATGATCGGCCCGACCGAAGACGCACTCGCAGCACCTGATCGCGCGCTTCAGGGGGACGCGTTGGAGATGGTCCATCGCAATGAGCTGCGACTCCTCAAGCTCGTCAACTCGCTGCTCGACTTCTCGCGCATGGAAGCAGATCGCGTCGAAGCGTCGTTTCAACCCACCGACCTCGCCCGCTTGACCGCCGATCTGGCGAGCCAGTTCCGCGCCGTGATGGAGCGGGCCGGATTGCAGCTGTTCGTCGAGACGTCGCCACTTGTCGCGCCGGCATTCGTCGACCGTGAGATGTGGGAGAAGATCGTCCTCAATCTTCTCTCGAACGCCTTCAAGCACACCTTCGAGGGCAGCGTCACGGTCCGGCTGTCGACGAGCGACGATTGGATCCAGCTGGAGGTCCGCGACACCGGCATTGGCATTGCGGCCGACGAGCTGCCCCGTGTGTTCGACCGCTTTCATCGGGTGCGGGGTGCCCATTCGCGCAGCCACGAGGGCACGGGCATCGGCTTGGCGCTCGCCAAGGACCTCGTCGAGCTTCACGGCGGACGCATCTTGGCGACCAGCGAGCTCGGTGCAGGGACGTGCTTCACCGTCTCGATCCCGACCGGCTCGGCCCATTTGCGTGCGGACCTGATCGAGACAGCCAAGACGTTTTCTTCGACCGCGGTCGGGTCCGCTGCGTACGTCAACGATGCCCTGTCGTGGCTACCTTCGGATGGCCCGGAACACGCCGCGCTCGCGCTGTCGTCTCAGCGCACCGTCGATCCGCAACTCGACGCACGTCTGGTGCTCGCCGACGACAACGCGGACATGCGCGAGTACCTGCGCCGGCTGCTGTCGACCCAGTGGACGGTCGAAGCCGTCGAGAACGGTCGACATGCGCTCGCCGCGATCCGCCGCCAGCTCCCCGACGTGGTGGTCTCCGACGTGATGATGCCGGACATCGATGGTCTCGAGCTGACGCGCCAGCTCCGCGCCGATCCCACCACCGAGCACGTGCCGATCATTTTGCTCTCGGCGCGCTCCGGTGAGGAGGCCACGGCGGAAGGCCTCGCGAGCGGCGCGAACGATTATATCGTCAAGCCGTTCTCGGCGCGCGAGCTCGTGGCGCGAGTTCGCGTCCAGCTCGAGATCGCGCGAGCCCGCGAGCGCGACAAGCGGCGACAGGTCGCCGAGTTGACGAATCAGGCCAAGGATCAGTTTCTCGCCATCCTCGGTCACGAGCTACGCAATCCGCTCGCGCCGATCCAGACGGCGCTCGAACTGATGACGCTACGCGGCGAACCGGGCGGCCTCCGAGAGCGCGCCGTGATCGAGCGGCAGGTCACCCACATGAGTCGTCTCGTCGACGATCTACTCGACGTCTCCCGATTCTCCCGTGGACAGATCGAGCTTCGCCGCGAGCCGTTCGAGGTCGCGATCGCGATCACTCGCGCTATCGAGGCCGCCAGCCCGCTCCTCGAACGGGGCCGGCATGTCCTCCATCTCGACGTTCCGTCCGATGGGTTGCAGATCGATGCAGACCTGACGCGAATCTCCCAGGTGTTCGGCAACCTTGTCTCGAATGCGGCGAAGTACACACCTGCCGGCGGCAGCATCGCGATCACTGCGGTGCGTGAGGGCAATGACGTCGTCGTGCGGGTGCGTGACAGTGGCGTCGGCATCACGGCCAGCCTGCTGCCACAAATTTTCCACCGTTTCATCCAGAAGCCGCAGGACAATGCGCGCGCCGAAGGAGGGCTCGGCCTAGGCCTTGCCATCGTCAAGAGCCTCGTCGAGCTTCACGGCGGCAAGGTGGCCGCATCGTCCGCAGGACATGGGAAGGGCGCCGAGTTCACGGTGTGGCTCCCCGCTGTGGATCGGTTGCCCGCCGTGACCGGGCATTCGGCTACGGCGCCATCGGTCGTCGACACGGCGGGTGGCTCGTGCATCCTGCTCGTCGATGATAACCAGGACGCCGCGGAAGCGCTCCGCGACGCACTGGTCGCGCTGGGTCACACCGTGATCATCGCCAACGATGGCCCGAGCGCGCTCCGCGCGGTACGGGACGTGAAGCCGACGATCGGGCTACTCGACATCGGCCTGCCGGTGATGGACGGGTACGAGCTCGCCCGGCTGCTGCTCGATGATCGACATTTGTCGGGGATCCGGCTCATCGCGATCACTGGTTATGGCCTCGCGGAAGACCGCAGCCGCTCTCGTGCAGCTGGATTCGAGGCTCACCTCGTCAAGCCCGTGTCGTTGAAGACCGTGACCGACGCGATCGCCCCACGCGGCGTATCCCCACAGCTCTAGCGCGCACGGGTGCGCCCCGGTTCTGCCTGTTCTACCTGATCAGCGAGGATGGCAAGGAGGCCCGTCTCGTCGCGCAAAACGGGTTTGGGCCCAGCTCTGGTAATGCCAACCGCGAGGTCATCGATCTCACCGCTCCCGTGGCTCGAGGCTGGCCGCTAGCATCCGTCGTGGGCGCTCAAGCGATCACCATCTGGCAGGATCTCCCCGAGCGGTTTGCAGCGCTCCCGACGGGCTGCTGGTCCCGGTCACCCCTCGTTGCGATCGGGTTGCCGCTCTCCTCACCGGATCGGCCGCACCCGTACGGCGTGATGATCGCCGGGGTCAACCCGCACCGCGAGCTCGACGATGGCTTTCGAGCGTTCTTCGAGCTCGTCGCGGCACAGGTGGTGACCGCCTTCTATGCCGCCGCGCTCGCCCAGGTGCACTCGGAAACGGCGCGGAACCGGACATGGCTGTACTCCCACTTGATGCAAGCGCCTGTGGCGTTGTCCGTCCTCACAGGGCCCGAGCTCATCATCTCGCTCGCCAACCCGCGCTACCTCGACGTGGTGGGCCGCAAGGACATAATTGGAAAGTCTCTCCGTGCGGTCTACCCGGAGCTTGCGCCGGATGCGCCCATCTTCCGCATCTTCGCGGAGATCCTCTCGACCGGAGAACCTGCTGCATAACGCGACGAAGTTCACCGAGCCTGGCGGATCCATCCGTGTGGCCGCGCACGTTAGTGGATCCGATAATAACAAGATGGAGTTGCGCCTCTCGGTCATCGACTCCGGTATCGGCATCTCCGCGGAGTTACTGCCGTACATCTTCGAAATGTTCACGCAAGGGGAAGGTGGCTCGTCGCAGCCTGGACTGGGGATCGGGTTGGCGCTCGCTCGCAGGCTCGTGGAGATGCACGGCGGTCGAATCGACGCGCGGAGCGACGGCCCTGGAACAGGGAGCGAGTTCGTCATCCGGCTGCCGCACTCCGGTGCAGCTGTGTAGTCCCGCGTGGCGCCGAACGGATCACGAGCCGAACCCTGGCGCGACGCGTGGTGGTTATCGATCACCAACCCCGATGCCGCGGATGTCACGGCGAAGCTGGTCGAAGCGCTCGGCGGCGAATGTCGAATCGCGTACGACGGAACCTCGGGCGTTCGAGCGGTCCTGGCGTTGTTACCCCGAATTTCTGCGCACATTCCGTGCACGACATTTGCCACGCGGACGCGATATCGTCGGCGCATGAAGTCTGCACTGCTCTTCACACTCTTTTTGGTCGCGTGTGGGCCAACCCGTGGCGACAACTTCGGTGACGACGGTGGCAGCGGCAGCGGCAGCAACGGAAGTAACGGTCCCGCCGGGACGAGCTGCAGCTCGGACCTGCACGACGTGCTCGACGATCAAGGCAATGTCGTCGGCACGTGCCCGGCCGATCAAGGCTGCGCTGCCGGCGTCTGCGTCGGAGCATGCCAGGCCGCCGCGGCGAGCCAAGGCTCGGTCGGTTGCGAGTTCACGGTCGCGACGCCGTCGTTCTATTCGACGATCGCCCCACCGTGCTTCGCGGTGTTCCTCGCGAACAACTGGCCCAAGGACACGATCGTCACGATCAGCCGCGGCGGCGTGAGCTACGACGCGACGGCGTTCGGCCGCGTCCCCGACGGGACCGCGGACACCGCGAGCTGGCCGCTCGTGCCGGCGACGGGCATCGCGAGCTCGAACGTCGGCGTGTTCCTGCTCAGCGACGACCCGGCATCTTTCAACTCCACGCCGACGACGTGCCCGGCCACGCCCGCGATCAGCGTCACGGGCGGTACCGCGATCTACACCGGCAGTAACGACGCGACCGGAATCGGCCAGGCGTTTCACATCACGACGAGCTTC
>Ga0209511_1000336_pt1 | contig 49961 bp, 41 predicted proteins | sample SSSSmetaG_FD_184141 | JGI IMG/M metagenome (GOLD analysis project Ga0209511, IMG submission 184141) | Glacier valley bacterial and archeal communities from Borup Fiord, Nunavut, Canada, to study Microbial Dark Matter (Phase II) - ​SSSS... | ecosystem: Environmental > Aquatic > Freshwater > Ice >... | reverse complement strand
CGGCTTCATTACAAACGTTAGCAATTTGGGCACCAGCAAAACCTGGGGTCTGTGCAGAAAGTTTTCTTGGATCAACACCCTCAGAAAGTTTTAATGGTTTCAAGTGAACTTTGAAAATCTGTTCACGTCCATTTAAATCTGGTTTGTCAATACCTATCTGTCTGTCAAACCTTCCTGGACGTAGAAGTGCAGAGTCAAGTACATCGGGTCTGTTAGTTGCTGCAAGAATGATTACTCCTGAATCAGTACCGAAGCCATCCATCTCAACGAGCAGCTGGTTAAGTGTATTTTCACGCTCATCATTACCACCCATGATTTGATTTTTACCTCTGGCTCTTCCAATGGCATCAATTTCATCGATGAATATAATACAAGGTGCTTTGTCTCTTGCCTGGCGAAATAAGTCACGAACCCGTGAAGCACCAACACCGACAAACATTTCAACAAAGTCAGAACCAGAAAGAGAAAAGAAAGGCACTTGTGCTTCTCCTGCAACTGCTTTTGCCAGCAGTGTTTTCCCTGTTCCCGGGGCTCCAACAAGCAAAGCTCCTTTTGGAATTTTACCGCCCAGATTTGTATATTTCTTTGGGTTTTTAAGAAAGTCAACTATTTCCATCACTTCCTGCTTGGCCTCTTCAAGCCCCGCAACATCGTTAAAAGTGATATTTACCTGTGACTCCTTATCAAATAAAGTAGCTTTTGACTTGCCAATATTGAAGATCTGACCTCCTGGTCCACCACCAGCACCTCCTGATAATCTTCTGATCACAAAAAACCAAAAGAATATCAATAATCCAATCGGGATTAAAAAGGGTGAGAGGTATTCAATCAGGTTATTCTGCTTGGCAATGTAGTTTACTCCCAGTCTCTGATCTGCGGGGATATCTTTCTGGGCATCCTCCAATTCTTTTTTAAGATTTTCTGCCGAAGCTTCTGTAAATCTAAAGTAAGGAACCGGACCATTGCCGATAAACTGATTTCCTTCTAGCAGACTTTTTACCTTAGGATCATTTTTCTTACCCTGTTTGATAAACACCTCTACATACCATAAATCACCATCGGCTTTGTAAGCTTCTAGTTTTTCTACACTACCCTGCTTCAGTAATTCAGTATCGAATTTCTGAAATGATATAGTTGTAGGATTGCTCACATGCCAGAAATTATAAAGTAGTAAAAGCCCTACAAGTACAACTCCATAAATCCACATCCAGTTAAACTTGGGTGTGCTGTTTAATGCAGGCTTTTTCAACGGACGAAGCCTTGGTATTTTACTGTCTTCCATCTTTTTCTTATTCTCTTCCATTCAATTATTTTAATAAAGAATAGTATATGCGTTAGAGTCGCATTCAGCGACAAAAAATTTTAAATAGTAGAAGTTTCTATGAGAGCTGCCAGAAATATGCAGTACAGGGAAAAGATATTATCATGCACTTTGATAATTCATTATTTCAGCATCACCCCACAATTCCTCTACCCCATAAAAAGTTCTCTTATCTTTTTTAAAGATATGCACCACTACATCAAAGTAATCAAGCACTATCCATTCTGCTGTTGAAAAACCTTCTTTACACCATGGGTCTTCATTAAAATGAAGGGTCATTTCATGTTCAACAGAATCAGCGATTGCCTTTACCTGGGTTGCAGATTCAGCATGGCAAATAATAAAATAATCAGAAACAGAGCTTTTCAGGTTTCTTAGATCTAAACGAACGATATCGTGACCTTTTTTTTCCTGAATCCCATTAATGATAACATCTGAAATTGATTTTGTTTTCTCTTTAATATCTTTGGTCATTCAACAGATGTTAATTTAAAGTATATAAAGCTTGCAATTTACTAAGAATTCCTTATTTTTCCCTGGCCAAAATTTGATTACCCTCGTATCGGTAGATTCTACAAACCGATATGCAAAACTTTTAGTGTCAAATTCCAGGCCAGTAGCAGATGGTACTGTAATTTTGGCAGAGCACCAATCAGCAGGCAGAGGTCAGATGTCGTCTAGTTGGCTTAGCGAAACCGGTAAAAATCTCACATTCTCAATAATCGTTCACCCTTTTCACTTATCTCCTGATCAACAATTCAAACTTAATAAAGTTGTTGCCCTGAGCGTATTCGATCTATTTGCTGAAATGAATCTGGAGGTAAAGATCAAATGGCCAAATGATATCATTTGTCCTGAAGGAAAACTTGGCGGCATTTTAATTGAAAATATAATACAGGGGAATACTTTAAAGCATGCTATTATTGGTATCGGAATTAACTTAAACCAGACAGAATTTCCTGATGCTGCTGGTTCTGCCGTTTCTGTAAGGCAACTTACTGGTATAAATTATGATCTTATCGAAGTGTTAAATCTTTTATTGTTTCATTTTGGCAAGCGCTATTTGCAATTGAAAAGAGCTGAATATGGCTTAATCGATACTGATTATCTCAAGAATCTGCTTGGTTACAACGAGATTTGTACCTATGAAATAGACGGTATGCAGGTTGCGGGTATAATTAGAGGTATTCTGGAAACAGGTGAGCTTGAGCTTGATTTTCAGGGTAAAATCAGGCTTTTTTGGCTGAAAGAAATAAAATTTGTTCATACTGGACCTCCTGCAACTAACTAAATCGAAAATCGTAGGTTTGTATTTAAAAAATGAAATCACTTTTATCCGTTTTTTTTGAAGGTTTCCTTGGAGGGTTTGCCGCTTTCCTAATGCCCTGCATTTACCCAATGTTACCGCTTACAATTAGTTTCTTTTCAAAAAAAGATGGGAGCAGAAATGGGGCAATTGGGCAGGCTCTCTTATATGGATTCTCCATCATTCTTATTTATGTTATTTTTGGTGGTCTGATAACCGCTTTTTTAGGACCTCAAGCCTTAAATGGTCTTGCCTCAAGTGGCTGGTTCAATCTGAGTGTTTTTTTCTTATTACTCATTTTTGCAATTTCTTTCTTCGGGGTATTTGAAATTAATCTCCCTTCTTCCCTTGTCAATAAGGCTGATTCTATTTCAGGTGCAAGAAGTTTCCTAGGCATATTTTTCATGGCCTTTACACTCTCTCTTGTTTCTTTTTCCTGTACAGCTGGCATCATCGGAACATTACTGGTAGAAGCTGTTCGGTCAAAGCAATACTACGCATTGGTAACAGGGATGGCTGGTTTTTCACTTGCCCTCGCCTTACCATTTACCCTGGCGGCGATATTTCCTTCGGCGTTGAAAAGCCTTCCTAAATCGGGTAGCTGGCTAAATTCTGTTAAAGTAGTTTTAGGCTTTTTAGAACTTGCCTTGTCATTGAAGTTTCTTTCTTCATTCGATCTGGTTTATCATACTGGCCTGTTGAGCCGTGAGGTTTTTCTGGTCTTATGGATTGTAATTTTTGCCTTTCTGGGTATGTATCTTCTTGGGAAAATCAAACTTTCTCATGATACAGCATTAACACATGTAAGTGTACCACGCCTGTTTTTCTCCTTGTTTAGTTTTGCTTTTGCATTATACCTTGTACCTGGCCTTTGGGGAGCCCCGTTAACAGCTATCAGTGGCCTTGCCCCCCCATTGTCAAGTCAGGAATTTATTCTCAGATCAGGATCAGCTCCAGCAGAAGAAGTAGCCAGACTACCGGCAAACCGTAAATATGCAACGCTTTTTCAGGAGCCTGATGGCCTAGAAGGCTTTTATGACTATAAAGAAGCACAGATGTATGCCCGAAAAGTTAATAAGCCGCTTTTTATCGATTTTACAGGACATTCTTGTGTGAACTGTAGAAAGATGGAACAAACTATCTGGTCTGATCCCCGTGTTCGTCAACGATTAAATAATAATTTTATCTTGGTCTCTCTATACGTAGATGAAAAGAAAGAACTTCCCGTATCAGAACAATACACATCAAAAGTTTTTGGTAATCGGGTCGTTTCAGTTGGAAATTTAAATAGTGATTTACAGGCGACCAGGTTTAATACAAATTCCCAGCCTTTTTATGTCGTGGCAGATAAGGATGGAAATGCGCTGGTCAAACCTTCACAGTACGATGCTGATGTTGATAATTACATCGCTTTTTTAGATAAGGGTCTTCAGGCGTACAAGCAAAAATACAAATGAGTAAAATTAAAAGATTAGGTGTATTTACATCAGGAGGCGATTCACCCGGAATGAACGCCTGTATACGCGCTGTTGTTCGTACGGCAATTTATAATGAACTTGAAGTCTTTGGAATTTACCGTGGTTATGCAGGCATGATCAATGGTGAGATTGTAAAGCTTGAAGCAAGTTCTGTTGCTAATATAATCCAACGTGGAGGTACATTTTTAAAAACAGCCCGAAGTAAAGAGTTTATGACCCCTGAAGGTCGTCAGAAGGCCTATGATCAGCTGCAGGCTCATAAGATTGATGCCCTTGTTGCCATCGGTGGTGATGGTACTTTCAGAGGTGCAATTGAGTTTTCTAAAACTTTTGATATTCCGCTCGTAGGTACTCCGGGTACGATTGACAATGATTTATTTGGCACTGATTTTACTATAGGATATGATACGGCATTAAATACAGTAATCTCAGCTGTTGACAAAATCAGAGATACAGCCGAGTCACATGATCGCCTGTTTCTGGTTGAAGTAATGGGGCGTGATTCAGGCCTGATCGCATTAAGAAGCGGTATCGGAGCTGGTGCCGAGGCTATCATTATACCTGAAACAAAAAGTAATCTTGACCATCTTTATACACGTTTAGAAGGACAGCACCGGGAAAAAGCTTCTAAGATTATTATTGTAGCCGAAGGTGATGAAGCTGGAGGAGCATTCGGTATTGCCAAGAAGGTAAAAGAAAGATACCCGCATTATGATACTAAAGTAACAGTTCTTGGCCATATACAGCGAGGTGGCAGTCCTAGCTGTATGGACAGGGTCTTGGCCAGCAGACTTGGTTTTATGGCTGTTGAAGCCCTGATTGAAGGCAAAAAAGGAGTGATGGTCGGTATGGTTGATAAAGAAATTGTCTACACACCGTTCGAACATGCAGTGAAGCATATTGAAGAAATTAATCCAGATCTGATCAGGATGGTAGAAATATTGCTTTATAGAAAGGCAATCTATCAGTGTTTGAAAATTAAGAGAGCTAAGCTAATATGGGAGTTCACTCCTTTACCCTGGCTTTCTTAATTTTATACCAGCGAACGACTGTATATCATGATTAAATAACAGCAAATAAATATAAATACAAATAATAGTATTTATATTTATTTATGCTTGTTAAAGTTATTGGTGGTTCTGTTCAGGGTATTCATGCCGTGAGGGTTACTGTTGAGGTAAATGTTTGTACGGGAGTGAAATATTATATTGTTGGATTGCCAGATACGGTAATTCGGGAGAGCTTTCAGCGCATCGAGGCTGCCTTGAAAAATAATGGGTTAAGAATGCCAAGACAAAAAATCGTCGTAAATCTGGCACCTGCAGATCTTAAAAAGGAAGGCTCAGCGTATGATTTGCCCATAGCTGCAGGCATTCTCGCTGGCAGTGACCAGCTTGATGCCAGTATGCTCAATAAGTATATGATAATGGGAGAATTATCTCTTGACGGCCACCTTCAACCAATAAAAGGAATACTGCCCCTTACCATTTCAGCCCGTCAGGAAGGCCTGAAAGGTATTATTATTCCTGCCGGTAATGTTGTTGAGGCATCGATGGTAGACGGGATTTCAGTGATAGGCCTGAAATCAATAAGCGATTTACTTAAATTCTTTAATGAGGGAAGATTGCCAGTGGCACAAATTAAAACTGTCTCTCCCATTGCAGACAGCAATAAGGAAGCTGCTGCAGATTTTGCAGATGTCAAGGGTCAGCAAGATGTAAAGCGGGCAATGGAAGTTGCTGCTGCCGGGGGGCATAATATCCTGTTAATAGGACCACCTGGTTCAGGAAAAACTATGCTTGCCTGCAGGTTACCTGGTATTCTACCTGAACTGACACCTGAAGAATCGCTTGATACTACACGAATTCATTCTGTGGCTGGAATGCTTAAAAATACAGGAGGGTTGATTAATACCCGCCCATTCAGATCACCTCATCATACGATTTCTGATATTGCCCTTGCAGGCGGGGGAGCTGAACAGCGACCAGGTGAAATATCTCTTGCGCATCATGGAATTCTTTTTCTTGATGAACTTCCGGAATTTAAAAGATCAGCTTTAGAAGTTTTAAGACAACCTATTGAAGAACGCCTTATTACCATTTCCAGGGCAAGGTATACAGTAACTTTTCCTGCAAGTTTTATGCTGGTTGCTTCAATGAATCCATGTCCATGTGGTTACAGTACGCATCCAAACAGAGAATGTAGCTGCAGCTTAAGTGCTGTAAAACGTTATATGAGTAAAATTTCAGGACCGTTGCTTGATCGTATAGATTTACATATACAGGTAAGCCCGGTGTCTTTTCATGAACTAAATTCTACAGAGAAACCAGAGAGTAGTGAAAAAATCAGAATCCGTGTAAACAGGGCAAGAGAGATTCAACAATTAAGGCAGGGAAGAGCTGATAACTTTATTAATGCGGCATTGGATGCTGCCATGATTAAAAAGCATTGTATACTTGATACATCTTCTTTCTATATGCTGGAGGCAGCAATGGAAAAACTAAGCCTGTCTGCCAGGGCATATAACAGAATCTTGAAGGTAGCCAGAACAATAGCTGATCTTGAAGGAAGTTCAACTATACAGGTAAATCATATTGGTGAAGCGATTCAGTATCGAAGTCTTGACAGGGTAAATTGGTGCGGTAGCTGAAAGGAAGAAGAATATAATTAGTGTAATGTAATTTCTTCCTGTCATGCCTGGATGTCTGCCTTGACCGAACTTGTTTTCTGGCTTGGCTGAATTCGGGTTCTGCCTGGACCGGGTGCTATTTCTGCACTAACTCTGCCTGTTCTTTTTGAGACAGTTCAGTCTGCAACTGTTTTGATGTTTTACTTGAACCATCATGACTCCAGCCAGGGGCCATAAAAATATATTTGAACCGGGTGAAAAACGGCAGGGGTTTCTTCAGATCGCTGATAATATTTTTAAATTCATGAAAAACCATATTGCCAGGATTATAGGCATTTTCAGGATTATGAGTCAGCCCATAATGAGTTACTTCAGTTTCAAGTTCTGGCTCAAAAGTATTGAAGAGCTTATCCCAGATAATAAGTACCATACCCATGTTTTTATCAAGGTATCGGGTATTTGAAGAATGATGAACCCGATGATGTGAAGGAGTGGTCATGAAGTATTCAAGGAACCCAAGTTTTTTAATGTACTGTGTATGAATTAAATCACCGTATACCTGACATGCAGCATACATGAACATAATATCAATTGCATTAAAGCCGATAAAGGTTAGTGGTACAAAATAGAAATACCTGTATAAGGGCTGAAATACTGAAGACCTAAAACCAGTTGTCAAATTAAAATCAGTTGATGAATGGTGCGTGACATGTACCGCCCAAAAGAAACGTGAAATATGGTCTATTCTATGCTGCCAGTAAAAAGCAAGATCCAGGGCCAGAAAAAGTATGACCCAATAAACGATTGCAGGCTTAATGATGAAAAAATGATACTTGTAGAAAAAACCCAGCACTAAAAAGCAGAAAAAACGGATGGTAAGATCTACAGAAAAATTGCAAAGTCCCAGAAATACACTGCTTGCTGTTTCTTTAAAAGAATAATACTTTAAACCTTCAAAATGACTTATGGCAATCTCGGCAATTATTAAAACTGCAATAAACGGAATAGCAAAAAACTGAAATAAGTATTCTTTAGCAGATAAAATGTTGACCACAATGCAAACTTAGGTGTTATAACACTAAAATAATCATCCGCTCAAAAAGTTTTAATTAATTGTAAACCGATTACCGGCTTAAAAATAGATGAGCGGTATTTATCTTAAAAAATCCCCAAAAATTTCCCCTTATTTCTTTTTCTTCTTTGTGCACGTTTTTCCTGGCGTTGAAGTCTGGCACTATCGATGACAGGGCTCTGAGCCTTCGTATTCTTAACTGCTCTAGCAGGCTCAGTATCATCCCTGCTTTTGAATGAGTTAATGAGGCGGTCAAAGAAATTCCCCTTACTCGAATCAGTCGCTGAGGCTGTATCAGCTTCTGTTGGCGGGGTTTTGATTACGTACTTTGCAGCTGGGCCGGTCAGGCTGATTTGAAACATAGAACTGGTATCCGAGGCCAGAATTTTTCCTTTTGACAGAAGAGAATTGCTGATAAACCGGTAGTATTTCTTGATATAATTTTTCAATGATCCATCCGGATTAAATGAATATTGATAAGCTTTCGGCTTGGGAATAATACTTGTTAAGAAAATACTTTCTCCAAGTGTCAGCCCTGAAGGTGCCTTGCCAAAATAAAAGCGTGAGGCTTCTCCTACACCATATACATTGGGGGCCCATTCAATAAGATTAAGATATACTTCAAGAATACGCTGCTTGGTAGTTAAACCAGAATTTTCAAGCATCCAGGCGATAAGCATTTCTTCAGCTTTACGTGAAATTGTTTTTTCCCTGCTCAGGAAAACATTCTTTACAAGTTGCATTGTTATAGTGCTTGCTCCACGCTTAAACGACTTTGCTTTATAATCTATTGCGATAACTTTTCTAAAAGCATATTCATCAATGCCATGGTGGGTGTAAAAATTAGGATCTTCTGAGGCAACAACTGTAGCTCTCAGATAGGGTGAGATTTCACTTGTTCCTGCATAATTTGAGTTTCCCGGTCCAATCAGACGTGAACGCATAGGTTTGCCATATTCATAAGGAGTGTATACAAATGACCCATTGATCTTCTGGAGATTTTCAGCACCAAATTTCAACACCTTAAATCCTTGTTTTTGAAAGCCTGCATCAAAGACCAGATCATCAGGATGATTTTCATTTAAGGCAAAGTCAAGACGGTAAGAAACAGTACCCGCAACTTTGATCCCTGTCAGGGTTGTAAATATTCCTGATGGAAAAGAATCAAAGAATTTTTGTGCTGCTGTATTTTCAGTTTTAAACATCAGGGCATATGACTTCTCTGCTCCTGTAGTATATTTAATATAAGGGTGTGCCTTAAGCTCACGCAGGTGTATTGTTGAAGCACTATCAAGACGTATAAAATTTTTTCCTATTACCAGTTTTGCATCAATTGCCGCATTTGGGAAAATGATATTTTCAGTGGCAACCTTAGCTTGATTTATAACCAGGTTATTGACTCCCATCATGCCATTGATGGTTAATGCGTCACCTGTATAATTAAAGCCATTAACAGACATATACATGGTATCGACTGAAAGACCCAGATTATAATGGCTTTGGAGATAAGGAATACTTACAGGTTTGCTGGCAGCAAAAAACTTTAAGTTTACTTGCTGTGCAGCAGCGTCAACTTTTCCTTGCAGATACCAGTCTATACTGGATTCAGCCCAATGAAATACAGCTTTCAGATGGCCATTTTTGATTACTGCATCTTTAGTAAGCAGGGCAAATACCTGCTGGTCATCTATCTTCTTAACCATGAAATTAGTAATATTCATTTCATCGGGAATCTTGTTGAAAGCACTTTCAAGCAGTCTGTTTGCCAGCTCACCGTAGTCAGCTTTCTTGCGCGGTAGGGTAGAATCGCTCTTTTTAAACAGGAAGTCATAATTACGCAACCCTTTATGCTTAACCAGGTGTACCCACCCCTGGTTTACAGATAAGCTGGCCAGCTTTATTTTACCGGTAACCAGGGGCCATAAACGAACACTCACCCGTATAGAGCTTACTAACATCAGGCTATCTCTATTTTCTGGAATAACAACAATACGGTCTAGTAGAACGGTGCTGAGTCCAATGAACTTGCTACTGCCGACAGATAATATAAGGTGATTGTTTTTTCGCTGACTTATTATGGTGCGGGCAATGACTTTCTGCAAAATATCTTCACGCTTCACAAAGGCAAAGATAAAAAGTGCCGCGATCAGTAGCCCGAAGCCGGTAGCGATTGCTATCCAGTGTATTCTTTTCATATTTAAATGACAATTGAGGGAGTCTGCACAAATTAAAGGAAATAGTTATGACATAGATATGTTAATTCTTTGCCTAATTTTGCAATAAAATTGTTAGAATGAATTTTACAAAAGAACAAGTACTGGCCGCATTAAGCCATGTAGAAGAGCCGGACCTTAAAAAAGACCTGGTCAGCTTAAATATGGTTGAAAATATTAGCTGTACTGAAACTACAATTTCTTTTACAATTATCCTGACAACGCCTGCTTGTCCGCTTAAAAAAGTAATTGAAGATGCCTGTCGAAAAGCCATTCACGATTATATTGACCCAGGGGTCACAGTTGAAGTTGGTATGACATCGCATGTGACATCTGCCAATAAAACTGATATGTTTCCAAATATCAAAAATATTGTGCTTGTTTCATCTGGTAAAGGTGGAGTTGGTAAATCAACAGTTGCCGCAAATCTTGCACTGGCACTTTCAAAAAAAGGAGCTGCTGTAGGTTTGATCGATGCAGACATCTACGGCCCGTCTATTCCTATCATGTTTGAACTAGAAGGTGCCAAGCCCAAGGGAACAATGGTAGATGGAAAAAGTAAAATTTTACCAATTGAAAAATACGGGATCAAGCTTTTATCAATCGGGTTCTTCTCTAGCCCGGGACAACCAATTCCCTGGCGTGGACCGATGGTTTCAACTGCAGTCAAGCAATTATTTAATGATGCCGATTGGGGGCAGCTAGATTATCTGATTGTAGATCTGCCACCAGGTACAGGCGACATACATATTACTGTTGCCCAAACCTTCCCTATCACTGGGGCCGTAATTGTGACCACACCTCAGAAAGTTTCACTTGCTGACACCGCTAAAGGAATTGGTATGTTTTTGATGGATTCTATTCATATACCCATTCTGGGGATTGTTGAAAATATGGCTTATTTCACGCCAGATGAATTACCCGATAATAAATATTATATTTTCGGAAAAAGTGGAGGTAAGCTTCTGGCCCAGCAATTTGAAATTCCATTACTTGAAGAAATTCCACTTTTTGCTGGTATTACTGAATCTGGGGACCAGGGTGCGCCCATCGTTTTATCAGATAACCATCCTGGAGCTGAAATCTTTTTAAGACTTGCTGAAAAGGTTGCCCAGCAAATTGCTATTAAAAACGCAGTTTCACCAACTGAAAAAGCACAGGCATAAAATGGCGCTTTATTTGTAAATTTGTTCATATGTCAGTAATAGTCGAGTCAAGCGATTTAAGAGCACGGGTAGAAAAAGCATTAGATCAAATACGCCCGTATCTCAGGACCGATGGGGGTGATGTCGAGGTTATCGAAATCACCAGTGATTTTATATTGAAATTGCAACTTCTTGGTTCTTGCGGATCTTGCCCTATGAGTATGATGACTTTAAAAGCAGGTGTTGAAGAAACAGTCAGAAAAGAAGTGCCTGAAATAAAAGGAATTGTTGCTGTTAGTCCTGACCAGGGTAATCCCGGTCAGGTAATTGCAGCTCAGGAAGGTGCTATTCAGGAAAGTTCTGGTCTGCTAAAGGGTTAACCGATTTTGAAAACGGCAGTTTAATTCTTCCTTGTTTTCTTGTTATGTGGAAATTTCATCTTATAATCAACTTTAATTGCCCCCTTGGTGATAGATTCTAGTCTGTTTTTTAACATTCTCTTTTTCAACGGGCTAAGGTAATCAGTAAATAATTTGCCGTCTATATGATCATATTCATGCATGATGATGCGGGCTGCAATACCACTGAATATTTCAGTATGTTCTATAAAATCCTCGTCCAGATAGATTAACAGAATCGTTTCTTTCCGGCTTATTTCTTCTCTGATATCAGGAATACTAAGACAGCCTTCATTGAAAAGCCATTCTTCTCCCTCTTCATGCAGGCGACGGGCGTTGATAAAAACCTTTTTAAACCCACTGAGCTCGACAGTATCTTCTTCATATGGGGCACCGTCTATTACAAAAAGTCTGATAGAAACACCGACCTGTGGAGCAGCAAGGCCAACCCCTTTTGCATGATACATCGTATCATACATATTGCTGATCAGTTCTTTAAGTCCTGGATATTCAGGTTCAATATTCTGAGCAACTTTTTTTAAAACCGGATCACCGTACGCAACTATTGGTAGAATCATTAAAAGAAAAAATTTACTGCAAATATCTAAAATTTCACTCATATTCTACGGGTTAAATACCCTTGTGGCCTATAAACTCTCCATATATGCCTGTAAAATGAGTGTAGCGCTGACAGTATCCAGTATACCCTTATTTCTTCTGTCACTCTTTTTAACCCCTGAGTCGATCAGTGCTCTCATAGCCATTTTACTCGTATTTCTTTCATTAACTCTTTTTACGGCTATTGTAGGATATAATTTAATTAGTTGACGGCTAAAAGCTTCTGCTTGACCCGCGGTTTCTGACAGAGTGTTATCAAGCTGCCGGGGCTCACCTACAATAAAGCAACTAATCTCTTCAGTTTTCAGGTATTCAGTCAGAAAAAGTTTGATGTCTTTTGGGTGTATTGTTGTTAAGCCTGTTGCAATAAGTTGTAATGTATCAGTTACAGCGATCCCAAGACGCTTAGCGCCATAATCAAAGGCCATTAATCTTGCCATGATTTATTCATTTTATAACAAAAGAAAGGAAATTAAACCATTGTCTTATTTTTACATTATGCTTTTTAAGGATATTCCGGGACACGAGTCGCTTAAATCAACGTTTATAGCAAATATCGTTAAGGGTAAAATGGCCCATGCACGGCTTTTTCTTGGGGCTGAGGGTTCAGCCGCAATGCCGCTTGCCCTTGCCTACGCCCAATATATTCAGTGCCAACAAAGAGGCAAGACCGATTCATGTGGTACCTGTAATGCCTGTTTGAAGAATCAGAAATTTATTCATCCCGATCTTCATTTTAGTTTTCCCTTTGCAGGTAAAAAAGATGATCATTCGAATTTGTTCATTAAAGAGTGGCGCAGATTATTATTGGACAGTCCATTCTTAACCCTTGATGCATGGCAGTCAGAACTTGCTCTTGCGAATAAACAATTGAACATTAATATTAATGAATGCCATCAGGTGCATGCCCGTCTGAGCATGAAGCCTTTTGAATCGGAATTTCAGATATTGATCATGTGGCTCCCTGAATATCTGGGCAAAGAAGGTAATAGCTTGCTGAAACTGATTGAGGAACCCTCTGCCCGTACACAGTTAATCTTTGTTGCCGAAAATAAAGAATTAATTCTGCCAACTATCCTTTCCCGAACCCAGCTGACCCAGATACCGGTTTTTTCAGACATAGAAGTCAGGGAATATCTGCAGCAAAAAACCAAGGTTGATCAAGCAGTTGCAAGTTCATTAGCCTTTTTATCGGAAGGTAATATTGGCTTGGCTATGCGGCTTTTAACTGATATCAAGGATGATTTTACCCCTTTATTCAGCAACTGGATGCAAATCTGCCGTGAAGGTAAACCTGTAAGAATCGTCGAATGGGTTGAGCAGTTTTCACGTTCAGGGAAGTCTGGTATTGGCCGTGAAACACAGAAGAGTTTTATGCATTTTGGCCTTAAAATGATTCGTGAAGCTTTGCTTTTGTCCCTAGGAGTACCCAGCCTCTTAAGAATGAAACCTGACCCGGTAGCAACCGGTTGGTTTCAGTATATTAGCGTTGAAAATGCACCTAAAATAGTTGCAGAGATCGATAAATCAATTTATCATATCGAGCGGAATGCAAATCCTAAAATTCTATTTTTAGATGTATCTTTACGATTGCATAGGCTTTTAAGCAAATAATTCAGGGTACAGAAATAATGCGGCTGTTCGGTAGGGAAGGCCCCCCGTTCACTATATATAGATTAAATAATGGGTTGTGCAACTTGTTCAACAGGTGGATGCGCCCCGGCTGGATGTAAAAGCAATGGAAGTTGCCTTACAGACGGTGGATGCAGCAAACTTGATACATACGACTGGCTTTCCGATATGCAAAATCCGGGTCAGTCAGCTTCTTTTAAAATCGTAGAAATCAGATTTAAAGGTTCAAGAAAAGAATTTTTTGTCAACTCAGAAAACTTTTACCTAGAACAGGGTGACCCTGTGGTAGTTGAAACGGGTTCTAGTGGATTTGATCTCGGTCATATTTCGTTAACAGGTGAATTGGTCAGAATACAGCTTAAGAAAAAGGGTATTACAGATCTTGAGAACCTGAAAAAAATCTATCGCAAGGCTAATTTAATAGATATTGAAAAGTGGAAGGCTGCAAAAACTGCTGAACATGAAGCCATGCATAAAGCAAGGAAGATGGCTCTTGAACTAAAGCTATTAATGAAGCTTAGTGATGTTGAATATCAGGCTGATAAATCAAAAGCTACTTTTTATTATACTGCCGATGAACGAGTCGATTTTCGCGAACTGATTAAAAAACTTGCTGAGGAGTTTAGAATACGCATTGAAATGCGCCAGATAGGTATGCGTCAGGAAGCAAGCCGCCTGGGAGGAATTGGTTCCTGTGGTCGTGAACTCTGCTGTTCGACATGGCTTACAGACTTTAAATCTGTTTCTACTTCAGCTGCAAGATATCAGAATCTTTCGCTCAATACCCTTAAGCTGGCAGGTCAGTGTGGCAAGCTTAAATGTTGTTTAAATTTTGAACTCGATACATACCTTGATGCTCTTAAAGATATTCCTGATCATGTATCGCATATTGATACTTTAAAAGGTGTTGCCCGCTGGCAAAAGACTGATATATTTAAAAAGTTAATGTGGTTCAGCTATCCAGGAGAAGAAAATTGGATTCCACTTCCTGTTTCACGTGTACTTGAACTTGTAGAACTTAATAAAAAAGGTCAGAAACCCGAGGATCTTCAAGAAGCACAAATTTTGCCAAAAGGCCCTGCACCAAGAGTTTTGGATTATGAAAACGTCGTTGGTAAAGACAGTATAACCCGACTTGATGACAGGCAGAAAAAGAAAAAGCGAATAACCAGACAGAAAAATAGTAAACCTAAAGCTTAAGTGCATTGTCATTCACGCCTAAATTTTTGAAAAACTTTTGTCTTCTTTTTATTGCAGGAATTCTACTGTTTTCTTGCAAAGAGTCATCAATTTACGACCGAAGCAAATCTATCGCTGACAATAACTGGAATTTTAATGATAAGAAGGATAATTATTTAGAAATTAAAGATTTGAAAAGCAATTACAACCTGTTTTACAATGTCAGAATTACTAATAATTACAAGTATTCTAATATGTTTGTGCTGCTACATATTTACAGCCCCAAGACCAAGGCTATACAAACCCGCAGACTAGAATTTAAACTGGCAAGCCCCGATGGCAATTGGCTTGGGAAAGGGTCAGGAACTATTATTACATATACGATTCCATTTGCGAATAATATTAAATTTGAAAAAGCTGGAATTTATAACTTTCAACTTGAACAGAATATGCGGGAGCAACCCCTGCGTGATGTTGTTGATGCAGGCCTGCGCATAGAAAAGTCGCATTAATCGCAGAATGCGTTTTATAGACTCTTCAATAAAATTGGTTCAATCGGAAAGGTTTCTTTAATTGATTTTTTTAAGCTGAAGGAGGCTATATATATAAACTTCCTCCTTCAACTTTAATATTCGAAAAATCTAAAATTTATTTTTCAAGTAAAACCACTGCATAGGCTGTGAGTCCTTCCTGCCTGCCAATAAAGCCCATCTGCTCATTTGTTGTTGCCTTAATCGAAACAGCTTCAGGGTCAACACCAGCAGCCTTGGCAATTAAAATCTGCATTCGAGGCACATGGGCCTGTATTTTAGGGGCTTCGAGGCAAATAGAAGTGTCCATATTTGCCACTTTCCAACCTTTTTCCTGAATTAAAACACGCACCCTTTCAAGTAAAAGCAAACTAGAAATGCCCCTGAACTGCTCATCCTTGTCTGAGAAATGATAACCAATATCGCGTAAGTTTGCGGCACCCAGCATTGCATCACAGATGGCATGAATTAATACATCTGCATCTGAATGACCGAAAGCCCCGCTGCTATGGTCCAACAATACCCCGCCAAGATAAAAAGGGTGCCCAATTTTAAGTTGATGAACGTCAAAACCAAAACCTACTCGAATGCTCATAATTAGAATGCTTTATTAAAATGTAACTTTATAACGTCTTAATCCGAATAAAGGACGAAACAATCAGAAGAATCTTAGAAATTCTGTAAAGTAGCTAAAGAATCTTAAGCTATATGCTTAAAATAATTATCATTAAAATACGTTGTTTTGAAGAAACTTCATTTTAGGAAAATAGTAATGAATAGAACCAATTTTACGCTTTTACTAGCTATTCCAGCCTTATTACTCGCGAGTTCATGCAGTAAGAAAGGTGGAGGCGGTGGCCAGCGCTCATCTGCAACTGGTTGGTCTTATAATGACCCGAAAAACGGCGGTTTCCAGCGGTACAATAATGTAAAACAGGCAACAGGTCCAAATTTGGTGCTTATTGAGGGTGGAACCTTTGTAATGGGCCAGATTGAGCAGGATCTTGGTTATGACAATGATAATTTTGAACGCAGAGTAACTGTTGCTTCTTTCTATATGGATCAGACAGAAGTCACTAATATTAACTGGCTTGAATACCTTTATTGGATTCAGCGTGTTTATAAACAATATCCACAGGTTTATCATAATGCCCTTCCTGACACATTGAGCTGGAGAAAAGCGTTGGCCTATAATGAGCCATATGTTAAATATTACCTTAGACATCCCTCTTTTCAGGACTATCCTGTAGTTGGTGTCAGCTGGAAACAGGTACAGGATTTTTGTGTCTGGAGAACAGACAGGGTAAATGAAGAAATACTTGTTGAAAAAGGAATACAGAAGCCTAATCCAACTGAATCTGGTGCTAACAGCTTCAATACTGATTCGTATTACGCGGGTCAGTACGAAGGTCTTGTGAAGAAAAATTTGAAAGATCTTGACCCTGCCAATAAAGGCAAAACCCGTGGCGTAAGAATGCAGGATGGAATTTTATTACCTGCTTACCGTTTACCAACTGAAGCAGAATGGGAATATGCTGCATTATCTTTAAAGGGAAACGAAGATTATGAAAACATTGCTGAAAAGAAAATATACCCCTGGAATGGTCTAACTACCCGGAGTTCAAAAGGAAAGACTATGGGCTTAATGCTTGCGAATTTCAAAAGAGGCAGAGGAGATAATATGGGTGTTGCAGGTTACCTGAATGATGGTGGAGATGTGACTACAAAAGTAAAAAGCTTTCCTCCAAATGATTTTGGCCTGTTTGATATGGCCGGTAATGTCAGTGAATGGGTAGAAGATGTATATCGCCCGATGTCATTTGAAGACGTCCAGGACTTTAATCCATACCGCGGTAATGTTTACAAGAAAGTACTTGGCGATTCATTAGGTAAAGCTGCCAAGAAGGATAGTCTTGGACACCTTACAGAAATACTTGACACTACTCACTATAAGAACCCTGATGTTCGTGGTGAAGGTGATGAAAAGGTAAACTTTGCATATGGTAAAACATCACTGGTAAATGATAAATCGCGTGTTTATAAAGGAGGTTCATGGAACGACAGAGCATACTGGTTAACTCCAGGTGCAAGAAGATTTATGGACGAAAATAAATCATCTGCCGAAATAGGTTTCAGATGTGCTATGATCAGGGTTGGTTCTCCGGAAATCGGCAGAGGCCAGAAGCCTAAGTTTAAAGCACGTTCAGTTAGTTCGAGTAAGATAAAATAAAACTTAAACTACCCAATTTGAAAAGGCCCGTTTCTAAACAAAACGGGCCTTTTTTGTAAATTAATTTTATAGGCAGAACTTAGTTGGCTGGTAATCTTCTACGCCGTGCCCGGTTTCTTTATAGTCTTGACAGAGCCCGTGTGGCTAGTAATCCTCTCCGCTGAGCTCAATTTCTTTCCAGGTTTGCCTGCTGTAATATTTAAGCATCACCCAGTAGATCAATACAGCAGGAATGAGAAGTACCCAGATTGTAGTATTCCAGTGTGAAAGCTTAAACTGCCCGTAGGCAAGAATACCCCCTACTGTGATGGTAAAAAAAGTCAGTAGTATTTTTCCCCCTGAGCTCTTGATCAGCACAGGCTTTGAGAAAGGAAATCCCTTTACAGTAAAAAGCGCGATCACCAGGCCAACGATCTGTGCGATGATAAAGGCCAGTAGTAAATTGCTGATCGCCTGGGTGCCCCATAGAAAAAGAATAGGGACACTTAAAAACAGGCAGTATGGGAAAAAATACAGGGTCATAAGTGCCTTGAACATACCAGAAAGAATTTTTCCCGGTTCGGTTAGGGGAGCTGCATAATATACCCAGGCGGCCTTATATTTAGCACTCAGCCACACCTGATTCAGGATAGTAGAAATGATCATAATACTGAAGTAGATCAGAAAGATATAATTACTGCCTTCCTGCATTTTGACCATTTTTTCCTGAAGAGTTCCATTATCCCCTTTCATGAACAGGAAAAAAAAGTAAACAGGTACATAGGCAAAAGCAGGGAAAATCTTCATCTTAAATTCTCTTGTTCTGAATGCCAGTTTCCAGGTAATCCGGAACCCAGCATTTTCTACTGGATCAGGAGCCAGCAGATCAGCGACCCGGTCAAGTATTCCAGGCTGGTATGTTGCTTTCTGGGTGGTATTGCTTGTTTCACCGTCAGATGTTGATAAAGTAGTCAGTAACTGGTTAAATCCAGGCGCCAGTACCTTTACGACGAACCAAAGACCTGCTACAGGCACGATCAGGCTGGTAAGGGCGAGTAAGGCACCTGACAGGCCAGCACGACCAGGATGTATCAATGCCTCATTCAGGCCAGCTATCCAGGTCGGGGGTAAGAAATACACCCAGGTATGACTGCTAAGTTTAAAATTTTCAATCATCGATATTTTTATCAGCCGGGGCAAAATATAATAACCGACAAAAATTGCAACTGAAAAGGCGATCTGAAAGTAGCTGATGATGTCTTTAAAAATTTGGGGGCTTACGGCCCTTATCAGCAGAAAATAAACAATATTAACCAGTAGAATGCTGATCCCTGTGGCCATGACAAGCTGTATCAGGAATACAGGCATCGCTACAATCCCGTCAACATATCCAACCATAATTAATCCTGCCAGACCTTGAAGCAGTGCCAGACGCATGACGTAAATTCCCACATGCAGAATTCGGGCCATAGACATTGTGCGGTCATTTACCGGACGGGGGCCAATAATATACTGATCACGAACATCGATCAGCACGGAGGTGAAGTCACTGATCAGAGTCAGGATCATCATGATCATAAAGAGCGAAAAATACAGGGTCTGGGCAATCAGCGGTGCAGTTGAGAGGAATAATAGAGCTCCGTATAAGGCACCAAGAATTATCGTGGTAACCGTAACTTTAGCAGATGATGCAGGGGCTGCAGATTTATTGGTATTGGTAAAAAGTGTAGACGGCCTGCGGCTATCCATCAAGAGTTTGGTTGCCAGAATATCGTTAAGCTGCACTGTATTCACTCCCATTTTGTTAAGCACCGGATATAAGGGGCTGATTATTTTAAGGGTGACGCGGTTCATTTCCTCGGGGCTGAAAAAATTCAGAAGCCTGGATAGTACGTTATTTGCCATCGGACTTAGTTAAACGCATTTAAAATACCGTCAATTTCTTGGCTCGATTCGTCACGGCCGGTAAGTTTGGCAAAGATTTTCTCCAGCGTGTCGCTGTAATTCTGCTTCAGGGATTCAAATGATCCATCGGCTAGAATTTCGCCCTGGTTGATCAGCAGGATCCGGTCACTGACTTTTTCTACTACATCCATCATATGGCTACAGTAAAAGATTGTTTTACCTTCCTGGGCCAGACGCATGATTAATTCTTTGATCATGATTACAGCATTCGCGTCAAGGCCCGAAAGAGGCTCATCCAGAATAATGATCTGAGGATTATGAATGATGCCTGAGATAAGCAGTACCTTCTGCTTCATACCCTTTGAGAATGTATCCATTCGGTCATTTAGCTGGGCACCAAGACCAAAACTGTTCAGTAGTTTCACTGCCCGCTCAGAAAGCAGTTTGCCTTCCATGCCGTAGAGCTTCCCAATAAAGTTCAGGTATTCCATTGGGCTGAGTACATCATATATTTCTGCATTTTCAGGAACATAACCGATCAGCTTTTTTGCTTCCTGAGGATTATCCCTGACATTAATTCCGCCTATGGTAACTTCACCTTCGAAGTCATTGATCAGACCACAGAGGATTTTGACGGTCGTAGATTTGCCGGCTCCGTTCGGGCCTATATAGCCGATTACCTGACCAGGATAAATATCAAGTGAGAGATCATGTAATACGACTTTAGAACCATATGATTTCTTGACATTTGAAATCCGGATCAGCGGTGTCCCGTTTTCCTGCAGTGTAGCTTCAGGAAAAGTAGTTGTTTCAGGAGCCGGCTGTTCCGGTGTCCCGTTCAGGTTAAGTGCTGACTTAATCGGTTGAAAGGGTAATTCGTTTAAATTACAGGATGTTTCTTCCATAAGTATCGTGTTACGGCCTTAATATAAGGCTTAGTGGTCTTATTATTTAACAATTGGAAATTAGTTTCGTTTTTGAGCTTAATCGTAACTATCGCTACATTAGAGCAATGAATATCGAAGAAATCTATACGCGGTATCTGGCCTATCCCGAAATTTCAACTGACACCAGAACGATCACCTCCGGCTGTATCTATGTAGCCCTTAAAGGCAATAATTATAATGGAAATACTTTTGCGTTGCAGGCGCTGAATCAGGGTGCGGCAAACGTGATTGTTGATGAGCTGATCAGTAATGCCCCCCGGGAAGATGACCGGATTATTCAGGTTGAAAACTGCCTGCAGACTTTGCAGGATTTGGCAAGGTATCACCGCCTGCAGCTGAATATCCCTTTTCTTGGAATCACTGGTTCAAACGGTAAAACAACCACTAAGGAACTGATCTATTCTGTGCTGTCTGAAAAGTTTAACACCCATGCCACCAAGGGCAACCTGAACAATCATATAGGAGTGCCCCTGACGATTCTTGCTATAAAGCAGGAGGCTGAGTTTGCCATCATCGAAATGGGCGCAAATCATCCCCTTGAAATTGAACTGCTCAGTTCTATCTGCCAGCCTTCCTGCGGAATGATTACGAATGTCGGGTATGCTCACCTTGAAGGCTTCGGTGGGTTCGAAGGGGTAAAAAAAGGTAAGAAAGAGCTGTATGATTTCCTTTCCAAAGAGCAGCGCCAGGCTTTTGTCTGGTCAGGTTCAACCGATCTGCTTTTTATGAGCTCGGCACTGAAGAATCGTTTCTTCTATGGATCAAGCGTAAGCGATCAGATTCAGGGTGAGGTCTTAAGTGCTGATCCCTTTCTTCATATCAGGTGGAAGCAGCATACGCCTGGCGCTGATCTAACAACCCCCAAGGCAGCTTCAAACAACACAGTACAACGCCTGGAAACTAGCGGGGTTAACAGCCCGGGAACTAACGGGGTCAAGAGCCCTGAAGATACTTTTGAGGTCATAACCCAGCTCACCGGGCGGTATAACCTGCCAAATTTGCTGGCAGCAATCAGTATCGGGGTATACTTCGGGCTAAGCCCTAAAGAAATTAATCAGGGCCTAGGCAGTTATCAGCCAGCTAATAATCGTTCACAACTTCAGAAAAGTGCCCATAATGACCTGATTCTTGATTTTTATAATGCCAATCCGAGTAGTATGCAAGCCGCTCTTGAAAATCTTGACCAACTGAACCATCCGCAAAAAATGGTGATTCTGGGCGATATGTTCGAACTGGGTGAAGAAAGTGCGAAAGAGCATGAGGCAATCCTGGGTATTGTAAGGAATATGAATTTAGGTAGGGCATTACTCATCGGTCCGGCTTTTTTGAAGCTGAAGCATTTATTGCCGGCCGGGATATTTTTTGAATCAGCCGCTGAGGCCGAAGTTTACCTTAAGGCGCATCTTGTAGAAGACAATCTCATCCTGATCAAAGGATCGAGAGGCATAAAGCTTGAGAAATTACAACCTTACTTATAGTATTTTGGGTACCTCCGACTATTTATATTTCTACCTGAAGAAACAGGCTAAGCCTTCGTCTTCTTTTTTGAAGGTTCAAAACTGCAATGACAGTCTTCACCACAACCCCCTTTTTTACCAGGCAATAAGGGCTTGATAAGAAGGCGCCCTACGTAAATAGCGGCGATGGTAAAAATCAGAATAACCAGATAGTGCTGAACCATAGCACAAAGGTACACTATTAAGAATTATTCCAGATAAAATAATCTCGAAACTCAATGATAAAAGTACAATTGCTAATTCCAATTGGAATTGGTAATTTTGCACTTTCTTTGAACATAGCACATGCAAAAACTCCGTAACATAGCAATCATTGCCCACGTTGACCATGGCAAGACTACACTGGTTGATAAAATTCTTCATCAGACCAATCTCTTCCGTGACAATCAGGAAACTGGAGATCTAATTCTTGACAATAATGACCTTGAAAGAGAAAGAGGAATCACTATTGTATCGAAGAATGTCGCCGTTCAGTACAAAGACACTAAGATCAATATCATTGATACTCCTGGACACGCTGATTTCGGTGGTGAAGTTGAGCGGGTATTAAAAATGGCCGATGGTGTTATTTTACTGGTTGACGCTTTTGAGGGTCCGATGCCACAAACAAGGTTTGTTACTCAGAAAGCCCTGGCACTGGGCTTAAAGCCAATTGTCGTAATTAATAAAGTTGATAAACCAAACTGCCGCCCAGACGAAGTTCAGGAAGGTGTATTTGAACTGTTCTTCAATCTTGAGGCAACAGAAGATCAACTTGATTTTCCTACCATTTATGGTTCTTCTAAACAAGGCTGGATGAGTACTGACTGGAATAATGTTACAACTGATATAACTGTATTGCTCGATACAATTCTTGAGCATATACCACAGGCTCCAACAGTTGAAGGCACACTTCAAATGCAGATTACCTCACTTGATTATTCTTCATTTGTTGGCCGAATAGCCGTTGGAAGAGTTGCAAGAGGAACCATATTTGAAAATCAGGCAGTTTCTTTGGTTAAGAAAGATGGAAAAATCGTTAAGTCAAGAATTAAAGAACTGTATACATTCGAAGGCCTTGGAAAGGTCAAGGTTAAAGAAGTTCATTGTGGTGATATCTGTGCCGTAGTAGGTATAGAAGGATTTGAAATTGGCGATACGCTTGCTGATAATGAAGCTCCTGAGGCTCTTCCGTTCATTAAAATTGATGAACCGACGATGAACATGTTGTTTACCATCAATAACTCACCTTTCTTTGGAAAAGAGGGTAAGCTGGTAACATCACGCCATTTACGTGACCGTCTTTTCAAAGAGATGGAAAAAAACCTGGCCCTTCGTGTTGATGAAACAGATTCTCCTGATGCATATCTTGTATATGGCCGAGGTATTCTGCATTTATCGATTCTGATTGAAACCATGCGTCGTGAGGGGTATGAATTACAGGTTGGACAGCCTCAGGTTATCGTAAAAGAAATCGATGGTCAGAAACATGAGCCAATAGAAATGCTGATCGTTGATGTGCCTGGTGAAGTAGCCGGTAAGGTGATTGAACTGGTAACCCAGCGCAAAGGTGATCTGCTTGTGATGGAGCCAAAAGGTGATTTACAGCATCTTGAGTTTGAAATACCATCACGTGGTATTATTGGTCTGCGAAACAATGTACTGACTGCTACTGCAGGTGAGGCTATCATGGCACATAGATTTAAAGATTATCAGCCATGGAAAGGTCCAATTCCAAATCGTACAAATGGTGTTTTAATCAGTATGGACAAGGGTTCTACAACCGCTTATGCAATTGACAAGCTTCAGGATCGTGGTAAGTTTTTTATCGACCCAGGCATTGAAGTTTACGAAGGACAAATTGTTGGAGAGCATATTCGTGCAGGTGATCTGGTAGTTAACCTGACAAAAGGTAAACAGCTTACAAACATGCGTGCTTCAGGTAGTGATGATAACGTTCGTCTGACTCCGGCAATCAAGTTTTCTCTGGAAGAATTCATGGAATATATTCAGAATGATGAGTATATCGAGGTTACTCCTGTTTCAATGCGGATTCGTAAGATCTATTTGAATGAAGGTGAACGCAAGCGTAACAGTCATAAGTTCGTATAAGAGACTATTTCTTATATAAGGTTTCAAAGAAGCAATCAATAGCTTAAGTTTAGCTCTTGATTGCTTCTTTTTAGTTACAGGCAGCTACAGCTTAAAATCTACATGAAGAAAATACTTTTAGTTTTCGGCACCCGGCCCGAGGCCATAAAAATGGCCCCGGTTTATGCAGAACTAAAGAAACATACCGTATTATTTGATACCCGGGTTTGTGTTACTGCCCAGCACCGGGAAATGCTTGATCAGGTTCTTGATTTTTTTTCAATAAAAACAGATTACGACCTGAATCTGATGAAAGCCGGGCAAAGCTTAAATCAGATCCAGGCGAGCGTTCTGATTGCACTTAAACCGATTCTGGAAGAATTCAGGCCTGACTTGGTTCTCGTGCATGGTGATACGACGACGACCATGGCAGCTTCGCTATCTGCTTTTTATGAACGCATCCCAGTTGGCCATGTTGAAGCAGGATTAAGGTCATTTAATAAATACGCTCCTTATCCTGAAGAGATTAATCGTCAGGTTACTACCAGAATTGCGAGCTATCATTTTGCCCCGACAGAGTTAGCCCGTCAAAATCTGTTGAATGAACATATTGCTGATGCAGCTATACTGGTCAGTGGTAATACAGTTATAGACGCTTTATTTTCAGGGTTATCTATTTTAAACCATAGGCACAGCCCCGCCATTGAATTAATAAAACCCCTTCTCGATACTTCACGCAAAATTATTCTTATTACTGCCCACCGGCGTGAAAATTTTGGTGATGCATTTGAAAATATGTGTCAGGCGATGCTCGCTATTAGTAAAAGAACAGATGTGCAATTGGTTTTCCCAGTGCATATGAATCCGAATGTACGTGAGATCGTTTTCAGACTCCTGGGCAACCAACCTAATATAGTATTGATTGAACCACAGCCTTATGAAGCATTTTTATACCTGATGCAACAGGCCACCCTGATATTGACTGATAGTGGCGGTATTCAAGAAGAAGCCCCGAGTCTGGGCATTCCGGTGCTGGTTATGCGTGATAATACTGAACGACCAGAAGGTGTAGATGCAGGGGTGGTAAAATTAGTAGGTACCAGTAAAGAGGCAATAATAGCAGAAGCATTTGCCCTACTCGATGATAATGCCTATTATACAACTATCAGCCAAAAGGCAAATCCTTTCGGTGACGGATTTGCGGCTCGTAAAATTGTTGATTTTATAGCAAAACTTTTTAATTAATATGACAAGGATCTGCATTGCGGGATTAGGATATATTGGATTGCCTACTGCCGCCTTACTTGCGAACAGGGGCTTTTTTGTGCACGGTGTTGATGTAATTCCATCGGTGGTTAGCACCATAAATAAAGGTGAAATACATATCATTGAGCCTGAGCTTGACACCTTCGTGCGATCTGCCGTGCAATCAGGAAAGCTCACAGCAAACCTTGTTCCTGCACTGGCTGATGTTTTTATTATTGCTGTTCCAACGCCTTTTAAAGAAAATAAGGAACCTGACCTGAGTTATGTTTTTAGTGCAGCAAAAGCGATTGCTCCCTTCCTGAGGGCTGGTAATCTGGTCATTTTGGAATCAACTTCTCCTATCGGCACTACCCAGAAAATTAAAGATTTACTCGAAAGCCAGGGCATAAATGTTGCTGAACTGTTTATCGCCTATTGTCCTGAGCGTGTTTTGCCAGGGCATGTGATGAAAGAACTTATCGAAAATGACCGTATAGTTGGTGGTCTTACTCCCGAAGCAACTGATAAAGTTGCCTCATTCTATAAAAAGTTTGTTTCAGGTGAGGTATTAAAAACAGAAGCCAAAACGGCAGAACTCTGCAAACTAGCAGAAAACTCTTACCGTGATACCAATATTGCCTTTGCCAATGAACTATCATTAATTTCAGATGCAGCAGGTGTTGATGTTTGGGAACTGATAAAACTGGCCAACAAACATCCAAGGGTTAATATCCTGCAACCCGGTACTGGTGTTGGAGGGCATTGCATTGCAGTAGATCCCTGGTTTATTATTTCAGCCTATCCTGAGCAGAGTAAACTGATTCGGTGTGCCCGTGAAATCAATACGTATAAAACAGAATGGGTAATCGAAAAGATCAGCCTTGAAGCAAAACGAATTTCACTGGTATTGGGGCGGGCAGCGGTCATTGCCGTTTATGGATTGTCTTTTAAGCCAGATATTGATGACCTGCGTGAATCTCCTGCTATTCATGTCTATACTGCATTAAAAGCAGGTCATTCTGTTCTGGCTGTAGAGCCTCATGTTAAGTCACATGCCACGATTAAGCTGGTCGATTTAAATCAGGCGCTGGATTCGGCAGACTTGCATGTATTCCTGGTTGCCCACAAGCAGTTCAAAACATTGAATCTTGAAGGTAAAACGGTACTTGATTTTTGTAATCTGAAAAAATAATGATGCTGAAAGTACTTTTTGTTCAGGGAGGACTACCAGCCTATTTCAAGTTTATTTTAAACCGGATGAATGGTATTCCCGGGCTAGAGATAATGGAGATTATTCCCTCAGGAAAAGGTTCAACCCTGGGTGCGGGAGTTAAAGAAGACGGAGCAAATGTGAGTTTTAAAATTTACAGACTCGAAGAGTACAAAGCTTGGTATGGTAAGTCTTTTTTCAAAAATTTCGAAGCAACTGTATTAGAAGCTGATCCGGCAATAATTGTATTAGGCTGGCCTTATATGATGCATTTCGCTTTTAATCCAGTATTATACTTCCGAATGAAAAGTAAGGGTATAAAAATAATTCATAGGGATATTCCATTTAATACCCCTGTTTTTGGCAAAACAATCCAGTATTATCGGCAGAACCTGAACAGGCAGGAAAATATGGAGGGAGAGCCTGGTTCTTTCACCGGGCTTATGGCGTTCATGGCCCTGACATTGATTCGCAGTATTTATTTTAGGATGGCAGATGCCCACTTATATTATACAGATGAGTCACGTGAGATTATCGGCAGTTATGGAATTGCCCAGAACACCATTTTTGTTTCCGCTAATTCTCCTGATACTGATATGTTGCTCGGGGTAAATGAAAAGATACAGCTTGAACCCCGATTATTACCCATAAATCAATTCAGACTCATCCATATTGGCAGGTTGGTGAAATGGAAACGTGTAGATCTTATTCTTACAGCAATGTCTCAACTAAAAAATGATTTTCCTTCAATAGAATTACTCATTGCTGGTTTTGGGCCTGATGAAGATGCGCTGAAAGATCAGGTTAAAAGTCTGGGACTAGAAAAAGCAGTAAAATTTTTAGGTGGAATTTATGAACCTGATCTTCTTGGCCGTTACCTAAATGAATCAGCCATTTATATTTTGGCAGGCATGGGCGGGCTTTCAATTAATGATGCCATGTGTTTTGCCAAACCCGTAATCTGTTCAGAAGCCGATGGCACTGAAAAGCGTTTGGTCAGAGAAGGGTTTAACGGGTATTATTTTAAGAATGGTGATGCTACTGAACTTGCCAAAAAAATCAGAATCTTATTCTCAGACCCAGAAAAAATCAAATTATTTGGCTTTCGTTCTCATGAAATTATTAAAAACGAAATAAATATTCATACTGTGATCGATCAGTATATCAGTGCCTTTAATTTTGCGACCAATAATGCTTATCTACTTACCGTACCCGAATCCAAGAATTGATTATGCAAGATAACTACAGGCTTTATCCGAAACGCCATTCACCCCGTTATGTACATCTAACGCGGTTGAAGAATCAAACTTTTAAATTCATCGATGAATTGACAGGAACAGGGTCTGATAAAGTTTTACTTGATTTTGGTTGTGGTGATATGCCGTATAAAGAAGTGATACAGTTAAAGGTAGCAGCTTATCTGGGTATTGATTTACAAATGAACCCTAAAGCTGATTATCCTATTGACTTTGATAGTAAAACGACCCTGCCAGATTCGTTTGGTGATATCATTTTATCGAATCAGGTTCTTGAACATGTCGATTCACCTTCTGGATATCTGAAAGAGGCTTATCGTCTGCTAAAACCAGACGGCAGAATTTTACTTTCAACACATGGGTACTGGTTTTATCACCCAACCCCAAACGATTATTGGAGATGGACCAGCGCAGGATTGAGAAAGACAATAGAAGCAGAAGGGTTTGAAATACTAAAGTTTCACGGTATTATGGGTCTTGCTGCCAGTGGACTTCAATTATTTCAGGATGGCTTGATTTTTAAGATGCCAAAATTTTTAAGGCCGGTGTTTTCTTTTACCATGCAGGTTTTAATCAGCCTTTTCGATAAAGTCAGTACCCAGGAACAAAAAGACAGAGATGCTTCACTCTATGTTATTATTGCAAAAAAGAAAACCTGACAAATCTCGGGTTTCATATAAGACCAATAATTTAAAATTAAACTCAGGAAATGACTGAAACTGACACGATGTCAACTAGGCTGAATCTCTGTATTTCCAAGCCAAACGGAATAAATTATTCAGAAACGTTTATAGATTCTCAGATAAATTTACTACCGGGAAATAAAAAAGTAGTCTATGGTGGGTTTTTCCCTTTATTCGGGCATCAGAAAACCTATCTTATTAAAAGTCGTACAAATCTGATAGAATACCTGATCAGGAAGCGGATTTTTCATCAAAAAGAGATAAGGGTTCGTACAAAAGCCTTTGCCAAATATCTGGCTGAAAATAAAATTCAGGTGGTACTTGCTGAATATGGTTTGACAGGAGCTCTTATCAGAGAATCATGTGAAATCGCACATGTTCCTATGGTTATCCATTTCCATGGTTTTGATGCACATGTAAGAAGTGTGACAGATGAATATGCCAACTTGTACAAAAAGGCATTTGCCTACGCGGATAAAATAATTGCTGTGTCAAAACCCATGCGACAAAGCCTAATTGAACTGGGAGCACCCCCTGAGAAAGTATTATTAATACCCTATGGAGTAGATGCAAGCCTTTTTACCCAGTGTAGACCGTCTGAAAACCCCCTTGTATTTCTTGCAGTTGCACGCTTTGCTGAAAAGAAATCTCCGTTGTCAACACTGTCAGCATTTGCGAAGGTCTTGGAACAGTTTCCTCAGGCCAAATTAAAAATGGCAGGAATAGGCCCTCTCTGGGAACAGGCTAAACTAATGGCTAAATCGCTTGGAATTAGTAGCAATGTCTGTTTTCTTGGAGTACAGACCCCATTCCAGGTTGCAGCCCTTATGCGAACTTCAAGAGTCTTTGTACAGCACAGTGTTATTGCACCAGGGGGTGATAGTGAAGGTACACCTAATAGTATTCTTGAAGCCGCTGCAAGCTGTTTACCCGTGATCAGTACTTTTCATGCAGGCATTCCAGAAGCTGTGCTTGATCAGGTTACAGGTTTGCTGGTAAAAGAGCATGATATTGATGCTATGGTCAGTTGTATGTGTAGGCTGGCTGCTGATCCTGAATTATGTGATAAGATGGGCCTTGCCGCGCGGAGGCATATTGAATTGAATTATCAGTTAGCTATTCAGATTGGAAAACTCGCAGCTGTATTAATAGCGGTGGGCTTAAGGGACTTAGGTACTCTTGATAAATAGTGCAATTGAAGATAGTTCAGGAATGATCATTGCAGCCGTCTTACTCTTAAACCATATTAATTATTCCAGGAAAAGATGGGCATAGTAACACGTCAGGGTTTATTTTTCACGTTAATTTCCTATTTGGGAATAATAGTGGGAGCTATAAATGTGCTATTTCTGGTACCCCGCCTGATGGGAATGTCCAATTACGGAATTCTGAATCTATTGGTTGCTATCAGTATTATCTATTCTCAGATTTCCCAGATAGGTATACCTTCTATTCTTATAAAGTTCTTTCCGGCTTTTAGAACAGAAAATAAACTACATGCAGGATTCATTACCTGGATCTCTCTTCTGGGCTTGCTTTCATTTATTGTTTGTACAGGCGTTTTCCTGGGTTTCAGGTCTCAGATTTTAAATTATTATGCTGATAAATCTTCAGGCTTTGCTCCTTATTTTTTTCAGGTAATTCCGCTCGCATTTTTTACAATTCTTTATGCAGCCCTTGATACGATTACCCGGTCATTATATAAAAGTATCTTTTCAGCCTTTCTGAATGATATTGCTTTAAAGCTGATTACTTCAGTAGGAATTTTGCTTTTCTACTTCGGCCTGATTAGCTTTTCCCAATTTATCTATATCTATATTTATTCAAGTGGTTTAGTTGGCCTTCTTATAATTGCCCAGTTATGGCTGATGAATGAATTTAAATTTACCCTGAAACTGGATATCCCGAAAGAAAAGTCAGTTGAACTTATACGCTACGGATTCTATAACCTGCTGGCCGGATCAACGTTAATTCTTGTTCAAAAGACTGATGTTATTATGTTGGCCCATTTCACCAATGAGGCAATTGTGGGAGTCTATGTTACTTTTATCTATATAAGTTCAGTAATCCTGATACCATCAAAATCAATAAACAGGCTTGCTTATACCTTGATCGCAGATCATTTTGTCAAAAATGACCTGAAGTCAATTGGCGTAATCTATAGCCGTACATCTATTATACAAATGCTTCTTGGCTGTTTTATCTTTACGGGAATATTGCTTAATAAAGAGAGTTTATTGTTGATTCTCCATAAACCCTTGTTTCGTACAGAATTCAAGTCGTTTTACTGGTTAGGGCTGGCAATTCTGATTGATATTACTGGTGGGCTGAATACTTATATTATTGCAATTTCTCATAAATTCAGAATCAGTACCCTGATTCTGATCTGTTCTTTTGTTTTATGTCTGGTTATGAACTGGGTGCTCATTCCATATTACGGGAGTATGGGAGCTGCCATGGCCCTTTTTATTTCAAACGCATTCTTGAATTTCACCAACTGGTTCTATATCAGAATGCGCTTCAAACTACAACCCTTTACTTCAAAGCATTTGATTATGGTGCTCATAACAACCTTCACAATTGCCCTGTTTTCATTTTTCCCTTATCTGGGCAATATATTCATTGATATTTTAGTAAGAAGTACCCTTATAACCCTGGTATTTGGTTTGCTGGTTATTGTTTTTAAAATCTCTCCTGATATCAACCATCAACTGCTAAAATGGAAAAATACCTGTTATAGATATATTGGTTATTGATTTTAGTAAATGTTTTTCAGCCGGCTTTTTATAAACCGTATACGGCTTGCCTTTTTTGATAAGACGGGGTTGTTGATAATGGGGTTAATCACCTTTTCTATAAGTCGGGTTATAATTGAACGTTTCGACCCAGCTATATAAGATTCCTGTTTCCAGGGTGCCGTTTCCTTTATTAGCACAATATGCACGTAATCTCCTGGATGCCATACGTGAACCTGCTTATATAGGATAAGCTCTGTAGCCGTATCTTCAGAAAGTTGTTGTGCGACTTTTGACGTGATATTCTCATCAACAGGTTGCAGGCCACCCTCTACAAAGTTGCGCAGGTATTCTAGATATCTTGGAGTTGGACAGCTGAGTATGATTTTGCCCCCTGGTTTTAGGGCAGCCTTTAATGCCTCATGTAATACCACCCTGTCTGAAGCTTTAATATGTTCGTACACATCCATTAAAACAATCAGGTCGAATTTATTCTTGAAAGAATCCTTTTCAAGATATCCTTGTTTGAATTTAACCTGACTATTGCCAAATAACCTGGTGGCTATCTCAATTGACTTTGAACTTATATCGATACCAGTAACGGTTGACCGCTTCCATTTTTTCCCCATCCGATGGCAGATATCGCCAATACCACAACCAACTTCCAGGATTTCAGTTGGTTTATCGGGAGCATAGGCGAGAATAGTTTTCCAAGCAAGCTCTATTCTAGGATTTATGTCTGTAAATCCTTTAATTTTTCCATCTATATGGGTATTATAATATTCTTCAATCAATTCTTCAACCATTGTTCACATTCAATTTTACCATAAACTTTTAAAAATACGCATAATATCAATAATTTGTATTTTTATGGCATTTTCAAGGCATGCAAAATAAATGACAGAAGGAGGAAACCGGTTTTTAAAAACCCCATTAGTAGAAAAATCAGAAAAGCCCCTGATCAGTATTATCACAGTAGTTTATAATGCCCAGGAAATACTCATACCCACACTTTTAAGTGTTTTTAACCAGACATATCAGCAAATAGAATTTATTCTCATAGATGGGGCCTCAACTGATAAGACGCTTGAAATGGCCCTCAACTATTCAGAAAAAATTGATTACTGGCGTTCTGAAAAGGATTCAGGCATTTATGATGCAATGAATAAAGGCCTTGAGGCAGCAAGTGGCGAGTATGTTTTTTTTCTGAATGCTGGCGATGAGTTGCATCATCCGACTGTTATTGCAGAGATTTTTTCTGGTAAAAAAAGGGGTAATCTATATTATGGTTCTGTTGAACTCATAGATCAGTCAGGAAAATGTATTGGTGAACGCCGTCATAGACCTCCAGAAAAACTAACCTGGAAAAGTTTTAGAATGGGCATGCTGGTTAGCCATCAGGCATTTATTCCTGAGCGCCGAATTACTGCTGCTTATCGTACTGATTTAAAAATCAGCGCTGATATTGACTGGTGTATATCCTGCATGAAGAATGCAGCGGTGATTGTTAATACGCATCAGGTAATTTCAAAATACCTTGTAGGAGGCTTGTCAAGGCAAAACACATTCCTTTCCTGGAAAGAACGCTTCTCTGTTATGAAAAAGCACTATGGCCTGGCAACATCCGTCTTTTACCACTTTATAATTATCCTTCGTTTCACCGGTTATTACCTGACCAGCAGAAGACTTGACTGATCTATGAAAATTCTTCATCTGAATACATTTGGGCAAACAGGTGGTGCAGGCATTGCGGCAGGCAGACTTGTCTATGCTCTGAACGAAGTGTTGCCTGGTACAGCTTCTTTGATGAGCGCCTATGAAAGCGGAAAAGACCTCTCGGTCAGCGATAAGCTGCGTAAAGTAAGGACCCTTGCCCGTTCAGCGGCCGATCTCCTATCTGCCCGTACTTCGGGTCTGAAAAAGGAAAACAGCTTTTTATTCTCCTCCGCAAAATATGGCCGGAATATAGCAGCAGATGCGGAAGTCGTCTCCGCTGATATTCTGCATATCCACTGGATCAACCAGGGTTTTCTTTCCATCTCCGATCTCGAAGAACTGGCCCGTCTGGGTAAGCCAGTAGTTATCACTATGCATGATATGTGGCTGCTTAGCGGAGGTTGTCATTATAGCGGAGACTGCCGTAATTACGAACAGTATTGCGGAAACTGCTTTATGCTCTCCAGCCCCAGTCCGGCTGATCTCTCTTCCATGAACTGGAAACGTAAACAGGATATGCTGAAAGTACTTAAGCCAGTAATTGTCACCTGCAGCAACTGGCTTAGGGAAACAGCTATTAAAAGTAAGCTCCTCGACCTTTTTGACATAAGTACTATCCCCAACCCGATCGATACCGAAGTTTTTAAACCCTCCAGTATGAAGCTGGCAAAAATCAAGCTTGGTTTTACACCTGATGAGCTCATCATGACTCTCTCAGCCTTCAAACTCAACGACCCCAGGAAGGGCTACTCCTATTTTATAGAAGCCATGTACTTTCTGAAGAAGAATAAGGATATGCAAGGTAAACCCATCCGCCTGGTACTGATCGGGAATGCCGGCAAGACTGAATTATCAGAACTGCCTTACCCAGTTACCTATACCGGTTACCTGACAGACCCGGCCGAGATCATTGCCTATGGTCAGGCTACCGACATCTTCGTTCTGCCTTCCCTTGAAGATAATTTGCCCAATACGGTTATGGAAATGCTGGCACTCGGGGTACCTGTAGTGGCCTTTAATAACGGAGGTCTGCCCGATATGATCGATCATAAGCAGAACGGATATCTTGCCTATTATAAGTCAGCGGAAAGCCTGGCCCGGGGTATCGCCTGGACGATCAAAGACCTCGAGTTCAGTCCCCGCCTGCGAAAAGCCGCCCGCAAAAAGGTGATACAAAATTTCGAACTCATCCACGTGGCAGATCAGTACATAGAGCTGTATTGCAAAGTATTAGGGTTAAATAAAATTAATTAAAATTCTTCACGCTAAATTTAATTGCTATATTGAGAGTATGTTATTACCCTTAGGCATTTAAAATAAAAATTTGGAGGAGTTTTAATTGATCGTAACCTGCAGGATTTTTCTTATTCTGACCATTTATGTTTTTATTACTTCCGGCTTTCAAACAAACGCGCAGACCATCCCTGCATCAGGCTATACCCAGTGTGGTACCTCCGGAATTGATGGAACGACCAATATCAGTAGTTCGATCAATACCTATTTCCCGTCTCAGCAAAATGTTACCCTGACACAGGGAGCTAGCAGTATACAATTGTCTGCCGTTCCGGGAACTGACAGGTACGGAAATAATTTTGGAACAGTTCCTATAGCTTCAGGAGACCTGTTGCTTATTATTCAATCACAGGATGCAGGCATCGACTTTTCGAATACAGTTTTGTACGGCTCGGGTAACCCTTCATCAGGCCCTGATAATTTCGGCGCTACCGGTTTTACCAGTCTGGGAAACAGTGGCAAATTTGAATATGTAGTGGCTACGAATACAATTCCCCTAACCGGCGGTCTCCTGAAATTTAAGGGATCAGGGCTACTAAATGGCACAGTCTACAGGTATATAAATACTGTTGCATCTCCGACTAAGGGTAAAAGCTCGTTTCAGGTGGTGAGGGTGCCACAATATGCAAACCTACGGTTAGTATCTTCTGTTTCACCACCCCCGTTTAATGGATCAGCTGGCGGAGTAATCGCATTCGAGGTCTCAGGAAATATGAATTTTAATGGATTTACGATTGATGTATCTGCCAGAGGTTTTAGAGGAGGTTACAGCCCGATCAAGGTTTCCGTTGCAAATATTTCGGATCTGTATGTAACAGATGAAGCTGACCCAAGGGGTTCAGGAAAGGGTGAAGGTATTGCAGGTACACCCAGATTTATGTGGGACGGATATAATGCAATCGATAATGTGATCGAGGGGCTTCCTGGAGGTTCATGTGGAAGAGGAGCGCCTGCCAATGCTGGTGGAGGGGGAAATGATTCAAACGCCGGTGGCGGTGGAGGAGGAAATGGGGCCAGTGGCGGCGTGGGAGGCTGGGGATATGAGCCTATTGGTGGAGTCAATCCAAGTAGTGGGCGGCCAGGATCAAGTAGCTTTAATGGAGTCATTCCCGATATCACGAGGATTATTATGGGCGGCGGAGGGGGTGGTGGACATGCGAACGATGCGCTGACAGGTGTCAAAGGAGGTGTGGGTGGCGGAATCATTATTATCAATGCTGGAACCATTTCGGGAAAAGGAACTCTCCTGGCCAATGGTGGAGCAGGTTCCCCTGGAGTATATGGCCTTCATCCTGACGGTTCTGGCGGCGGGGGCGGTGGAGGTTCTGTGTTGCTTAAGGTTTCGACGGCTAGTCCGACCGCCAGTATTACTATAAATGCCATAGGAGGCGTCGGAGGGAACACCGAAAATGATCCGGGTGGAGCTGGCATTCAGCCACATGGACCTGGGGGCGGGGGGGCTGGTGGAGTAATCTTTTGCACTATCCCTTCGGGTACCTTTGTTGCCGATATCACTGGGGGGGCTTCGGGCAAAACAAACAGTGGAAATGGGATAACACATTTTGCCCAGAATGGTCTAAATGGCTATCAGTCCTCTTTTGCTATTTCTCTTTTGCCGCCCTACCTGATGGGTAGTGGTGCAGTTTGTTTTCCGGACCTGTCCGTCACTTTGAAAAATGCTAATCCTTTACTAATAAAAAACTCAGGTGATACAGCCTCTTATAATTTAGTTATACATAATAAAGCCGGCGCAGGTATTTCAGGGAAAACAACCGCGCAAATCAGGTTGCCTTATGGGTTTTCTTATGTGTCGTCATCAGTATCATATACTGGGCTGGCAAGCGGCCCCCAGATAAATCCCACAAACGAAAGTAGCGTACTTTACGCTCCTGTATTGGGAGAATTTAATATTCCCGGTGGAGATAGCGTAGTCCTTAAGGTCCAGGTGAAAATTGGCTGTATATTGTCAGGTATTTATAACGCGAGCGCCGAGGCAGTGTACCTGGACCCGACAAGAGATTATACCCTTCCTTTCCGCCAGATAACGGCTATCGTAAATGCATTTCCGAACATGAATACGACTTATGCGGTGAGCTCTTTCGGCCCGGTCCCAGGTCTGAATTTCGATGGAACTTCTTCATCAGACGATGATATTATTGTAAAATCTGCCGGCGCCCCCGCCCAGCCGATGGTTATGACTCCACCAGCACCCTTGTGCAAAGGCAGTCGGGCGGCGCTTTCAATTGTCAGTCCACTGCCTGCTGTTATTTATAACTGGTATTCCTCTACTGATTCTTTGTTGTTTACCGGAAGTACTTTTTTGACTCCCGCACTAAATAGTCCGAAAATCTTTCAGGTTGAGGCTGTAAATCAAGCGGGTTGCATTTCCGGAAAAGTTTCGGTATTGCTTACTATAAAAAATTGCCAGACCCCAACACCCGTTTCCGATAGTCTTCACCAGGTATTTATTGCAAATGCATTTACCCCTAATGGGGATGGTCATAATGACCTTGTTTATGTGCACAGCAAGACTATTCGGGAGATGTTTTTTTATATCTATGACCAATGGGGTGAATTACTCTTCACAACGTCAAGTCAACAGATGGGCTGGGATGGTACGTTCAGAGGAGCAAAAGAACCGGTTGGGGTATATGTATATTATCTGAAAGCTGTGATGAACGATGGACAGCAACTAATCAAAAAAGGAACAATCACACTTTTAAGATGAACATGAAATCATTCTTTCTCCTGGTTATTTGTTTGATAGTGTCTTACTGCTCACTTGCACAGGTTGATCCACATTTTTCTCAATATTACGCGTATCCATTATGGCTGAATCCTGCGCTGACCGGAGTTATAAACGGTGACGGCAGGGTTGCGATAAACTTACGCAGTCAATGGCAGACAATAAACAATGCGTATAAAACAGCGGGGATTTCTGCTGATATAAAGGCCACCGATAAAATTGCGATAGGCATAAATATAATAGATCAGGCTGCAGGAACAGCCGGGTATAATTATCTTGCAGCCTACAGTTCAGTAAGTTATGAAATTACCCTTTCAGGAAGCGGATATCAAAACATACTATTTGGCTTTCAGGCAGGACTTATTAATAGGAGCTTTGATCCAAACAGCCTCCAGCTTGATGACCAGTATAATTCAGCCTCAGGCTTTCAACCAAATCTTCCGTCCTTTGAAAAATTTAGCATAAATAACGCTACTGTTTTAGACGCAAATTTCGGGGTATTTTATCTTGACCAGGACCCGCAACATATTACAAACGCTTTTGGAGGTATAAGCATGGCACATTTAAACCGGCCACACGACCCTTTTGGCCAATTTAGCGGAAGCAGTAGTATTCCGTTCAAGTATACATTTCAAGCCGGTCTGAAAATAAATTCATCTGAATTCTTTACACTAACTCCACACCTAATATTTATCCAGCAGCAGAATAATCAAATTATTGCGGCTGGTTTGAATTCAGAATATCAGGTTAGCCGCAGTAATTCCTTAATTCTGGGAGGTATGTACCGGGTACATGATGCAAGTATCATCAACGCCGGGTATGTCTTTTCAAACACTACAATTGGGGTCAGCTACGACTTTAACACCTCAAAACTAAACACAGCAACAAGTGGTCAGGGCGGATTCGAACTTTCGCTGGTTTATATTTTTGCTGGTAAGATGAAAGGCCCGTCCAGGATTTGTCCGAGGATTTAATAAATAAAAAAAGCCCTGCGATCTGCAGGGACCTCATTCAAAGAATAACTAGTATTTACCGCTTTCCTTTACCGGGCTTTTGGTGTGCCGCCCCTGATGTTCTGGGTGGTACCGTGGCCCGCAGGGCAGGTGTAGGAGGTATTGGTGTCGTTACCGGCCGTATGTGGTCGGCAGGGGTCAGGGGCTGGTCAAATTCAACTTCAGCCAGTTCAGGTTTTTTACCCCATTCTTTAAATTCAAACCAGATAAGACCCAAAAATGCGAACACCAGCAGGGCTGAACCAGCTAATGAGATTTTTTCACCTGTATAGTATGAATCAGGATGAAAAATAAATTCAATCTTATGAATTCCGGCTGGTAGCTGCATTCCCCTTAATACATAGTCAGCCCTGAAATAAGGAGCTGGTTTACCATCAACAAGTGCATGCCAGCCTTTATCATAATAAATCTCAGAGAAAATAGCCAATTCTGAGGTTGCAGAATTATATGCATAAACCATATGCTCTGGATTATATGATGTCAAAGTGATAGTTGCATTTGGATCAAAATTCATCTTTAACAGGTTGATCATTGGCTGAAACCGATGGTCAATAATAGCCTCTTCTTTTGGGTCAAAACCCGTTAATGAGTTCATTTCTTCGTCAGCAGTAGCTACAAACTGAACTGAACTTACAAACCAGGCATTACCAAGAGCTCCCTGATTTAGTTGAACAACAGGCCTTTTGGCTGAATCGGCAACTATAAAATATTTGGTATTCAACATATTGAATACATGAATATTCCCTTTTGATAGCTGGTTATCAATAAGTTCCTGATAACGTTTCAACTTGGCAGCATTATAGCCACCTACCGTATTATACCAGTTAGAACCCGTTGCATTATTAAACGGATCAATTGTCTGATCAAAAACGCGGTAATCAAGCGTTGAATCTTTCATGATCTGTTCATCGACCGGTCTGGGCTGAAAATTATCACGTTGTTCTAGCTTTGAAACAAACTTATTATCATTCATAAAACGTTTGTCTACCCACCATAAGTCAACCAAAGTGATAATGCTGATGAGTATATATACATGGGCAATCTTGATTTTGCGTTCAATCAGCAACCAGATTGAACCAGTGGTCAGACCGACAATGATCAATGATTTTAAAGCGTCTTTCCAGAATAAGTTACTTCGATCGGTAATGATGGCTGCCTTTAGCCATACCGGAAAATTAGCATCAGATGCTCCAGAGAAAGAAAAGAATGCCGACCTGAAAATCATGCTAAAAATAAGCACACCACCAAGCAGATAAAATGCGATTTTCAAGCTATTAAGAGAATTGATATCTCCTTTTGGCCTTTCTGAAATCTGCCTGATTGTTATAAAGGCCAAAAGCGGAATAGCCAACCCTGCAATGACCAGGATTGACTCAACAGAACGAAACTTATTATAAAGTGGAAAATGGTCGAAAAACAGGTCAGAGAACTCCTGGAAGTTCTTACCCAGACTCAAAAGTATACTGAAGATTGTAACGGCAAGCAGCCACCATTTAAGTGGACCTCTGACAATTAGCAGACCCAGTAGAAATAGAAATAAGATACCAACACCAAAATAAGTAGGTCCTGATGTAAAAGGCTTACCACCCCAGTAGGTTGGAATACCAGACAGGTAATCCTGGGGCGCATTATTTGCTGCCAGGGCTTTGGCTGTTTCAGAATCTGGGCCGAGCTGGTAACCATCTGATGCACCTCCGTATGCGTTGGGTACAAGAAACGTCATGCACTCTCCAATGCCCTGGCTCCAGGAGTAAGCATATTCTTTACTCAAACCATTTCTTGGCTCAGCTTTATTCAGAGTAAGTTCAGTTTTACCTCTGTTGGTTTCCTGAACGAATTCTTTATTTACCCAGATCGAAGTAATATTGGTCAGCAAGGCAACAAATAAAGCAATTCCCAGATAGGCAGATGCAATAAAAAAAGGTTTGAGTGTTTTCTTAAGAATAGCATCAATAAGCTTGGCCAGAACAAGTATCGCCATCATCAGGCCCAGGTAATAGGTCATTTGTGGATGCCCTGAACGAAGTTCAACGGATAAAAAGAAAGCTGTTAAAAAGGCTCCCCAATAATAGCTTTTGCGATATGTTAGCAAAATTCCAGCAACTACGGGGGTAAAAAACGCAATTGCCAGGGCTTGATTATTATGACCTGCGTCGATGAGGACGAAATTATAGGTAGAAAATGTAATCGCCAGTGAGGCAGCTACAGCCAGCCAGGGGTCAAATTTCAGAACTGAAAACAGGAGATAGGCTCCCAGTAAATAAATCATGATCAAAAATACCGGACTTGGAAACAGGATGGTAAAAAATCTTATCACATAGCCTCCGATATTAGAAGTATAGAGATTTCCCCCGATTTCATATGTTGGCATACCGCCAAACATAACATTTGTCCATAAAGGAGTATGCCCGTCTTTAGTACGGTACTGATTTACCTCTTTTTGCATTCCTTTTGCCTGCACAACATCTGATTGTGATGGAACCTTACCTTGCAAAAGGGGACTACAGTAGATGTAAGAAATCACAATAAAAAATGCAACAGCTAGTATATGGGGAAGGTTATGCTTGAACCAGGTATTGATTTGTTTCATTTCAGTTCTTTGGTGTATCGATTGCTAATGTAAATGTGACAGTTCTATTCTACGCTAAAATAGAGTTTAGCTTTAAATAAAATCAATATTGAAGCAGAAAGTAATTAATGAAAAATCGGCAGGGTCGTTGTCGATTTCTTACAAAGCACGACATAAACATTCGGTTTAATCTTTTTAAGAAATGGAATAGCCCTGATCAACCCGTTTTTAATGCGGCTGATAAGCTGTTTTTTCTTGCTTGCATGAGTCATCTTGATGATCTCATTTGAGTAAAATCTGAAATCTTCTTTAATTATTTCAAAACCCTCTGATTTCAGCAGGAACTTAAAAAGAGATGGTGTGAAGACATTTATATGACCGTAAGCCAGAAAATGTGCAATTCTTTTATCTACAAAAAAACTGAAATCAATGGGGATCTCAAAAAACTGGTATTCCGATACACGTGCAATTTCTCTCAGTACTAATCTTGGGTGCTCAACATGCTCAAGAACATGACTGCAGGTACTGAGTTCAAATGCTTTGTCGGCAAAAGGTATATGGTAGCCATCAAATTTTTTGACTTCTTTTAAGTGAGGAAGCTTTCTTGCAACAAGCCTTTCAATAGCTGAATCAGCAATTTCTACTGCATAAATTTCAGGAACAAAATTTTCTTTTGATAACCATTCCAATACTGCTCCATCACCTGAACCTATATCGAGAAGTGATTTAACTTTAAGAGAAGCACAAAGAGATACGATATTGGCTGCTTTATTTCTTCCGCCCTCAAGCCTCCACTGTTGATCGTATATAGTATATGAATCAGCATATGATTCGGTTATTGATGACAGAGAATCTTCTTTAAGCATACAGTTTTCTTCTTTATCAGAATCAAGAAAACAATAATCGGATTTATTTTGGGTATTACTTAGGTTTGATGTCTTCGTAATCAATAAAAGTACCTTCATTGTCAGAAACTGTACTTTTCTTTTTCTCAGGAGAAAATTTAATGTTTATGCTGCCTTCAGGTCTCCGCTTTTCACTGCTGCCGGATGCAGCACTGCCCTGCCCCCCCTGATTACCCCTGCCTACGGTGTTGCCGCTAATAAAAGTATATACTATTCGCAACACCTTTTTAGCGATATAGAAGAATATGGCAAACAATATAAGATCTTCGAGAAACTGGCCCATATAAAACTGGTTTTTTATGGATTTTGGTAAAGCAATAATCCGGGTAATAATAGAACAACAAAGAAAAGAATATAACGTTTATCAGCGGCTAAATATTTTGAATTATTTGTCTTTGAGAATGTTCTCAAGCACGAACATTTCATCCCGAAGTTTTGCAGCCAGCAAAAAGTCCATATCCTTGGCCGCAACAAGCATTGTTTTCCGTGTTTCTTCAATCGTTTTTTTAAGATCTGATTTGCTCATAAATTGTACGATCGGATCTGCTGCGATGCTCGACTGATCAGGCTCAATATAGGCTTGCTGAACACCGTCTTTAAAGTCCATAACAGAGGTCTGTTCAATAATTTCCTGCCTGTTTTTATTAATGGTGACTGGGGTTATGCCATGCAATTTATTATATGCAATCTGTATGATTCTCCTTCGGTCTGTCTCCTCAATAGTTTTACGCATTGACTCAGTAATAGAATCAGCATACATGATAACCCTACCGTGGTCATTCCTTGCAGCCCTGCCAATAGTTTGAATTAAAGACCTTTCAGATCTAAGAAATCCCTCTTTATCTGCATCAAGAATTGCAACCAGTGATACTTCAGGTAAATCAAGACCCTCGCGCAGCAGGTTAATTCCGATCAGCACATCAAATTCTCCCAGACGTAGTCCACGCAGAATTTCAACCCGCTCCATCGTTTTAACTTCTGAATGTATATAACGGCATTTAATTCCCAGACGATCCATGTATTTGCTAAGCTCTTCAGCCATACGCTTGGTCAATGTAGTCACCAGTATTCGGTCACCTAATTTAATGGTATGGTCGATCTGTTCAAGTAAATCATCTACCTGATTTTTAACAGGCCTGATCTCAATCAGCGGATCAAGTAAGCCAGTTGGCCTGATAACCTGCTGAACAACAATTCCTTCAGATTTGACCAGTTCATAATCTCCTGGAGTAGCACTGACATATATTGTTTGAGGTGCCAGGCTTTCAAATTCATTGAAATTCAGGGGACGATTATCAAGTGCTGCGGGCAACCTGAATCCATATTCAACAAGTGAAAGTTTTCTTGACCGGTCTCCACCATACATTGCCCTGATCTGAGGTATCGAAACATGGCTTTCATCGATCACCATCAGGTAATCATCAGGAAAGTAATCAAGCAGGCAAAACGGCCTGGCACCAGGTTCGCGCCCATCAAAGAACCGGGAGTAATTTTCTATACCAGAACAATAGCCCAGCTCACGCATCATTTCAAGATCGTAATTCACTCTTTCTTCAAGACGTTTTGCCTCCAGATAGCGCTGGTCTGTAATGAATTGAGCTTTTCGGGTTTCAAGTTCAGCCTGAATCTGCCAGATGGCCCCCAGTTGTCTGTCTCTTGGGGTAACATATAAATTAGCAGGATAAATTGCCATCTGATCCATTTTTTCAATTGTCTTGCCTGATCCAACATCAATTGATGACAGCTCTTCAATTTCATCACCAAAAAATGAGATGCGGTAGGCAAAATCTGCATAAGCCAAATGCACATCAATGGTATCACCCTGTACCCTGAATGTTCCACGTTTAAACTCTAATGTTGAACGGGAATAAAGTATTTCTACCAAACGGTGTAAAAAGGCATTCCTGCTGATTTTGGTACCTACGGCTATTTTAAAAACACTGGCCGCAAAATCTTCAGGGTTTCCCATACCATAGATGCAGGAAACAGAAGATACGATAATTACATCCCTCCTACCGCTCATTAGGGCTGATGAAGACCGTAACCTTAGTTTTTCAATCTCATCATTGATCTTAAGATCTTTTTCTATATAGGTATTGGATGAGGGAATGAAAGCCTCTGGTTGAAAATAATCGTAGTAAGAAACGAAATAATTAACGGCGTTATCTGGGAAAAACTGCTTGAACTCTCCGTATAACTGGGCCGCTAGCGTTTTATTATGACTTAAAATGAGTGTTGGTTTCTGGGTCTGTTGTATCACATTAGCAATACTAAAAGTTTTACCTGAGCCAGTTACACCCAGTAAGGTTTGATAATTATCGCCGCGGTTCACCCCGTCAACAAGTTGCCTGATTGCCTCAGGTTGATCGCCTGTAGGCTTGTAGTGAGAAGTAAGCTGAAAAAGCATCGCTAAAGATATAAAAAAAGGAGGTGCAAGGCACCTCCTCCCCCACTAACCTAACCATTAAGAATCATAAAGATTCTCCATTATATACGTTCCTGCAGGGAACATGGTTCTTAAAAAGTATGATTTAAAATCAGCGTCTATTCGCTAAATGAAAACATGAATAAGCGCTCGTTATTAACATTTAATTAATGAAAAGGTAACAGTAGTCTGCTAGTTTCGTAAAAATTCTGTTATGTCTAAGCGCATTGTTGAAGTACTGGTCATCTCCGATGTACATCTGGGTACCTATGGTTGTCATGCAATAGAGCTGCTCAGATACCTGAAAAGTATCAAACCAGGGATGGTTATATTAAATGGTGATATTATCGATATCTGGCAATTCAGTAAATCGTACTTCCCGGAAGCTCATCTTAAAGTCATAAGACGCATCATGAAATATATCACAGAGGGTATCCCCGTTTATTATCTCACAGGTAACCATGATGAAATGCTTCGCAAGTTTGCTGATATCAATATTGGGTCATTTAAACTGCTGAACAAATTAATTCTTCCGTTGGGAGAAAAAAAAGTCTGGGTTTTTCACGGCGACATATTTGATATTACCATGCAGCATTCTAAGTGGTTGGCTAAACTGGGTGCTGCTGGTTATGACTTTTTGATACTCCTGAATAGTTTTGTCAATTTTCTACTTGGTCTTGCAGGACGTGAAAAAATGAGTTTTTCTAAAAAAGTTAAATCGGGATTTAAAAATGCAGTCAAATTCATGAATGACTTTGAATGTACCGCAGCGTTACTTGCAGCAGAAAAAGGTTATCAATATGTAATTTGTGGTCATATTCACCAACCGTTAATCAAAGAAATTAAAACTGAAAAGGGAACGGTTACCTATTTAAATTCTGGAGACTGGATTGAAAACCTGACAGCACTAGAATACAATGCAGGAAAATGGAAGATTTTTAGTTATAATGCGGCAGACTTTGTGCAATCAGAAGAAGAACATTCAACAGAGGATAATGAAGATCTGAATTCAAAAATTAATATTAATCACCTGTATGAGAATCTTGTTGGCAGTTCAGGGTACAGGTAATGGACACCTTAGCCGGGCACGTGAAATCATTCCCCATCTTCAGCAATATGGAGATCTTCATATTGCCGTTTCCGGTACCCAGGCTGATGTTCAATTGGGTTTCCCTATTATGTTTCGCTTCCATGGACTGAGTTTTATATTTGGAAAAAGAGGAGGGGTAGATAAATGGCTCACCTATAAGACCCTCGATCTAAGACAACTTTATCATGATATCAGGTATTTTCCACTTGACGATTACGATCTTATCATTAATGATTTTGAACCAGTAACAGCCTGGGCCTGTAAACTCAGGCAAAAACAATGCATTGCCCTGAGCCACCAAAGCTCGTTTCTGTCAAAACTTACCCCCCGTCCAGCCGGAATATCAATTCCCTCAGAACTAATTCTGACACAATATGCTCCGGCAACTGCAGCCATAGGTTTCCATTTTAAGGCCTATGATACTTTTATTCATACTCCAGTAATCCGCTCAGAGATAAGAGCTTTTGGCCCGGTAAACAATGGGCATTATACGGTCTATCTTCCTGCGTATGCAGACAGTTTCTTATTACCCTGGTTACAAAAATTACCACATGTAAACTGGGAAGTTTTTTCAAAGCATACACATACCGAGAAACGGCATGGTAATGTGCATATCAGGCCAATTGAAAATCTTGCTTATAATAAAAGTGTGATAGGCTGTGAAGGACTTTTAACCGGAGGAGGGTTTGAAGGTCCGGCAGAAGCATTATTTTTAGGTAAAAAAATTCTGGCTATCCCGATGACTGGGCAATGGGAGCAGCAATGTAATGTAGAAGCCATGCGTTTGATGGGTATTCCTGTAATACCTGTTATAGGAACTGGATTTGATGAAATTCTAAAAAATTGGGTTTATAATCAGGCTCCGCTGAAAGTTGATTTTCCCGATCAGACAGCAGAGATTGTCTCAAAGCTCATTCTCAAATACGGGAAAAACGCCTAATTTTATACTATGTTCATTTCGGCATTTCGTAACCATCAGAATTTTACATATATCTACCTACTGATTTTAACTTACATACTAAGGTTAATACCTGCATTTCATTCTGTTCATACTGAAGAGGTTCTGATGTTTGAACCCTATATGCGAACTTTTTTACCGTTGAGATTTGATTTTCTATCAAACCATCTTGTAAATCTGGCGATAGGGGGGCTAATAGTTTATGTACAGGCGCTGATACTCGATCAGATCTTACACCGGTATACTATTTTCAGTAAGCCAACAATGATACCTGCCCTGATCTATATCATGATCAGTAGCATGTTTATTGAATTCCTCAGCATTCAGCCTGTACTGATTGTCAACTTTGTTGTTCTGCTATTGCTTGAGCGAATTTTTGCCATGTATAAAACCGATAAGCCTATTGCCCGAGCTTTTGATCTGGGTCTTATTATTGCCGCAGGTACCTTCGTCTATTTTCCTTTTATTGTACTGCTACCCCTGGTATGGATAGGATTATCTGTATTTCTACCATTTTCCTGGAGAAGCTGGTTATCTGGTCTGTTTGGGTTCCTGATTCTTTATTTTTTCATTGCTGTTTATTATTTCTACACCGATAATCTGGATGGGTTCATCCGTATTTTTCAACCTTTTGACATGCAGTTCAGGGCAAGGTTGGATATTCCATTGTTAACGGTATTCAATCTTTTGCCCTTACTGGTGATTCTGGTATTATCGGTAAGTTACTACAGAGCCAACTACCATAAAAATGGAGTCCAGGTACGTAAGTCTATACAGTTTTTATTTTTCCTGATTGTTCTTTCTGGTGCAGGATTCTATCTGCAACCATTCCTTATTCAATATTCGGGGCAGTATATTTCGGCGAAACCAAGGTATACTCTGCTTCATTTTCTTGTCTGGGCAGTGCCTCTCTCAGTTTACTCAAGCTATTTCTTTATATTTGCAGAGAAAAAATGGATGTACGAAGGCCTGTTTATTATTTGGCTGGGGGCAACATTGTTCTTTCAGATCCATTAAGTTAAAAGCTGATCTATTTCACATGAGTAAATTTGGTGTTGTTATTTTTCCGGGTTCAAATTGTGATGAAGATATAATTCACGTTCTTGAAGCTGTTGTTGGTCAGGAAGTTCAGCGTTTATGGCATAAAGATCATAACCTGCAGAATTGTGACTTTATAGTCTTGCCAGGAGGATTTTCTTTTGGAGATTACCTGCGTTCAGGAGCAATAGCAAAGTTTTCACCGATTATGAAATCGGTCATTGATTTTGCAAATAAAGGCGGTAATGTTCTTGGTATTTGCAACGGGTTTCAAATACTCACAGAAGCAGGTTTATTGCCAGGAGTATTACTCCATAATGAAAAACGTAAATTTGAGTGCAGAAATATTTTTATAAAGGCCGAAACTAAAAACTCACTGTTAACATCAGAAATTTCAGTTGATTCAGTCATAAAGATTCCGGTAGCACACGGAGAAGGTAATTATTTTGCTGCCAAAGAGGTCTTGGAAGACCTGAATGAAAATGATCAGGTACTGTTCAGGTACTGCGATGAAAATGGAATCGTTAGCCATGAGAGCAACCCAAATGGAAGTATTCAAAATATAGCAGGTATTTGTAATATTGGCCGTAATGTATTTGGTATGATGCCACATCCTGAGCGTGCAGCTATGGAAATTCTGGGTAATAAAAATGGATTACCGATTTTTGAATCAATTCTTTCTCTCTCGAAAGTCTAAATGCCAATGATTGCCATTGACCTTGGAAATACCCGCCTGAAAGTGGGATTTTTTATTGGAAACCGATTAGTTTCAGTCACAAAATTTAGTCATGCTGCACTTGAAGAAGGTGATGAGCGGCATCGATTGGCTCTCTTTATCAAACAAAATAGTACTTCGTCACATCCGAATACTTCTGGTAACCAGGATTTAAATTATTCACCTTTAACCAATGTCAGGGATTCTCAGTCTTTCGCATCTGTACCTATTAAAGTAATAATTTCATCAGTCATAAAGCTGAAGGCAGAATTTATGACTTGGCTTAAAGGACAGTCGAGTGTATATCTGCTCGATCATTATATGGCTTTGCCTTTTGTAAATTTATACCAGAGCCCTCTGAGTCTGGGTTCAGATCGGATTGCCGCTGTAGCAGGTGCGCTGAGCCTATACCTAGGTAAAGATGTGCTGATTATTAATGCCGGCACGGCCATTACGTATGAATTTTTAAATCATAAAGGAGAATACCTTGGTGGGTCAATTTCACCGGGTTTAAATATGCGGTATATGGCTCTCCATACTTTTACCTCCAGGCTACCGTTAGTAGAACTGGACGAAAATTTACCCGAATTAATTGGTACTGATACTGTTTCAGCCATTCGGTCTGGGGTTCAACTCAACACTTTATTTGAAATAAAGGAAGTAATTAATGCCTACCGGAATTTATATGGAGAAAATTTAAGTATTTGCATGTGCGGTGGCGATTCAAAAACATTTGTTACTCAGCTGAAAAATAGCATCTTTGCCGACCATTTGGAATTACAACCAGATCTCGTTTTAATTGGCCTGAATCAAATTTTAACTTTTAACAATGCATAGTTTGCGGATCAGAACCTGTCTAGTACTCATACTTTTAGTTTTTGCAAAGTTTGCTTTTTCACAGGCCAATATTAATTCGCCTTATTCACGATTTGGAATTGGTGATGTTCAGCCGACATATTTCGGACAAACCAGAGCCCTGGGCGGAGCCGCCACAGGTTTACGGGAATATAATTCTATAAACTTTTTCAACCCTGCATCCTATTCAGCCATCAAACTCACAACGCTTGAATCAGGTCTGCGTATGAATCTTACCCAGTTACAGAGCCAGAATGACAAGCAGTTTAATATTAATGCACAATATGGTTATCTGGGGCTTGCATTTCCACTGACCAATAAATGGGGTTTGAGCGTGGGTTTATTGCCATATAGTAATATGGGATATTCTCAAAGTCTTACTCAGAAAGATAATATTCTTGGTCCTGAGAACGCGATTTATTCGGGTGAAGGTGGTTTGACCCAGGGTTATATCGGTACAGGTTATGAAATTATCAAGGGTCTTTCGATAGGGTTTAACGCAGGTTATGTATTTGGTAATCTGGCACAAATACAATCATTAGAATTTGTCAATTCAAGGGGAACAGCCAGCGACACAATCTATAATAGCCGGATCAGCGGAAAAACTTCATTAGGAGGTTTTCTATTTGGATATGGAATACAGTATCAGTTTAATATCGGTAAAGATTCACGTTTTACACTTGCCTATAGCGGAAACTATAAAACAAACATTATTACCCGCAACAGAAGTTACACTCAGCGCTATTCAAGCAGTTCAAAAGATAATGAGATAATCATTGATACAGTAAGTACAATAAACAACGGTAAATCTAATACTGTCTTGCCAACTACTCATAACTTTGGAATTGCCTACCATTTCAGAGACAGGTTATTGGTAACAACTGATTATAAACTTGGAAAATGGTCTGAATTTCAATATCAGGGGATAGGCCAGCATTTTACAAATAGCTACCAGGTAGCTTTAGGTGTTCAGTATACCCCTGATCTTACCTCTGTTTCAAGTTATTTGGCGCTGGTTGATTATAGAATTGGTGGCAATTTCGGCCAGACGTATCTCAATTTAAATGGAACACAGATTAATCAGTATGCCGTTACATTGGGTTTTGGTTTGCCCATAAGGGCCGGTGGGGGATATAATCCCAGCCAGATCAGTTCAAAACTGAATTTAGGTTTTGAATACGGACAGCGTGGCACGATTGCCAGCAACCTGGTCAAAGAAAATTACCTGAATATACATGTTGGTTATGTACTGAACCAGTTATGGTTTTACCGTAAGAGATACCAATAGTCAACAACCGAACTGAGTCTTCCTGGATGAATACAACTTTTATGTGTAGGCT